>Ga0209550_10002809_pt1 | contig 16710 bp, 10 predicted proteins | sample LauGreSuBDMM15SN_2_FD_187567 | JGI IMG/M metagenome (GOLD analysis project Ga0209550, IMG submission 187567) | Freshwater lake microbial communities from Lake Michigan, USA - Su13.BD.MM15.SN (SPAdes) (version 5) | ecosystem: Environmental > Aquatic > Freshwater > Lake | place: Lake Michigan...
ACTAGTAATCTCGTACCACGTCTTCTTTGCCGAACGCAATTTCTCCCATGTTTGCGCGCTATCTTCGACGTGTACTTTTCCCTTCTGAATTAATTCTGCGATTACAGGTGTTGATTTCGGATGGGTCAGCCGTACCAAATCCACCAAATTCGCCAAACTCATTTTATCAGGCGCTTCATCCGAAGAGGGTTTACCATCGCAGGTTATTACAGAAGGCAATTTCCTTTTCGGGTAATACATTTTCCCATTTCTGCCTTGTAGTTTTACTGGCTTTTCCGACTTTCCCGCGTCGACCTTTTTCTCTATACCACCATTCCCACACTTGGAACCGTGAATGTATTTCGATGCGTGATATGCCGTCATTTCCTCCAACGAAGACGCAATAGCTTTTTTCCATATTGTGGGAATGGGCTTTTTTGTAGCCTTTAGGAGCTGGAACTGGGTTGTCCAGTCGGTAGGTATCAAACACGCCGAACGAATAGCGCGTTTCATTACGAGCGGGTTCGTCTCATTGAACTTTGCTCTCGATGGATGATTGATGGCGGATACCATCAAGTAGTGGCTATTTAGACGCATCATATATTCGGTTCGCAATTGTTCGATGAACTTTAGGGTACCCTCGAAATCGAAATCCAAGGCATTGTTCACTATACGATTGAAATAACTGGTATCGTCCTTTTCGGTTTCAGATGTTTCGTAAAATCCTTGAAACAACGCGTACCTGCCGAGTTTCACCTTCGAATTTTGGATATTATTAGATGTATTGTTTATGCGGTAGTACTGATTTTCGCCACAAATCATAGACGTAGATACGATTCGAAGGGTATCTAATGGGGTCAATTTGAACGACTTTCCGCCCATAAAGTTTACCACTTCGTTGAGTTCGGTTGCTTGAGCTTTAGCAAACGGTTGTTCAGCTTTAGCAAACGGTTGTTCAGCTTTAGCAAACGGTGGTTGATCTTCTTCATCTGAATCGTCCAGTGGATCATTATATAGAGGTGGACCAACCAGGCTATCCTCTCGGTCTGTCGTAGGAGGCGTTGGGTCGAGTATAGGAACGTTAGTCTCTGTAGTTGAAATCGCGCTAGTCATTTTGTTTGTTAGATATGCGAACATTTTACTTTATGGTTGGTTTTGTAGTAAATTGATAATTGGATTAAGTATATACTATATAGCAGTGTTTTTTTATATAATTCATAATTGTATTTACGTGTTGGACAATATAAAGAGCTACGTAGCTTTTGCGTAGCTTAACCGTAAATACTACAATTTACTACGTAGCTCATTCTTCGCTAGTCCGTAAATACTACAATATCTATATTTTCAAAATCAGCTTTTTTCGGATAATATCTTTCAAAAAACAGTGTAAGTTTTTTTAAAATATCTTTCTTTTTTGAAATCGGCTGTTTTATTTTGTCGTTTATACAAAAAAACAATGGCTTTCTATAATGTATTTCATTTAATTTATATTCAAAGGACTTGGATTCTTCGTGAAACTGTGTTTCAATTATCGGTTCCATATATATATAATCGTAATTATAATTATGTAGCACAGCCCTCTTTTTAGAATACATATATTTAGCAATTGGATAAGCTATTTGTTGACAAAAGTCATACAAGTGATATTTTGCACATTCAGGTGATACTGGGGTATCTCGGCGTTTAGTGCTTCGTATCCAATGTATATAGTGTGCATATTTTTTGTAAAAATCTAACACTATGCTTTTTAATTGCGGAATGGGCACATGTTTATAAATACGATCTGTCTTTGGAGGAAATCGTATATTTAAGATATTATCCCTTTTATTTTTTAAAGTACTTTTGTAAATTAACGTATTCTTATCCACCAGAGCTTTACCACTGGATGTAAAAAAATCAGTATAACTCGTTTTACGTCCCAAAAAAAAATCATCATTAAAATAAATATAATGTTCAGATAATCCCTTGATATTAGTTATTGTGGTCTCTATCGCATTCGAGTTTGTATTCGGTAAATATTCATTCGACGGGAACGTTTGAGAATGGTCTACTATAATAATTCGGTCGGTTTCTTTTATCCAACTAGGTCGTTTTACTTTATTCATTAGTATATATATTTTATTTACCCAGGGAGCATTAAAAAATACCGACCGTAAGCTATATTTTAACTCATTATTGTTACTTAATCGGGGGTTCTCCGAAAGTTCTTCGCCATACCAAGTATATACAACATCGATCGGAAAAGGGGGGTTTGTTGTGTTATGAGATTTTTGCGTTTTGTTTTGTTTACTACATTTTCTATTTATAGAACGCGTTTTATTCATGATACTAATATATATTCATGGTATAATAAATATGTATTATAGGGATAACCTACGAAGATAAATCTTCTCCTACAGCTTTGCTTACGGCTACGCTTACAGCTTTGCTGAGTATTCCTCGAACACCTACGTTCGTTCATCGGTTATTGCTTAGCGAAAGCGTTCTCACAATTTACTACGAACCTCCTTCGTCGTTTCTCCATAAATACTACAAACTCTTACCTAACTAAAATAAGTATCCAAATAATAAACCATATACAAATATAAAAAATACCCCGGCATTTTTTATATCAATGATAATCGCTCTTTCGTAATTTACTACGTACTACGTAGCTTAATCGTACATAATACATTTTACTACAAAAATATTGATGATCCAAACGAATGGAAAATCCGTATTTACGATGTACATTTGAATTGAGCTATATCTTTATTTACCATCCATTCACACGTCCTACAAATAATTAGTTTGAATTTTTGAAGTAACCCAAAACTCCGCATTGTACAATGTACAAGAATATTTGTTTTAGGTTGTTATAGGAACCGGGAGGTAAATCGCCTCCCCCTTTTAGGCTATAATACAGAGAATATTTCGTTCGAGATAATCTGACCCGCATTTGGTCGAATTTTATTTTTGAAGTATCTCGAACGACCGCTTCTGTACCTACCACGCAAAGAATATTTGATACAGGTTTATATATCTCGCGATATACATTTAATTTTAATTTTAGTTGAAGTATCCCGTATCTCCACATTTGCGTACCGAAAAGGGGTATTTGGGTGAAGAATGTTTGCTACAGGGTTATATATCTCGCGATATACAATTTGTTTTATTTTAATTTGAAGTATCCCGTAGCACCGCATTCACCCATCCCCACTATATATCAGTGTATATTCTTTATATCGTTTACCCCGTTTATAATTATAAATATAGTTAGAGAAGATTGTAGTATTTGCGGAGTAGCGACGTAAGGAGCTACGTAGTAAATTTATCTTCGTAGGTTGTTAAGCATCCAATACAAATATCACATAAATATATTATAATGTTGATACCCATCGAAACTATTCGCGATATTTTATCCCGCGCAAATATTCATATCAATGGTGCATTTCATATAGGCGCGCATAATTGCGAAGAACTTACTATATATAGCAGATTAGGGCTTTCTGATACAAATATTGTATGGATTGACGCTATTCCGTATAAAGTTAGAGAACAGCAACAACGAGGAATACCGAATGTATTCAATGCTATTATTAGTGAAGTAGACAATGAGCTGGTGGAATTCCACGTATCCAATAACGGTCAATCGTCCAGTTTATTAGAACTGGGTACTCACGCATATGAACATCCCGAAGTAGTATACATAGACAAGATTATGGGATATACAAAAACCATCGATACTTTTTTCGCCGAACATGACGACCTCAACGCAACAGCATATAATTTTTGGAATTTCGATATTCAAGGCGCCGAATTAATGGCATTGCGCGGGGCAAAAAACACTATACGAAACGCAAAAGCCATATATTTAGAAATAAACGAACAAGAACTGTATAAAAATTGCGGACTAGTTCCCGAAATTGACGCATTTTTAGCCGAACACAATTTCCACAGAGTATATACTGTTATGACGCCACATGGATGGGGGGACGCGCTGTATATTTTGCGATAATACATATAAAAATATTGTAGTATTTGCGAAGTAGCGACGTAAGGAGCTACGTAGTAAATTATATGCGCCATATGGATAAAGATAATTAGTATAAACAAAATATAAATATAGGTTCCTATAAGTATATACACTCACTGTTTTCTATTGATATAGCCCGATGGATAAATCCGCGATTTTAAAGTCATTTAATAACCATTTTTTCGGGTTTTTAGAAGAAGTTCATAAAATGCTACCCGATAACGAAGAAATTAGTATCGCGCAGAATTCATTCGACCTTATTCGCAAAGCAAATCCAACGTCGATAGCCAAGGCTTGGTTCTTGTTTGTGTATAAACCGTACGAAAAAGTCATTTCCGAAGGAAACATTACGTTTTTTTTCGATAAAGACTATTCGGGAGACTTACAGAACATGGCGAATTCATCCACTATTATTGAAATGATTGATAAAATACGTGTTCCGTTGAAGAACTTAAGTCGTGAACAAATAGCCCATTCCACTAAATATATCCAAAATCTATGTAAACTTTCCGTTATTTATTACGCATTAGTGGAAGGGTCCAATAAAAAATAAGTGTTTTTATGATTTTTATGATTTTTATGTTTTGTTCACAAGTGTAGTTAAAATTCAGTCATATAGAATATATATGTTCTTTATGACTTATTATATGAATGTGTAGTATTTACGTAGTAGCGAAGCATGAGCTACGTAGTAAATTGTAATATACTTCGCTAAATCGTCGTAAGTTATAGCATTTTAGAGAGTATACCCACTATTTGTGCCGTAGGCATTAGATCGAAATAGTGTTGCACCAATTCGCGGGTTATAAATATACGTCGTTGTCCCGGCATCATGGTAGGTTTTACCATGGTGTGATATATCTTGGAGGCAAAACTGTGATAGAATGGGTCAATCAACTGCTCTCGGTTGTTGTTTACGTAGTAATGCACATACACTGAATATACGCGAAATGTAAACTCCATATACTGGTTATGGAAATGCATAAACAAATCGCTGAAACACGGAAAATAATCCAAAAATTCCGCCAAACGTCGCGACTTACACAACTCGAAATACTGATACTGTAAATTCGGATGGTTTCCCCTCAATTCGGAAGCGTACTTGTATTGCGGGTTTTCTAACATAGCACGTTCGCCAGTTTGAATATTGGTAACCATTAACCCAGGAGAATTCCAATGGCCAAACATATGGGTCGACATTTTTTCATATAACGACATTCCTAGCCATCCAATTTGCGGTTGTTGTACGTGGACTACCTTTCGATATTCTCGCGGAATAAGTGTAGACGCATAATATGGAGGGAGCATCCATGCATGGAACTCATCAATGGACCCGCTAACTCGTTCTAACTCATATACGGCGACTAAGGTTAATATAGGGCAAAATACAAAATCAACCTGCGGATTTGATGGGTGAGCTAAAACGAAAGTGTAGCAATATATTTCGGATAATGTTTTGATAAAGGGTATCTCGGACAATGGTAGGTCGTAAGTTTCGACGCTGGGGTTATATCGTACGTCGGCATCCAGCCCGACAACTAATTCATTCGGGTCATCCGATAGAGCTGGTCTCTCTAGTTGTGTTATTTGTAACAACGCGTCATAAAACATTTGACGAAACGTTTTCTGTTTACAAAAACAAAACCCGCCGTATTCTGTACGACAATGACGATTGTTTCCGCCAATTGAACTGCGCGTGGCGATTTCCCAATCTTCCGTACGGGGATTGTAAAACAACTGTATGAGTGTTCCTTCGGAAATTGTCGAAACGTATATTTCGTCGGTGATTATTGGATACTTATGTATAAACTCGTCTAGAGATATTGGCGCCGAAGGCGCGATAGACAATGGCTCGTTGTAGTACGTATCGAATATAACCGAGTTGTATTTTTCGGGGAATTCTTCCATAGTCGCGCCTTCATCTTGCGTCTCGGTATCGTTTTTATAATTTAGAATAAAATAATCACCTTCTATGTTTTTGCGTTGAATTCGCGGGTCGGAAACGGTATTACGAATAGTGTATTGTGGGGTCGAGTTCATCGTGTATTCGAGTTTGAGTAATGGCTGTATAAGAGAACGGTATTTAAATATTTTATGCCTTGTATTAATGTAATATATACAATGCGAATACTTTAAATCAATTTTATGGGTATTGTAGTATTTGCGGTTAAGCTACGCAAAAAGCGACGTAAGGAGCTACGTAGTAAATTGTAGCAATTTGCGAAGCTAAACGTAGCTTTTGCGTAGCTTAACTACAAATACTACAATAAATTATATAAGTATTATATAATATCGTGTGTATTCAATACTATATGGAAAACGAAGTAAACGAAAGCATATCACCCGATAATGAATTAATAAAGAACACACCAGAAATCCGCGTACATTCTAGAGGCAAATTGGAATTGGGCGATATCATAGAAATACGCGCTCCATCCAATACCGAAATCCACGAAAAAATATTTGCTATTTACTATATCGACGAACACCTGATACGTTTAGTGAACGTATCCACGTACCAAACGCATACACTCCATATTCACGCGGACCAACCCGACAAATTCACAGATGAAACCATTCAACAAGTTAATATTTTGTGTAGATGTAAAGAAAAAGGATATGCTAGACAACATGGACTGGTTACGGGACAATGGATAGATATTCATTTCGACGGCGAAGTACCAACTATTATTTCAGGAGAAATCACCAATTTAGAAGAAGATATGTTCGAAATAACGACGTATCCTGAGAGAAACGTTATTTATATCGATTTTGAATATAAAGGATTACCTCAACATTTGCCGTTTGAGAAATTCGTATTGCGCGACCGACCCGAAAGTTTGGGTCGCACGGGTACAATTGCTAAACGAGTGGACGACTACGGTGAGCATATCGTGATTGGCGAAGACCCTGACGGCGACGAGGCATACATGGAATATAAAGATACGGGCGAGGCGGTTATACATATACCTATACATGCTCAACCCGCGCCGACTACTCGTGAAGTATTACGTAGTTATTATTTAGAAGCGACCGAGATTATCGAAGAATATATTGAAGATGCAGTTCAAATGGTAGAAGTACCCGAACACGAAAAACGATATACGATTGAAGCCCAGCTCATCGATATGACCGACGAATTCATATCCGCCGTTGCTATTATGGAACGCTCCCCCCGTGTTTTTATGCGCATACAAAATCTGATACATAAATTCAAACAATTGCGAGAGCAATTTTCCGTATTTGATAACAACGACAATGTACTCTCGCCAAAGAGAGTAAGCGCATTCCACAAACCCCTCGTCGACGAATTTATGCGTTTGTCTACCCGTTTACGCTGGTTAATGCCCGTCGTGAAAAGTCAAAAGGCATTTCATATATATGTGAACGAACCGCCTATACAACAACCCGACGCCTTTATCAATTATATGAAGGCTTCGTTTGACCGTCTCTCGAATATAATGAAGGATTATTTCAAGAATGCCGATTCGATACAACCATATGATAATATGATACGGCGTTTAATGTCGGAACATATGGCTTTCCGACCAACGGATACATTCCGCGAAATACTCTCGAATAATATACCAGTGAAAACGGATATAGAAGCGGTTATTAGCAACTACGACGATTATAATAGTACTACGATGAAATCGATGGGACGAGAGACGCGTAAACGGTTTAGTATACAACGGTTTGGCGTAGGAACCACCAAAATGGTTTCCGATGCGAAAAAACAATTCTTTGTACGTAAGGGTATTACTCCCAACGACCCAATGAATGTTCATTCTATTTTGGTTTTACCAGAACAATTTATACAATATTCGAGAGTCGAATTACCAGGTACACCGATTGCCGAAAAAGTGTTGCTAAGTCATCAAGCCATGTATCTATATCGTATGTTAAAAGCGAAAACCACTATTCAAACAGTTATCGTCTCGGATCTCTCGAAAGAAGTAGAGTATAGCGGGTTAACGGAAGATACCGCGCCCGGAACCACCGATAGAACCGCGTTTATAGGGAACCAACGTACAATTAAAGAATACGTTTTGGATACGGATATTACGATTGACGAGACCACTCTCGCGAAATTCCTAAATGTAGTCTTTCCTAAAAAACAATTAATGATTGAATTCGCGAAACATCGCATTCGCGGATTGCGATCCGTATACGATATGGTTCGTATATTAGAGCCGTTTATGATGTACACAACGGATATTACGTTCTCCCATTATAAAGAAATCCGGTATTTCGTGAAAGAAGAAGTGAAAAAATACAAGGCTTCTCTCAAAAAAGCCGAGACGCAATACCGAGTATTGATAGATACTAAATATAATCTAAAACCCGCGACCAACTTTATAGAGACAGTACTTCAATCCGATAAACAATTGAATGCAGATTTCCGAGAGTGTTATCATTTGAAAACCCCGCCGGCAAATCCAGATAAAGAAGAACCCGCAGTAGTTGGTACCACAATACCTTTTTCGGCGGAATTATTACACCAGATATATTCGTTAGATGGTGGTAAAATGTATTTGCGATTAATCAACAAACACTTGTTGTCTCTCGTTACCCCTGAAAAAATCTTGAATTCCGTTGAAATTGCTAAATTGGACGATATGACGAATATGGAAAAGATACGAGCATCCGATTGTTTTAAACGATATATTGTGAAACGGTACAATTCGATGGAAGCATTGCGAAAAGACAATAGTACTCCCGACGTGTTTTATGATAAAGAGTTCGATGATACGCCCTACGACATTTTGAAAAAGTACAAGGACCAAAAAAAGGAAATGTTGCCCGAATTGTTTTTCGATTATTTCCGAGAGGTATTGATTTCGAAACACGATTGCCCGGAAAACATGGCGTCGGAATTAGCGCAAACCATTTTGGCTGGAAAAAAACGTGTGGTAGATGGATACGCTTTATTGGTACTTCGCCCTACCATGAAAGACCCCGACGCAGACGCCGAAGAGAAACTCTCGCCAAAAGAACAAGAGCAGATACGTATCGAAGCCGACGCCAGAAAACGAATGCAGTATTATAAACGCGTGAATGACCATTGGGTCCGAGACGATAGCGTCGACGAAACCTCTTTTGTAGATAGTAATGCTCTCTTTTGCGATATTAGTCGAGAGTGTATTCAAACCACTCCCAGTAAAGTATGCGCGTCGACTGATACGGCGGCTATGCGAATGAAGGCAATCAATCTCAATCGTATGCAGAATGAGTTTGACCGTCGCGTTTCGTTATCTCTCGAAGAAATCCAAACGAGTATTGATACGTCGCTAAAACATTTGAACAATAATGTGTTCCGAAAACGGATATTGGCCAATGTACTAACCCAGAAATTCAACGATTATGCAGTTTCGCTAGGCAAACGCGCAGTTACTATAGAACATACCGAGAGCCCATATGAACCATTGCGTCGAATGATAATGTCTCAGACCGATTTTGTGAAAAAACAATCCGATATTATACGGTTTGTGGAATTGTATACCCGCGAACCGATGCTCGATAAAAACGAGGAACAATACTGGCTCTATTGTCGAGAGACGAATATTCGCTTATTTCCATTATCCATTTATTTATTGGCGAAATCGTTTATTCAATTCGATAATTATAGTGAAACTCTCGACCAGATTTGCGCGCAATACGGGGTACTCAGCGCCGACGGCGATTGTATTATCGACAAGCATACATATTATGTGTTGCGACAAATCGATTTCGTAGCGGAAGAAGGATACGACGAGGCGGGGTTCCGCGTTATAACGAACAAGGTTATGGCGAAAGATGTAGACGCGGTATTACAAGAGGCATTCGACGAAAAAGAAAAGGTGTTTGATAATGAAGAAATGCAGTATGCATATAATGTGTTTTTGACTATATGCAAACATATAAAGGTTTCGTCGGGAGCCGTGGTGGACCATATAGAAGAATTCGCCCTGCGTATTACTCTCGAAATTATGAATAATACCGATATCGTAATGACGGAAAAAGCGTACTTGAAAATGGTAGAAAAACGTGCAAAAAAAAGCGATAAAGAAAAACAACCAATACCATACGCCATATATCGACATCAAATACTCATACAAACGGTCGCATCGGCGACCGCCATCGCTATAATGACCCTCGTTCCGTCGTTTAAATCCAAGAAGACGTTTCCTGGATGCATACAATCGTTCCGCGGTTTCCCAGTGGATGCTGGCGAAGAAGACGTATCGGGACTAAAATACATATGTTGTATTTTGGCTAAATCCAAGAGTTCGATTGTTCCGTGGAACGCGATTGAGCCGTTGAGTATAAACACATTATTTAAACGAATGAAGGATTTCATTAGCGGGTTTTTATTGAAACGTCCCGATGTACAACAATTATGCGATATCAAACGAGAGTATTTAGCGAAATATCCCGACGAAACGATACCGAGTGAACTGAACGTCGCGAAATGGATACATTTTAACCCGCCACTCGTAGAATTCCACGTAGCAAAGACCTTACAAAGTATTGGCGCCGATTTCAAAGACGAATTGTTGCGGTCTATGCGCGACGGTTCTTTAGCACAATTCGAGAGTATTCGGATACTGAAACAAAAACTCCATAAACACGTGTACGGCATTGTCGAACTAATACAGGCGATTGTATCGAAAAAGGAATTGCTGTTGACTACCGCATCAAAAGAACCCTTTTTAGAAAACGCGTGTTGTAATGAAACCGTAGATGGTATGAACCCACTCTCGTATTTTATCAAAGAAGATGCGACCATCGATAACTACAACAAAAAAATCGGCTTGTTCTCTGAACTATTGCGTTTTATCGAGGATGTTTCTAAACCCGCTATTATGTTTCATAATGAACGTACCGGCGTCGAACGGGGCGAATTGCGACCTGAAATCGGAGAACATATTATATATGGCGCATTCATTCACTATTGTAATTTCGACCGCGATATCCCTATACCGAGAGAATTGGAAATCGTATGTCGCGAAAAACCCGCGGTATACAATCGGTTGGATAGTCTCGATACAAAAATCGAAAAAATGAAGGCGAACGGGAAACGTTTTACCAACCCAGATTTAGAACATTTGATGAATATAGTAAATCATCAAAACCGTGTATCGATTTATTACGGCGCAACTCCCGAAGAAGTTTCGCAAATCTCACAATTCAAAAACATACTGGAAGAGCTGGACCTACACGATTCCGAAGTGGTCGATGTCGGATTGCGCGAGTTGTTATGGAAAACGTTAGGCGAATACAATCCGTCGGTTATGGTGAACGAAGAACGCGAAATCAACGTACAATTAAACCAGTATTTAGACCGAGCGAACGGCAGAATGTTCTCGAAAATCACGGAATTCTTAGACAACCACGGCAATTTAACAAACGCGCAATACGAGGCTATACAGGTGTTTATTCACGAAATATGCGTTTGGAAAATGGATAAAGCGACCGATACACAAACGCTATATTCTGTTCAACGGTTCGTTTTGAATGCTATCGAGAGTATCGTGAAAACATTCCCTCAATACATTCGCAACGCACATACTATAGGTTTGCCGTGGGATGGCGCCAGGCATTGGCGCCTGAGCCAAAAACACAATGAAGATTTGAACGAAATGATTTTCCAATTCTATCGCCCATTCGATAAATATTTCAAAAACAAGACACTCAATGTATTTTTGGAAAACATCTATACGAAATTGTCGCCTCTCGTTTTGTTTGTGAAACAGTTGCCTTTGTTTATGCCGATTGTGAAAGACGACGTGGAATTCCACGCTTTGTATAGTAAAGAAACCGTGTATTTGCTATTAAAATATGCTTGGTATTCTGTCCTCTATGAATACATTGTCGGGGTCGAAGACCCCGATATTTTAGAAATCAGTCGGAGAGAAAATAACACTATACGACGCGAAAATAACGAGAGACAAAATGAATTGTTTGGTGCAACTTCCGTGTCTCCCGCATCTGAACCTGGAGAGGAAGATATCGATGCGGAATATAATCCGATGGTGGAAATCGAACTCGAATTGGGAAATGTACAACAAATCAAAGATACCGTGGGTAGTTTGATGGTCGATTTGTTAAAATTGTTCCGAGATACCAAGGAGGCATCGAATATGTCGTATGACGAAATCCGGTTTAAGACCCAGCGGAAAAAAGACAAGGAAAAGAAACAGATAACGGATGCTTTTGCGAAAATGGAACGGGATGAACGCAAAGTGGAAGATATGCTAAAATCATTCAAGATCGGCAGATGGAATTTAGGAATGCAAAAGAGTTTGTTCAAATACAAAGCGGATACGTATGCTAGACAAAAACAACTCAACCAGTTTTTGAACCAAGACGACCAAGACCAAGGCGGAGAGGAACCAGAACAAGGCGGTATTGAATTGAATATGGGAAATACGGAAATTGGCGAAACCGAATTCGATATAGAAGATTTAGAGAGAGACGAACAAAACGAAATCGAACGAGAGTACCAAGTCGAAGCCAATGATATCGGCGATTTAGGAGAAGATTATCAGGACGGCAATTATTATACTGAAGATAACGAAGACGATTTTTAGATATTGTAGTAAATTACAAATACAATCTCATAATTATGTAAAATGTATATCAATAAAAGTTTTGTTAGAGTACATAAACTATCTATAGCAGTGTTTATTTTTTTACTCGCGTTTTCCATTATACATTCTCTGAAACCGGCGTTGTTATATACTCCAGAAGGAGGATTTAGACAATTCGGTGTTGGGTATAAACAAAAAACCGTTATCCCGATTTGGGTAGTTGCTATTCTTTTGGCCATTTTTAGTTATTTAGGCGTTTTATACTATTTGATGTATTAATTTACTACGAAACTCCTTCGTCGTTTCTCCATAAATACTACAATTTACTACGAAACTCCTTCGTCGTTTCTCCATAAATACTACAATTTACTACGTCGATACTTTGTAATTTACTACAGATATAAAATATATACTAACCGATGAATGACGCTGACCAACCGAAATTAATCGACAACTACGCTAAATTCTATCTGTACGATAAACTAAATTTGTGCCACCAAACGAGAGTAAAATATCACACGATTATATTCAATGTAATCGTGGGAACATTCTTTTTTGGTATATTTGGTATAGCATTGTATTATTGTTATAATCGTAAACCTACCGAAACACAATCTCGCGAACAAATGGAACGCGACCAGCAATTTATACTCTCGAAAATTCGGTTCTATCAAGAACAAAATAAGAAGATTCGAGAGTCGGCGTCGCCAATCACTGGACTACCTACGATCATAAATCCAATTGAATAATTTACTACGTCGCTTTTTGCGTAGCTTTTGCGAAGCTAAAACGTAATTTACTACGTAGCTCATTCTTCGCTACTCTGTAAATACTACAATTTACTACGTAGCTCATTCTTCGCTACTCCGTAAATACTACAAATACTACAATAAATTGCTAGTCTGGCGTGTTTTCACAACGCACAAACCAAATAAGTAAAAAAGTAAATATAAGTTATATAACCTATATTTATTCAACCCACGCTAACCAATGATCGAAGAACAAAGACAAAGCGTTATACGAGAGAACAATACCGCCCAACAAACTCTCGAATTTTTATTGGAAAGGATGGGTTCAAATACCCGCGATTTAATCATTTCAGAAGAGTTAAGTGGCGATCTGAACTTTAATATATTAAAATTGAAAGGGTTCCGTAATGTAAAAAAAATACACTTTACTACTCCCGGAAATATTACTAGTATAACAAATCTACCTTATGAATTGGTATCTTTTAGATGTACCCACCAACTATTGGTCGAGTTTTCTAACGTATTGCCTTCATTAGAAGAATTAGTTTTAGAACATAATCATATTTCGAAAATCGAGTTGTCGACATTAAGTAAACTGAAAATCTTAAATGTAAACAACAACCAATTGTCGCATTCTATGGACTTTAGCTATAGCAATATCAATACGAATTATAAAACGGTCGAGAGGTTAGTAGAATTTAGTAACCATTTACCGAGACAACTAGAAGAATTGTATATATCACATAATAAAATTGGTATTATTGATTTGAAACAGTTAGACCGTTTACGAGTATTACATGCAGTGGGAAATCGCATGCTACGCATTCAAAACGTACCTGCTTCCATTATCGATTTACAAATCGAGGACAATCCGTTGGTTGATATGGATTTTTCGTCTACTCCATCAGAGGACAGTAAATTAGAAGGTAATTCTCTCGAACTTCAAGCAAAACGGATGGATTATTTAGAGAGTTTGCAAAAATATTTTGAGCTAAAGAGCCATTACGAGGAAGAATTACTAAAGAAACGTAGAACCATTTTTTATAAAGGTAAAACCCGAAAACAAGGAACGCGATTAGCAAACGAATATCGTCCAAAATGTATTAAATGTTCTAGACCATTCGGTACGATTTTCGAGTGCAGAGACCGACGTTATATAGCACGGTGTGGTAATAGTAGTGCTCCATGCGATTTGAAAATACAATTGTTCCGTGGAGACCATAACTTGTCGGAAGACATGTTATATTTATTTCAAGCACAACTGGAAGAGTCAAAAGAAACTATTATTTCACAAAAACTCGATACTCTCTTTAATTATTTGAGTGAACAACAATCGATTACTAAATTCCAAAAAGAATTGAAGAATTATAGTGTAGATAATATCATTTTCAAAGATGTATTAACCAATTTTAATGATTTACATCATAGCCCTCATAAACGAGAGTTGGTTCGAAACAAAATAATTCAAATATATGAACTAATGAATGCTATGAAACAAATGCTGGACGATTTCCACAAAAACCAAAATATGGAAATAATGAGAACCATTACCGAAATTTACAAGAATGAATATTTGCCCGAAATACATAATTTACGTTTACTAAATTATGAAGTGATGGAAATGAATATTGTCGAGAGTGGATGTTTAAAAGAGGATTGTCCGATGGTACAATTATACCAAAAAGACGTATCATTACCTAAATTAGAATACATATCTAGTGAACCACCCAGGGTGATTGCGTTTTCTTTATAATTTGTAGTATTTGTAATATTTACTACGCAGTCGTTTTCACAATCTCGCAACCATTGTAGTTGGTAACACCATCCCAAATAATACCTCGATCCTTTGCCCATTTGCGTTTCGCACAACGAACCGATACTCCAGGGTAATACGTATTCCAACTAGCATCATTGTTTTGAAATTGGATATAATATTGAGGTATTCCGTTATTTGATACAGAATTACCGCCAATATTAGTTGAGATGTCTATCCATTCGGTCCCTGCGACAGTTCCATTAAACTGAATATTAGTTTTAAATTGCGAATCGCCTGGATTAGCCGAAGAATATTTGCAGTAATCCGATACCACTGCATTTAATTTTGTATTTCCCTGAATTAGGCTATTACTAGTTCCTTGTTCCCAATAATCCGGACATTCGTTTTGTACTGGAGGGAATATTTTTGTCTTATTCCCTTTTGAAATGGTGATACCAATCATGGTTAATATTCCTATTAAAATGACTAGGGCTATAGCAATCGAATAAAAATAAAAATCATCCATAATAGTTTATATATATTATCCTACGAAGATAAATCTTCCACTATAGATTGTACTAATTTACTACGTAGCTCCTAACGTTGTTACTACGTAAATACTACAAATTCGACTATAACTTCGCTAAATGTAGTATTTGCGGTTTCGCGTAGCAAAAAGTGTAGCAAAATTTATGTAAATTGTAGTATTTACGGAGTAACGACGAAGGAGTTACGTAGTAAATTATCTTCGTAGGATAATATATATTAGAACACTCATACTATATTATACCATTTATGACCAACTTATCATACGAAAGTGTAAATTATGTAAATCATATATTAGATAATCAACGATACAATGGACGTGTTAACATTGCTGAACCGGAAGATCCATTCGTGCGATTTAAGATGCAAGAGAGAATAGCCAATAAAAATAAGGCAAGCAACTATTTTGATGCACTTACTGGTAATTTAGAATGGAACGTTTTAGCGCAAGTGTATTTTTCAGCAGAAAATATACAAATTATACAGAATGGATTACGAGCAGGAGTATTTGCTATGTCTAATAAAAAACTCAATGTTCCGCCACAAAATATAGACACGCTTAAAATTATTATGCGAAGTATTTATTTACAACATGCGCGACATTTACCACACGATATAACCGGTCAAGTTTCGGATTTGAACCAGTTGGTGTTGGATTTCGCAATACCTTCTGTATTTAATGAGGCGGTAGGATATATGAAATATACGCAAGACCAAAGTTCACTGATTGTACCTATTGAACTTCCCAAAAACATCGACCGACAATTCAAACAATTACAACCGCAACCATGGATCTAGAGGGGGAACTACGTGGGGGAACTACGTTCCCCCCTGACCCCCTCCTTATGGGGGAACTACGTTCCCCCTGACCCCCTCCTTAATGTGTGTGTGTGGGTGGGGAGGCGTAGTTGCTCATTATTTGCCTTTTTAGTATTTTTGTGTTAGATGCGAACATAGTAATTTACTACGTAGCTCATTCTTCGCTTTTTGCGTAGCTTAACCGTAAATACTACAATTTACTACAAATTCAGAACGGCCTTGTTTTCGCGTCTACAAGGAGGGGGCTTGGGGGAACTACGTTCCCCCTTAAGG
>Ga0209550_10002810_pt1 | contig 16709 bp, 17 predicted proteins | sample LauGreSuBDMM15SN_2_FD_187567 | JGI IMG/M metagenome (GOLD analysis project Ga0209550, IMG submission 187567) | Freshwater lake microbial communities from Lake Michigan, USA - Su13.BD.MM15.SN (SPAdes) (version 5) | ecosystem: Environmental > Aquatic > Freshwater > Lake | place: Lake Michigan...
AAAGCTGATTTGCTCTATGAATTCCTTGTCCTGACTTTGTCATGATGAGAACAAGTTATGCCTGATGACCATAGCGACGTGGTACCACTCCTTCCCATCTCGAACAGGACAGTGAAACGCGTCAGCGCCGATGATAGTGCGGATCCCCGTGTGAAAGTAGGACATCGTCAGGCTATTACAGCCTCAGAAAGCCCAACTCGAAAGAGTTGGGCTTTTTGTTTTGGTGGAATCTTATTTGTTGTAGATAAAACCGTCACTTATAGTTGCAGCATTTTTATTTGTCAGGTCTTCTAAGAGCCCATAACACCATTCCTGATACGGCTTTTCCTTAAAAAAAGATTGGTGAATACGCACAAGCAACGGTGTATTCTCGAACCATTCTTTGAAATCAAATAGGGCCACAGACTGCAATTCCAAAAGTTTGAATTTCAAAAGTACTTTTGCAGCATGTGAAGCATGAAGAATTGGCGATTGAACAAAATAATTTAGTTTGGAATAAGCTCTGGCTAATGTTTCGGTGACATCATGAATAATGGGGCCATGTCCAGGCAAAACTATCAATGGATTTAACTCTTCAATAACTTTCAAAGTTGCCCCAACTTCATAAAATCCACGTCCACCCCAAATTTCTGGAAAAACAATACCAAAACCGTTGCCCCATAAAGCATCAGCGGAAATCAAAATACGGTGTTCAGGGTTAAAAAAGAGCAGTGCATCATGGTCATGCCCGGGGGCTGCATGTACCTCCCACTCAAAACCTGACCAAAAATAAACCTCACCTGGGTGCAACGGCAAATCTGCATTAAATCTAGGGCATTGTTGCCCCGTATCTTCATACGACAGCAAATTTGTGTCCCATTGGCGAACTTGGTCAAAAAGGCCGAAAGGAATAAACGTTTGAACAGATGAAAACTGAGACTGGACAGCGTTGTTTCCACCGCAATGGTCGCTATGTAAGTGGGTGTTCACCAAATGCGTCAACGGACGGGACTGGAGGTGATTGCCAAGTAGAGACAGCAAAAGGTTTGAATGTGTGACATAACCTGAATCAAACAAAACAGCTGTTTTATTGTCATCTAGCAAAATACTGTTTGAAGAAAGCCAGCCTCGTTCGAAAAAAAACAGGCCTTTGGGAAGCAAAGAAGTCATGATTTACTGTAGCTGAAAATAATAGCAGCAGAGGAATAAATCAGTCCAAAAAACAGTATCCTTAAGGCGTAGAAACAAAAGCAGGTTGTTTTGCCTGCAATCACGTGGACGCTCCATCTCACACAAACCAAGTTAAACATAGCAGCGCAAAAAAATGGCGCAATAAGTTAATAAAGGCATTTCAAATCAGGCCCAAATCTAAGGAAATGCTCTTAGAGGTTATGTCTGAAGCTGAAAAGCATAGCTTGATTGGCCCCGAAAGCCGATTAATGATGGAAGGCGTGTTGCGTATCAGCGAAATGCGAGCGCTGGATATTATGGTTGCAGGCCCGCGTATAGACATGATTGATATCGAAATGGAGCGCGATGAGTTATTCCATCAGGTGATCGATATTGGGCACTCGCGGTACCCCGTGTATGAGGAAAACCGCGAAAACATCATTGGCGTACTGCACTCCAAGGACTTGCTGAAACTGCAAAGAGCGCCAGACTTCCATATTAAAGGACTGCTCCGCAATGTTCTTTATGTGCCCGAATCAAAAAGCCTTGTAGATTTACTGCGAGAGTTTAAAAAAAGTCGCAATCACCTGGCCTTGGTCGTCGACGAATTCGGAAGGATTGCAGGCTTGGTCACGCTAGAAGATGTGCTTGAAGAAATTGTTGGAGAAATCGAAGACGAATTCGATACAGAAACGAGCTCCACAGACATCTACACACTGGCCGACAAAAGCTACCGAATCGCAGGAAATTGCTCAATTGAAGAGCTTAACAAGGCGTTTCAGACCAATTTGCTGCAAAACATGGAGGAGGAATTCGACACCATCGGCGGCCTGATAGCCCATGAAATTGGGCATGTTCCCCAAAAAGGAGAGTCCATCTCCATTGCAGGATTGAGGTTTGAAGTCATGCATGCCAAAGGCGGGTCAGTTAAATGGTTTCGCTTAAGGCTGTGAACAATTTGCAGCGCATCAATTGTTAAGTTCAATAGCCCAATATGTCCTGATTATTTTATTGGGCTTGCTGCAAGCATTTGCATTGGCATCCCCATGGAATGGCGAGCCCAATGCGTGGCTTCAATTAGCAGCACTCACAGGTTTTCTCAGTACACAACAAAACATCATCCATCTAAAACAACGATTTGTACAAACTTGGGTGTTTGCAACAAGTTGGCTTGTTGGCTCTGTGTGGTGGTTGTACATATCTATTCACCATTTTGGTGGCTTGCCTGTCGTTTTAACCGTTATTGCTATTCTTTTGTTGTGTAGTGGATTGGCCATCTACTACGCCATTACTGTGAGTCTTTATTTCAGATTCAAAAAATCACACAAGACATACATAAGTGCAAGTATTTTTGCATCTTGCTGGACGCTTGCAGAACTGGCAAGAGCAGAGTTCTTCACCGGTTTTCCATGGGGTGCAATCGGTTATGCACATGTTGACAGCGTATTGGTAACGTTTGCCCCATGGGTAGGTGTGTATGGCATCGGCTGGGTGGCTGCATATATGTCAGCCTGCATTGCCTCAAGCCTTTCAAACCTAAAGCAAGACAAAAAAATAACAAAAAATCTAGTTTTTTCCATTGCGGTTTTGTTGCTCATGGTTGTGCCATGGCAAGTCAACACCAGCTCAGACGCAAAAAACTTCAGTGTGAGTTTGCTGCAAGGCAATATTGCGCAAGATTTGAAATACACGAAGCTTAGAGAGCAAGCTGTACAGTGGTATGCCGATAAAGCAGTTCAAGCTGAAACAGACTTGGTGGTCATGCCTGAAACCGCCATTGCCTATCTTCGTCAAGATATACCCAATGAAGAGTGGCAAAAAATCAGTACGCACTTTTCAGCAGGACATAAAGCACTCATCGTAGGAATGCCTACATTCGAAAAAGACAAAGGCTTTGGTAATTCAGCAATAGCTTTGAAAGCCAGCTCTGAAGAGTACCTTTACAACAAACAGCATTTGGTACCTTTTGGAGAATTCATCCCCAAATACTTTAAGTGGTTTAACCAGATGGTCAATTTTGGTATCACCGACTTCATTCGTGGACCACTCAAGCCCGAACCATTTGTGTGGAATGGTCAAAACTTAGCCATCCAAATTTGTTACGAAGATTTGTTCGGTGAAGAGTTGGCACAAAGATTTATTGTTCAGAAAGAAAGTATTCCATCGCTATTGGTAAACATGAGCAATATTGCTTGGTTTGGAAACACGGTGGTGATTCCGCAGCATTTGCATATTGCACGTATGCGTAGCATTGAACTTAACCGCCCCACCATTCGTGCAACCAACTCAGGCGGCACAGCGATCATCGATGCCAGCGGAAAGATTCAAGCTGTCGCCAAGCCCTACACGCAGACGGTTTTGGTTGGCAATGTGCCTGCGAGTGATGGACGCGTAACCTGGTTCGCCCAATGGGCAGGGCGCTGGGGCTTGCTGCCTATGTGGTTGTTTTGCGCAGTGATTGTTCTGGGTTTATCGGTCACTGAGCAAAGGTCAAGGACTGCGACACAGAGTCACTAAAATGCCCATACATCTGAAGAAAATATGCTGACATTCCAACAAATCATTCTGCAACTGCAAAACTATTGGGACCGGCAAGGCTGTGCTTTGCTTCAACCCTTGGACATGGAAGTGGGGGCAGGTACTTCACACACGGCTACTTTTTTGCGGGCGCTCGGCCCTGAGCCTTGGAAGGCGGCTTATGTTCAGCCCTCAAGACGTCCCAAGGACGGTCGATACGGAGAAAATCCCAACCGACTGCAACACTATTACCAGTACCAAGTGGTGCTCAAGCCAGCGCCTGCGAACATACTGGAGTTGTATCTAGGTTCATTAGAAGCACTGGGCTTTGATTTAAAAGCTAACGACATCCGTTTTGTGGAAGACGATTGGGAAAACCCCACATTAGGTGCGTGGGGCTTGGGATGGGAGGTATGGCTCAATGGCATGGAGGTTACGCAGTTCACTTACTTCCAACAAGTCGGCGGCATCGATTGCAAACCCATCACTGGCGAAATCACCTACGGCTTAGAGCGCTTGGCCATGTACTTACAAGGCGTGGACAATGTCTACAACTTGAAATGGACAGATACCTTGAGTTACGGCGATGTCTATTTGCAAAATGAGCAAGAGCAATCTGCCTACAACTTTGAGCACAGCGATGCAGCTTTTTTGTTTGAAGCCTTTGCTGCGCACGAAAAACAAGCGCTCTATTTGATGACGCAGACTTTAGCCTTGCCAGCCTACGAGCAGGTTTTAAAAGCCGCCCATACCTTCAATCTGCTTGATGCGCGAGGCGCCATCAGTGTCACTGAAAGAGCGGCCTACATTGGGCGAATACGCAATTTAGCCCGCAATGTTGCTCAAAGCTATGTCAAGAGCCGTGAAGCGCTTGGCTACCCGATGGCACCTAAAGAATGGGTCACTCACCTAACAGAAGCGGCCGTCTGAAATGAGTCACAGTTTATTGATTGAGTTGCAAGCCGAAGAATTGCCACCCAAGGCCTTGTCATCCTTATCCAGTGCATTTGCACAAGGTATTTTCAACAGCCTCACGCAACAAGGTTTGCTAGGCAGCGATTCGCAAGTGACGCCCTTTGCCACACCAAGGCGTTTGGCAGTTCATATCAGCCAAGTGTCTGCCAAAGCTGCAGACAAGCTTATACAAATTAAGTTGATGCCGGTCAGCGTAGGCTTAGATACGCAAGGCAACGCCACGCCTGCATTGTTGAAAAAAATGCAGGCGCTGGGAATGGATACACAACAACTTTCTCAGCTAGAGCAAAAAATGGATGGCAAAGCCATGGCTTTGTTCATGGCGCAAACACAAGCCGGGGTGACTATTGAGCAAGGCTTGCAAGTGGCCTTAGACCACAGCATCAGTCACTTGCCAATTCCTAAGCTGATGACTTACCAACTTGACAAAGACTGCGTCATGCCAGGCTGGGACAGCGTCAGCTTTGTGCGACCTGTTCACCATCTGGTGGCTTTGTGGGGTGAGCAGGTTCTCGCTGTTAAAGCTTTGGGCTTGACGGCTGGTCGTAAAACACTGGGTCACCGTTTTGAAGCCAATGCGGTGTCAATAGACATCAGACATGCCGACCACTATGAACAAACCCTGCTTGAACAGGGCGCGGTGATTGCCAGCTTTGATAAACGAAAAGCATTGATACAAAAGCAGCTACTTCACGTGGCTTTAGCTGCAGGTGAAGGCTTAAAGCCCATTCAAGATGAAGCCTTGTTGATGGAAGTGACGGGCTTGGTTGAAAAGCCCAATGTGTTGCTGTGCCAGTTTGACAAGTCGTTCTTAGAGGTGCCGCCAGAGTGCTTGGTGTTGACCATGAAGGCCAACCAAAAATACTTTCCACTCCTCAACGCCAAAGACGAACTGACCCATCAATTTTTGGTGGTCAGCAACATCACACCGTCTGACCCCAGCGCTGTCATTACTGGCAACGAGCGGGTAGTACGGCCACGGCTTGCCGATGCTCAGTTCTTTTTCAACCAAGACCGTCAACACAGCTTGGCTTCCAGGCTTGATCGCTTGGCCAAAGTGGTCTATCACAACCAACTCGGCACACAGCAACAACGCATGTTGCGAGTCAGTGCATTGGTAAAAAAACTGTCAAGTGTTTTAAGCACGGTAGCAGAACAAAACGAGGTGTTGACAGCGGCGCAGTTGGCCAAAACCGATTTGCTGACCGATATGGTGGGTGAATTTCCAGAGCTGCAGGGCACCATGGGCGCGTATTACGCCTTGAACGACGGTCACTCTCAGCAAGTGGCTCAGGCCATTGAAGACCATTACAAACCTAGGTTTGCAGGCGACAGTTTGCCACGCAGCGATGTGGGCTGTTTGCTTGCTTTGGCAGACAAACTCGAGACATTGACTGGCATGTTTGGGATCGGCAATTTGCCAACTGGCGATAAAGACCCCTATGCTTTACGCCGTCAAGCCTTGGGGGTCATTCGCATCTTGCTGCGTGGCCCCTTTGACGCCATGCACCTAGACCAATTGTTAGAAAGCGGTTTGGGTATTTTGGCCAAAGAATGTGAAATCGATGCTGACAAAGCCAAAACGGAGTTGTACCAATTCATACTCGATCGCTTCGCTGTCAATTTGAAAGACCAAGGCTATAGCGCTTTTGAGGTGGATGCCGTGCTGGCATTGCGTCCCCAATGCTTGGGCGATGTACCTGCACGCATGGAGGCGGTCAGGGCCTTTGCTGCCATGCCGCAAGCCGAGGCCTTGGCCGCCGCCAATAAGCGAATCGGCAATATATTGAAAAAAGCACCGGAAGCAGACGCCCGTCAGTTCTCCTCTGCTCAACTGACACTGCCTGCAGAGAAAAACCTGCATCAGGCCATGGAGCAAAGTGTCAAGCAAGCCGATGCTTTCTACGCACAGAAAAACTACACCGATTCATTGAAGGCCTTGGCCGCGCTACGAGAGCCGGTCGACGCTTTTTTCAACGATGTGATGGTCAATGACCCTGACGAAGACATTCGTCGAAATCGTTTGGGTCTTTTGAACCAACTCCACGACAGCATGAACCGCGTCGCAGATTTATCTCGCTTGGCAAACTGACAAGGCAAAACCATGCACACCCCATTGGTGATTTTGGACAGAGACGGCACGGTGAACCATGACAGTGATGACTACATCAAGTCGCCTGATGAGTGGGTGGCGCTGCCTGGCGCGATCGATGCGATCGCCAAACTCAACCATGCCGGCTGGCGGGTGGTCATCGCTTCCAACCAATCAGGCTTGGGGCGCGGCTTGTTTGATGTCGCCACATTGAACCAGATGCACGACAAAATGAACAAAGCCTTGGCCAAAGCGGGTGGCCGCGTCGATGCTATTTTTTACTGCCCACACACGTCGGATGAACACTGCCAATGCAGAAAACCGTTGCCGGGCTTGTTTGAGCAAATTGGCGAACGCTTTGGCGTTGACCTCAAAGAGGTTCACGCTGTGGGCGACTCCTTGCGTGATGCACAAGCAGCTTCGGCCAGCGGCTGCGTACCGCATTTGGTGTTGACTGGCAAGGGTGAACAGTTTGTCGATCAAACTTTGCCAGATACATTTCCTTCGCAAACACGAATCCACACCGATTTAGCCGCCTTCGCCGAATGGTTGCTGACACAAGCCGTGGCGAAAAATTCAAACTACGCTTCAGCAGAGTCGTCTTGATGGCATTGCTTCGCTCATTGCTGCACATGCTGTGGATGCTGGTCACCGTCATTCCGGTAGCTTTTGCCATGTTGACGGCGGCGGCATTGCAAGTAAGCAGCCATCGCTTGTACCGCATGGCTGTGTTTTGGTTGTCACTGGCCATTAGCGGGGCCAAACACATTTTGGGTATACGCTATGAATTACGCGGCCTTGAACATTTGCCTGCGCCAGGGCAGCCAGCCATCTTGTTGGTCAAGCACCAATCCACTTATGAAACATTTTTGATGCCGGTCATCATGCCCAGTGACTTGGCCTATGTGTTCAAAAAAGAATTGCTTTATGTTCCGTTTTTCGGTTGGGGCATAGGACGCTTGGACATGATTCATATCGATAGAAAATTGCGCAACAAAGCATTTCAAAAAGTGGTCTCCCAAGGGCGCGATTTACTGGGCCGAGGTATTTGGGTCATCATGTTCCCTGAGGGGACGCGCATTGACCGTGGCCAAGCGGGAACCTACAAAGCAGGCGGTACGCGTTTGGCGATAGAAACAGGTGTGCCAGTCATTCCCATCGCTGTCAATTCGGCTCGCTGCTGGCCGCGCAAGGCATTGATCAAATACCCAGGCACTGTGACGGTGTCCATTGGCCCCATGATTGAAAGCACTGGTCGCCAACCTGAAGAGATGATGCAACAAGTTGAGCATTGGATAGAAAGCGAAATGCACCGCCTCGACCCTGAAGCTTATGCAGCTGCTACCGCCTAAGCCATGACTGCATTTGTTCAGCTTGCTCTCGATTGGTTAGGTGGACCTAGTATCCAAGAGGAGCCATTACCTCTCCCTGCGTCGAATGCTGCCAAAGCATTCAGTGCTTCCTTCTTTGTACACCCATTGGCCAGCCGACAAATTCAGTTGCAGCAAACCACCGTCGCTTATGCATTTCAGCGTGTCAAACGCAAAACCATTGGCATGTCGGTAGGCGCTGATGGTTTGGAGGTGCGTGCGCCGCGCTGGGCCACAGTGGCAAGCGTGGAAGCGGTGCTGCATGAAAAAAGCGATTGGATTTTGCGCAAGCTGCAAGCGTCGCAAGAGCGGCAAAAACAAATGCGCCACACCATCATCGAATGGCGCGACGGCGCCTCATTGCCTTTTCTGGGTGAGCAATGGGTGGTGCGCTTAGACCCTGCGCATCAATTCCCACATATCAGCGATCAAGGCACAACGCCGAAGTATTTGCAAGTTCCACTTTCGCTTCATGCGCAACCTGGGCAAATCCGTGACGCTGTGCAAGCTTGGTTGATGCAACAAGCCAAGCTCAATTTCACCCAGCGCCTCGACCATTTCGCGCCGCAGTTGGGGGTTCAGTGGAAACGTTTGTCGCTCAGCAATGCCAGTTCACGCTGGGGTACAGCGTCAGCAGACGGCAGCATTCGCCTGAATTGGCGGCTGATTCATTTCAAGCAAGACGTCATTGACTATGTGGTGGTGCATGAACTCAGCCATTTGCGTGTCATGAACCACAGCCCACAGTTTTGGGAGACAGTGGGTTCGCTGGTGCCCGATTACCAGCAGCGGCGCAATGCGCTCAATGAGGAAGTCTTGCCTCAGTGGGCTTGAAGCGAACCACATCCCCTACAACACGCTCTAACTCACCTCGGTACATAAGCCAATGCAAATGCGCGAGTGACTCGCCCAGCGCAAAGGTGGTTTGGTGACCGTCCAACTCACGCTTAAACAACACCGCCATGGCCTCGACAGTATTGATGGCATTTTGAGCGCAGGCCTCGCGCAACTCTTGCAGTCGTTCGTCGTGGTGACGTACCAGTTGTGCAATACGTATATGCAGCCCTCGGAAAGGTTTGCCATGCGAGGGCAGGCACAAGCAGTCGGCAGGCAGTGCGTCAAATTTTTTCAGCGAGTCCAGAAACAATTGCAGCGGGTTCGACATTGGCTCAGAGTCGTACACACTGATATTGGTAGAGATGCGCGGCAACACCATATCGCCACTGATCAGAACATTCAAAGACTCGCAGTAAAGTGCAATATGTTCTGGCGCATGACCATAGCCACTGATGCAACGCCAACGCTTGCCTCCAATCGTGACTGATAAGCCGTCATGCAAGCGTACAAAATGCTTGGGCAGTGCGGGCACCATGTGCATAAACTGAAAATTGCGTTTCGTGACAGCGCTCAACACCTTGGCATCTGTGACGCCATGCGACTGTAAAAACATCACGGCTTGATCGCCTTGCTGCGGATTGGAAGGGTGAATCAAAGTGTGGGCGGTATGAAAATCGGTGGCACTGATCCACAACGGCACTTTCCAATAATCACACAACCAATGGGCAAGTCCCAAGTGATCAGGGTGCAAATGCGTGACAAACACACGCAGCACCGGTAACCCTTTTAGGCTGTGGTGAAAAATCTCTTGCCATTGCTCCCTTGCACTGTCTTGGTCAAGGCAACAGTCCACAATTGCCCAGCCTTCACGCCCTTCGTATGTATCGCGCAGCAACCACAAATTGATATGGTCCAGTGCAAAGGGCAAGAACATGCGCAGCCAGTAAACGCCAGGAGCGACCTCGGTCACGGCGCCAGGCTGGGGCAAATGTTCCCCCAAAGGGTAGTCAAGTTCTTTTTCGTCAGCGTTCATGTTGTGCAGATTTTGCTTCATAATTGACGTTTACGTAAACGTAAACTGTCTACATGGCGACCCTCTACACCATCCGCGAATTGGCCAAAGAGTTTGATTTAACAACTCGAGCCATTCGTTTTTACGAAGACATGGGCTTGCTGCGCCCTGAGCGCCATGGCCCTGGGGGGCGCAACCGCATGTACAGCGCTCGCGAAAGAGCAAGACTGCGCCTTACATTGCGGGCTAAGCGCTTGGGCTTGTCATTGACACAAGCCAAAGACATCATTGACATGTACGACAGTCCCAGAGACACAGCGCCCCAATTAGAAAAATTTGTTGAAGTTTTGGCCAGTCATCGACAACAATTGGAGTCGCAGTTAGAAGAAATTCAGGCCAATCTGGATGAAGTCAAACAACACGAACGCGAAGCCAAGACATTGCTGAACAAACACAATGCCAAAAGCAAACGCACCCCCCAAGTTGCTATAACCGAATGAACACTCCTGCCTATGTCTGACACTCTTAACAGTCTTTTTGCCAACAACCGCGACTGGGCAGACCGCATGTCCAAAGAGCGGCCTGGCTTTTTTCAAAAACTGGCCCAACAGCAGTCGCCCAAATACCTGTGGATTGGCTGCTCTGACAGCCGCGTGCCCGCCAACGAAATCATCGGCCTCGACCCTGGCGAGGTGTTCGTGCACCGCAATGTGGCCAATGTGGTGGTGCCCTCCGACTTGAATGCCTTGTCGGTGATTCAATTTGCAGTCGAGCATTTGCGGGTCGAGCACATCATGGTGGTGGGTCATTACGGTTGCGGCGGCGTGATTGCTGCCGCCAGAGGCACACGCATTGGCTTGGTTGATAACTGGTTGCGCCATGTGCAAGATGTGCGTTTGCGCCATCGTCAGCGTCTGAACCATTTGCCGCAAGCCGAGCTGGAAGATGTGTTGTGTGAAATGAATGTCCTAGAGCAAGTCGGCAACGTGGCTTTGTCGAATGTGATGCAAGACGCTTGGGCACGCGGACAAAAAATACAAGTGCATGGTTTGATTTACGGCTTGAGCGATGGTTTGCTCAAAGACCTGCATGTCAGCATGAGCCACTCTGCAGAAGTGGTCGATGTGTTTCGCAACGCTTTTAAGCGCTACCCACGACAAATCGCCGGATAAGCCACACCCATGAATGCGCAGCGACTCGACTCCGCCTTGGCCTATGACATCGCGCAAGCCATGATGGACGGTTTCAACCGCCATTACAACCTGTTTCGCACCGAGTCGGCCAAAGCCAAGCACCGCTATGAAACCCAAGATTGGCACGGACAACAACGCGCTCAACGCGAGCGCATCGAGTTTTACGACCTGCGGGTGAAAGAGTGTTCTGGCCGCCTAGAGACGGAATACAAAGCAGGCGAGCAGGCCAGTGAAGTGTGGCAGCAGGTGAAACTGCATTACATCGGTTTGTTGGTGGACCACTTTCAGCCCGAACTGGCAGAAACATTTTTCAATTCGGTGACCACCAAAATATTGGACCGCAGTTATTTTCAAAACGACTTTATTTTTGTGCGCCCTGCGGTCAGCACCGAATACATTGAAAACTCTGAACCCGACGCCAAACCCACCTACAAAGCGTGGTACCCCAGTGAAGACGATCTGCATGAAGTCATTCTTCGCATGATTCGCGATTTTGACCTCAAGCTACCTTTTGAAGACCTAGAGCGCGATGCGCATGATATTTTGCGAAATGTGAAGCAGCGCTTGGGCCAAGCCAAGCTGCGCGCCAACTTTCAGGTGCAGGTGCTCTCAAGCCTGTTCTTTCGCAACAAAGGCGCGTATGTGGTGGGCAAGGTCATCAACGGCTTTCAAGAGATACCGTTTGCATTGCCTATTTTGCACAACGGCAGCGGTCAGTTGGTCATCGACGCGGCCTTGTTTGGTGAAGAAGATTTGCTGATTTTGTTCAGCTTCGCGCGGGCTTACTTCATGGTCGACATGGATGTACCCTCGGCGTATGTGCAGTTTTTGCGCAGCATGATGCCGCGCAAACCGCGTGCGGAAATCTACAACGCTTTGGGCTTGGCCAAGCAGGGCAAGACCTTGTTCTACCGTGACTTGCTCTACCATCAGCGCCACAGCACCGATAAATTTCGCATTGCCCCAGGCATTAAGGGCATGGTCATGTTGGTGTTTGATCAACCCTCGTTTCCGTTTGTGTTCAAGGTCATCAAAGACTTTTACCCGCCACAAAAAGACACCTCGCGTGAGCAAATTCAGGGCAAATATTTGCTGGTGAAGCAACACGACCGCGTGGGTCGCATGGCCGACACCTTGGAGTACAGCAATGTGGCGTTTCCGCGTGAGCGTTTTGAGGACGAGTTGATTGCCGAGATTCAAAAATTTGCACCCAGCCAAATCGAGATCAACCGCCGTGCTGACAACGGCCAAGAAGAAGTGGTCATCAAACACGCTTACATCGAGCGGCGCATGATTCCTTTGAATATCTATTTACAAGAGGCGTTTGATGCAGGCTTGGACGATGTGCGAGCAAAAAGCCAAATGGAACGTGCGGTGGTGGAGTATGGCAATGCCATCAAAGACTTGGTGGCAGCCAATATTTTCCCAGGCGATATGTTGTGGAAGAACTTTGGCGTCACCCGCCACGGCAAGGTGGTGTTTTACGACTATGATGAAATCGAGTACATCACCGATTGCAACTTCCGCCGTGTTCCTGCACCACGCAACGAAGAAGACGAAATGTCGGGCGAGGTTTGGTACCACGTCGGCCCCCACGACGTCTTCCCCGAAACCTTTGGCCCGTTTTTGCTGGGCAACCCCAGCGTTCGCGAAGTATTCATGAAGCACCATGCAGACTTGCTGGACGCCAGTTTTTGGCAAGGTCACAAGGAAAAAATCAGCGATGGCCATGTACACGATGTGTTTCCGTACGAGGCCGACAAACGTTTTCAAATTCAACGCGCTGCTTTAGGCGCATCCCTTTAATTTTTTTAGGAGTATTTCATGTCAGACCCCATCGTTATCGTCAGCGCTGCACGTACCCCCATGGGCAGCTTCCAAGGCGATTTTTCAGCCCTGTCTGCCCACGATTTGGGTGGTGTGGCCATTGCAGCTGCTGTGCAGCGTGCCGGTATTTCACCCGACCTCATCACCGAGGTGTTGTTGGGCAACTGTTTGATGGCTGGTCAAGGCCAAGCGCCTGCACGTCAAGCGGCATTCAAAGGTGGTTTACCCAAAAGCGCGGGTGCAGTGACCTTGTCCAAGATGTGCGGCTCTGGTATGCGAGCTGTCATGTTTGCGCACGATATTTTGAGTGTGGGCAGTCAAGACGTGATGATTGCAGGCGGCATGGAAAGCATGACCAATGCGCCTTACCTGATGTTGAAAGGCCGTGGTGGTTACCGCATGGGCCACGACAAAATTTACGATCACATGATGCTCGACGGATTGGAAGACGCTTACGAAGCCGGTCGCTCCATGGGCACCTTCGGGGAAGACTGCGCTGCCAAATACAACTTTAGCCGCGATGCACAAGACCACTTTGCCATGACCAGTGTTGAGCGTGCCAAGGCCGCCACCGCATCAGGCGCTTTCGCCGCGGAAATCTCACCCGTCACGGTGAAAGACCGCGCCGGTGAACGCGTTATCAGCGTGGATGAAGGCCCAGGCAAGGTCAAGCTCGACAAAGTCAAAACCTTGAAACCCGCATTCAAAAAAGACGGCACCATCACGGCAGCGTCTAGTTCATCCATCAACGATGGCGCTGCCGCCTTGGTGATGATGCGCGAAAGCACCGCCCAAAAACTGGGCTGCACACCCTTGGCACGCATTCTCAGCCACGCCACGTTTGCGCAAGAGCCTGAGTGGTTCACCACAGCCCCCGTGGGTGCCACACAGCAAGCCTTGTCCCGTGCCGGTTGGAAGGTCAGCGATGTGGATTTGTGGGAGGTTAACGAAGCCTTTGCCGTGGTGCCCATGGCGCTGATGCACGAGATGAAAATCTCCCATGACATAGTGAATATCAACGGTGGCGCTTGCGCATTAGGTCACCCCATTGGCGCGTCAGGCGCTCGAATCATCATCACTTTGTTGCATGCTTTGAAAGCCAAGGGCTTGAAAAAAGGCTTGGCCACTTTGTGCATTGGCGGCGGCGAAGGCACGGCCATGGCACTGGAGTTGGTTTAAGTCACCATCAGCTTGCGGCCATTTAACTATTTTTTATTAACGACATAGGAAATTTTTTTAAAGTAATTTAGGCAAACAAGCCTTGACAACAGGCGGTTTGATTGACGTTTACGTCAACGTCAACTAAAGTCACCTCTCTTTGACTTTGACGGCCTTCTATGTCGGTTCTTAGCTCCCATTTGTCGTCACGCGCAGCAGACTTTGCGACCAATGCTTTGGCCATGCAGGCGGCGGTGGACGATTTGCGTTTGCAGTTGCAAGCCAGCGCCTTGGGCGGGGGTGAGGCGGCGCGGGCCAAGCAGTTGGCGCGGGGCAAGCTCCCGCCGCGTGAGCGGGTGGCTTTGTTGCTCGACCCCGGTACGCCGTTTTTAGAACTCAGCCCCTTGGCCGCGCACGGCATGTACAACGGCGACGCGCCCTGTGCGGGTGTGATTGCCGGTATTGGCCGGGTCAGCGGCGTGGACTGCATGGTGGTCTGCAACGACGCCACCGTCAAGGGCGGTACCTACTACCCGATGACGGTGAAAAAACACCTGCGTGCCCAAGAGGTGGCCCAGCAAAACCAGTTGCCCTGTATATATTTAGTGGACTCGGGCGGCGCCAACCTGCCCAACCAAGACGATGTCTTCCCCGACAAAGAGCACTTTGGCCGCATCTTCTTCAACCAAGCCAATATGAGCGCCCAAGGCATTGCGCAAATCGCGGTGGTGATGGGGAGTTGCACCGCAGGCGGCGCCTATGTACCCGCCATGAGCGACGAGACCATCATCGTGAAAAACCAAGGCACCATTTTCTTGGGCGGCCCGCCTTTGGTGAAGGCCGCGATTGGCGAAATCGTGTCCGCTGAAGACTTAGGGGGCGGCGATGTACACACCCGCCTGTCCGGCGTGGCCGACCATTTGGCCGACAACGACGCCCATGCTTTGGCGCTGGCCCGCGAGGCGGTGGCGCGCTTGAACCACCGCAAAGAGGTGCAACTGGCGGTAAGGGAAGCCCGCGCACCGCTGTACGACGCGCAAGAGCTTTACGGCGTGATTCCCGCTGACACCAAAAAGCCCTATGACGTGCGCGAAATCATCGCCCGTATTGTGGATGGCTCGGAGCTGCACGAGTTCAAGCCGCGTTTTGGCGCGACCTTGGTCTGCGGTTTCGCCCATGTGGAGGGCATGCCGGTGGGCATCATCGCCAACAACGGCGTGTTGTTTTCCGAGTCGGCGCAAAAGGGCGCGCACTTCATCGAGCTGTGTTGCCAACGCAAAATTCCGCTGGTGTTTTTGCAAAACATCACCGGCTTCATGGTGGGACGCAAGTATGAAAACGAGGGCATTGCTCGACACGGCGCCAAAATGGTCACGGCTGTCGCCACCGCGCAAGTGCCCAAGTTCACCTTCATCATTGGCGGCAGCTACGGCGCAGGCAACTACGGCATGTGTGGCCGTGCTTTCAACCCGCGTTTTTTGTGGATGTGGCCCAACGCCCGCATCTGCGTGATGGGCGGCGAGCAAGCCGCCAGCGTGCTGGCGACGGTGCGCCGCGATGGCATCGAGGCCAAAGGCGGCAGCTGGAGCGCAGCCGAAGAAGCCGCCTTCAAGCAACCTTTGCTGGACCAATTTACCCACCAATCCCACCCCTATTACGCCAGCGCTCGCCTGTGGGACGATGGTGTGATCGACCCCGCCGACACCCGACGGGTGCTGGCGCTGGGCTTGTCCGCCGCGCTGAACGCGCCGATTCCCGAGACACGCTTTGGCGTGTTCCGCATGTAATGTGTATGATTAACGAATTTCATACACAACGAGGCTGTGACCATGCGAACCAACATTGATATTGATGACGACTTGATGGCGGCTGCCATGGCCGCCGGCGGCTTTAAAACCAAGCGCGAGGCAGTGGAAGAAGGCTTGCGATTGGTGGGCCGACGAAAAATTTATGACGGCTTGCTTGCCTTGCGCGGCAAATTGCAATGGGACGACACCGACGAGGGTTGGGCGCGGACCCAAGCGCAGAACCAGCAGCTAGTCACCGTACAAGAGCCCAAGGCTTCTTATCAAGCCAAGGGCGCATCCCGCAAAGGTGGCAAGTCCAAATGATCTTGGTGGATACCAGTGTCTGGATTGACTTCTTTCGCGGTGACAGCGGCTCTTCAAGCACGGCCTTGGCGCAGTGCCTTGGGGATGCCAGTGTGGAGGTTGGCATGGCCGACTTGGTGCTGTTTGAGGTGATGCGCGGGTTTCGTGACAACCGCGCTGTGCGTGAGGCGCAATCGCTTTTGTGTGCTCTGCCTCAGGTTGAACTTGGCGGCACAGACAACGCGCTACTGGCCGCCGGTCGATACCGCCAATTGCGCGCCAAAGGGCGCAGCGTGAGCAGCCCCATAGATGTGCTGCTGGCCAGCTACTGCATGAACCACGGCCATGTTCTGCTGCACCGCGATGCCAACTTTGCGTCTCTGCAAATCTACTCGGAGGCCTAGACACATGGCCACATTAACAGCCGTCATTGGGAGTCGCTTCGTCGCTGCGCTCCTCGCGATGACAAACGCACGACTCGCGATGACA
>Ga0209550_10002811_pt1 | contig 16698 bp, 13 predicted proteins | sample LauGreSuBDMM15SN_2_FD_187567 | JGI IMG/M metagenome (GOLD analysis project Ga0209550, IMG submission 187567) | Freshwater lake microbial communities from Lake Michigan, USA - Su13.BD.MM15.SN (SPAdes) (version 5) | ecosystem: Environmental > Aquatic > Freshwater > Lake | place: Lake Michigan...
ATGAATGTGCTTCTCGTCTCTGCCGTGGCGCTGATTGATGCTGACGGGCGGGTGCTTTTGGCCCAACGCCCCGAAGGCAAATCGATGGCTGGCCTGTGGGAGTTTCCTGGTGGCAAGGTAGAAGCGGGCGAAACGCCCGAGGCGGCGCTGATCCGCGAATTGCACGAAGAACTGGGCATCAATACCTGGAAAAGCTGCCTTGCGCCGCTGACCTTTGCCAGCCACGCTTACGAAAAGTTCCATTTGCTGATGCCGCTCTTTGCTTGCCGCCGTTGGGAAGGCGTGCCGACCCCGCGCGAAGGGCAAACGCTGGCTTGGGTACGCCCCGACCGGTTGCGCGACTATCCTATGCCGCCGGCCGATATCCCCCTGATCCCCATTCTGCGCGATTGGCTGTGAACTGGGGTCGTGTTGACAATTGCTACACTTTCGTGACATTTTTAAATCTTAAGAGTGAAAAAAACACGCAATCTTTGATTTACGCGGCGAATTTTGCCTCATAGACTCTCACTTGCCGTCAAAAAATATGGAACGAGACCCATGCTTAGAACAATAACAATCGGCAGCAGCGTCTACATACAGGGAACTTTCCTCAAAGACCTTGGCGATGGGCAGATCGCCATCAAAGTCTATGAGGGCACCTTTGTTGGGCGTCCTGTGACGCCGTTTAGAGCGCGCGAAACCGCCGACGCATAACGCAAAAGGCCGGGCTCGCGCCCGGCCTTTTGATTTCCTGCAGCCTGCTATCAGGCCAGCGTGCGCTGAACTTCTTCGCGCTCGAAGATTTCGATCACGTCGCCAGAGCGGATGTCTTCATAGCGTTCAAAGGCCATACCGCATTCTTGGCCCATCGGCACGTCTTTGACCTCGTCCTTAAAGCGCTTCAGCGTTTTCAGCGTGCCTTCGTGGATTACCACGTCGTCACGTAGCAAACGCACACCAGCCGACCTGCGAGCAACGCCTTCGGTGACCAAACAGCCCGCCACGTTGCCGATGCCTGTGATCTTGAACACCTCTTTGATCGTCGCATAGCCAATAAAGGTTTCGCGGATCTCGGCTTTCAGCAGGCCCGAGGCGGCTTTCTTAATGTCATCCACCAGATCATAGATGATCGAGTAGTAACGCACATCCACGCCTTTTTGCGTTGCCGAGGCGCGGGCCATGGCGTTGGCGCGCACGTTAAAGCCGATGATCGGCGCTTTGCTGGCTTCGGCCAGACCCACATCGGTATCGGTGATAGCCCCCACGCCCGAATGCAGCACGCGCACGCGCACCTCGTCATTGCCGATCTTTTCCAGCGCCTGAACGATGGCTTCCGCCGAACCTTGAACGTCAGCCTTCACGATGATCGGCAGTTCTGCCACGGTCAGGTCGGCCTTGGCCTTGGCCATCAGCTGTTCCATCGTGGTGGCAGCGCCCACAGCAGCGCGTTTGTCCTTGGAGGCTTTTTCGCGGTAGTCAGCGATTTCGCGGGCTTCGGCCTCGGTGTTCACCACGTTCAGCGTGTCACCGGCGTGCGGTGTGCCGGAAAGTCCCAGCACTTCGACTGGAACGGACGGACCGGCCTCGGCCACAGTTTCGCCCTTGTCGTTGATCAGCGCGCGCACTTTGCCCCACTGCTGGCCCACAACAAAGATGTCGCCTTTGCGCAGCGTGCCATTTTGCACCAGCACGGTCGCCACGGGGCCACGGCCCGAGTCGAGCTTGGCTTCAATCACAGCCCCTGCCGCCTGACGATTGGGGTTGGACCGCAGTTCCAAAATCTCAGCCTGCAACGCGATGGCTTCCAGCAGATTGTCAATGCCCTTGCCCGTCTTGGCCGAAACTTCAACATCTTGCACGTCGCCCGACATTTCTTCCACAACGACGCTGTGTTGCAGCAAATCGGTGCGCACTTTGGTCGGATTGGCCTCGTATTTGTCGATTTTGTTGATCGCCACGATCATCGGAACCTTGGCGGCTTTCGCATGGGCGATGGCTTCCACGGTTTGCGGCATCACAGCATCATCAGCGGCGACAACCAGAATAACGATGTCGGTCACATGCGCCCCGCGGGAACGCATCGAGGTAAAGGCCGCGTGACCGGGCGTATCTAGGAAAGTCACCAACTGGCCGTTGGCGGTTTTCACCTGATAAGCGCCGATGTGCTGCGTGATCCCGCCCGCTTCGCCAGACACCACATTGGCGTGGCGAATGGCATCCAAAAGCGAGGTTTTGCCGTGGTCAACGTGGCCCATGATCGTAACGATCGGCGGGCGCGGCATCAGGTCTTCGGACTTGTCCTTGACCGTATCAATCGCCTGTTCCACGTCTGCATCTGTCACACGCACAGCGCGGTGGCCGAATTCTTCGATCACGAGTTCCGCGGTGTCGGCATCAATGGCTTGGTTCATCGTGACCATCATGCCCATTTTCATGAGCGATTTGACCACATCAGCGCCGCGTTCCGCCATGCGGTTCGCCAGTTCTGACACAACGATGGTTTCGGGCAATTGCACATCGCGCACTTGCTTTTCGGGCTTCAGACCCATGCCCAAAGCCTTGAGACGGGCCTTTTCTTGCTTGCGCTTCATCGCAGCCATGCTGCGCTGGCGGCCACCTTCATCGGCAACCGCATCAGACAGGGTCAGCTTGCCTGCGCGGCGGCCTTCTTCGCCTTTGGCTTTGCTGGCAGCGCGTTCGCGGTCTTCACGCTCGCGGTCGGTACGGCGCGGCGGCAAGCCGGGCTTGGCCGAGGCAGGCCCACGCGAAACGGCATCGTCAACTGGTGCGGCAGCAGCTGTCCGTGATGGCGGACGCGACGAGGGTGCACCCGCAGAGCGGGGTTCCGTGCGGGCCTGTCCGGCGCTGGCTTGTCGCGCCTCTTCAATCGCTTGAGCGGCGGCGGCAGCTTCGGCGCGCAGACGCTCTTCCTCTGCGGCCTTGGCGCGGGCGGCAGTTTCTGCCTCGCGCTGTTCGCGTTCTTTGACCTCGTTTTCTTCGCGCTTGCGCTGGCGGTCTTCTTCGCGGGCCTTTTCGTCTTCGGCACGCTTGGTGGCATCGTCAGCCTCGCGCGCTTTGGCGGCGCGCAGGGCGGACATACGGCGTTCCATTTCGGCATCCGAAATGCCCGCAGGCCGTTTGGACGGATCGCCCAAACGCGGAGAGGTGGCCACTGCGGCCCCCGTGCCAGGAGTGGGTGCGGCACCCTTGTTCGGCACCACCGTCAGCTTGCGCTTGACCTCAACCACGACGCTTTTCGTGCGGCCATGCGAGAAGCTTTGCTTCACCTGACCGGAACGAGGTGCGCCACCCAAGCCGAGGGGTTTTTTGCCGTCTGTATCGCTCATGCGTCCTACATATCCTTCAAGGCGGCATCCTCGCCGCCATCATGCCCGAAGACCTGCTCTCGCAGCCCTCCCAGCCTTGCCGCTTCCTCTACAACACGAGTCGTAAGTACACCAGCCGCAAGCGCGGCGTGTATCGCACGTTCGCGGCCAAAGGACAAACCCAATTCCCGTGCCGTGAGGCACCCGATAAACCTTCCCCCGATTTCCGGAGGCCGCAACTTCGTCTTTCCACGTTCCGATCCGTCAGCTGCTTGAACCAGCACCCTTGCGCGCCCGTCCATCAGCCATTCCTTCACCTTTTCATAACCTGTCACAGCGGCATTGGCCTTGCGACACAGCGAAATGGTGTCTTGTACCCGCCGCAGCACCAGCGCCTCGACCAGATCGGCCAAACCTTCAGGTACTTTGACAGGCTGCTTGGCAGCGCGGGCAAACAGGCCCTTGGTCGCCGCTTTTTCAATCGCCTTGCGGTCGGCCGAGACATAAAACCCGCGCCCGGGCAGACGGCCCAGAATGTCGGGCGTCACCTGACCTTCGGGGTCAAGGCAAAAGCGGATCAGTCCGGCCTTGGGCTGAACTTCCCCGGTCACAATACATTTGCGCTCGGGGTCGTCTTGGTCGGTTTTGCGGCCGCCGCGGGTCAAGGGCGTTCCGAGGCCTAAATCAGGCCTCGGCCTCCTCTTCTTGGGCGGGTTCTAGGGCGGTGGGATCGACCCAGCCCAGCATAACCCGCGCGGTCATGACCAAAACCTGCGCTTCTTCCAAGCTCAGTTCAAACTTTTCCAGAATGCCCTCGTCCTTGACGCGCTGGCCGTTGACCGTTGTCCAGCCCCCCGACAATTCCCAATCAGCACAGGTCGCAAAATCCTCCAGCGACTTGATGCCTTCTTTGCCCAAGGCTTCCAGCATTTGCGGTGTTAGCCCTTCGAACGCGATCAATTCGTCTTGCACGCCGAATCCCTTGGCGTTTTCAAGCGCCTTGTTGTTGGCCGCTTCCAGATAATCGCGCGCACGCGCTTGCAGTTCGCCGGCGGTGCCCTCGTCAAACCCGTCGATCGACAACAACTCGTCGGTTTCGACATAGGCCACTTCTTCCAGATTGGTGAAGCCTTCCGACACCAGCAACTGAGACATCATCTCGTCAATGTCCAAGGTTTCCATGAACAACTTGGTGCGTTCGGCGAATTCGGCCTGACGGCGGGCGGATTCGTCGGATTCGGTCATGATGTCGATATCCAGCGCCGTAAGTTGGCTGGCCAAACGCACGTTTTGACCGCGACGGCCGATGGCGAGCGACAGTTGCTCGTCCGGCACCACCACGACGATCTTGCCTGCTTCTTCGTCAATCACCACTTTCGACACTTCTGCCGGTTGCAGCGCGTTCACAAGGAAGGTCGCCTGATCTTGGTTCCACGGAATGATGTCGATCTTTTCGCCCTGCAATTCATTGACCACGGCCTGCACACGGCTGCCGCGCATACCCACGCAAGCGCCCACCGGATCGATCGAGTTGTCATAAGAGATCACAGCAATCTTAGCGCGTGAGCCCGGGTCGCGGGCCACGGCTTTGATCTCGATGATGCCGTCATAGATTTCGGGCACTTCCATCTTGAACAGTTCGGCCATGAACTGCGGATCGGTGCGCGACAGGAAAATCTGCGGCCCACGCGCTTCGCGGCGCACGTCTTTGATATAGGCGCGGATGCGGTCGTTCGGGCGATAGGATTCGCGGCCGATCTTTTCGTTGCGGCGCAAGATGGCCTCGCCGCGCCCAATGTCGACGATGATGTTACCGTATTCTTCGCGCTTGACCTGACCGTTGATGATCGTGCCTTTGCGGTCTTTGAATTCTTCAAACTGGCGGTCGCGTTCGGCTTCACGGACCTTTTGCAAGATCACCTGCTTGGCCGACTGCGCGGCAATCCGGCCCAAATCAACGGGCGGAACCTCGTCGATGATCTCGTCGCCAATCGCTGCATCGGCCTTAAAGGCCAAGGCTTGTTTGACTGTGATCTGCGCGTGATGGTTTTCTTGCAGTTCATCTTCCACCACGGTGCGCACGCGCGCAAAGGTGGCGCGGCCTGTTTTGCGGTCGATGCTGACACGAATGTCCATCTCGGCGCCGTAGCGCGATTTGGCGGCACGGGCCAAGCTGTCTTCCATGGCCTGGATCACCAGATCCGGATCGATCATCTTTTCGCGTGCCACCGCTTCGGCGGTTTGCAACAGTTCAAGCTGGTTGGCAGAGGTAATCGCCATTGGTCTTCTCCCGGCTTCAGTGTTTGGTCACGTCGGCGGGATCTTCTTCCTCGCCTTCGGACTGTTCAATTTCGTCAAACTCGGTTTCGTCGAGATCCAGCACTTTGCGCTGGCGCAGCATTTCGGCGATCAACTCATCGGTGAGGATCAGCTTGGCATCGGCCAGCCATTCAAAGTTCAGGCCGATGGTCACATCTTGCCCGCCTTCTTCAATCTCAATCAGAACCTCGTCGCCCTCGACGCCCATCAGCCCACCCTTAAAGCGGCGGCGGCCGTCGACCAGTTCGGTGGTTTCCAGACGGGCTTCCCAGCCCTTCCACATCTCAAAATCCTTCAACCGAGTTAGCGGGCGGTCGATGCCGGGGGACGAGACTTCCAGCACATAGTTTTCCTCAATCGGGTCTTCGACGTCGAGCGTGGCGGAGACCGCTGTCGAAATCTCGGCGCATTCATCAACGCCAATGCCGCCCTCGGGCCGATCCGCCATGATCTGCAAAATCCGCGTCGCCCCGCCCATCAAGCGGACGCGCACCAGTTCGAAGCCCAAGCCTTCAATCACTGGCGTGATGATATCGGCCAAGCGGCGATCCATGGCGGTTTTGGCGATCAGGTCAGACATAGGGTGTCCTAGAAATGAAAAACGGGCCGACAGGCCCGCAAGGTAGGTCGGTAGCTTCAGGTTTGGACCCTGAAACCGCTGTTAAAGCCGATATAGGCCCGATGAGGGGGGTATGCAAGGCCAATGCGCAGGAAACGGGTCGTACGGCGGGCGCAGATGGGTCAATTTGCCCAAACATTGATCCAAACAGCGGAGTTGCCCTATGCGTTTTTCCCCTATCTCCACCCCTATTGCCCGCGCCTATCAATCCGGCGGATTGGATGCCAACGGCCAAGTGCCCGAACGCCAGATCAGCGATGGCGATGGCAACCCCTGCCGCCATTGCCTGAACCTGATTCCGAAAGGCGCAGAAATGCTGGTTCTGGCCCACCGCCCCTTTCCCGGCCCGCAACCTTATGCCGAGGTGGGTCCGATCTTTCTATGCGCTGACACCTGCGAAGCGGGCGGCGGTGAGGACATGCCCCAGATATTGGAATCGCCCGCCTACATCCTGCGTGGCTACGGGCGCGATGATCGCATCGTCTATGGCACGGGTGAAGTGGTGACGACCGAAACTTTGCCAGCTGAAGCCGCCCGCCGTCTGGCCGACCCACGCATCGCCTATGTTCATGTTCGCTCTGCGCGCAACAATTGCTTTCAGGTCAGGATTGACCGCTAACCCCTAATGCGCCTGCGCCCAGTTGGCACCCTTGCCTGCCTCGACAATCAGCGGCACTTTCAGATGCACGGCGGGGTGGGATGCGCCCTCCATCACCTGTTTGGCCACCGCAATCAGGGTGTCGGCTGCGGCCTCGTCCACTTCGAACAGCAGTTCGTCATGCACTTGCAGCAGCATCTTGGCGGGCAAATCCGCAATCGCGGCGGGCATCCGGATCATGGCGCGGCGGATCACATCTGCCGCCGTGCCTTGAATTGGCGCGTTGATCGCGGCGCGTTTGGCAAAGCCGGCACCGGGGCCTTTGGCGTTGATTTCGGGCGTATGGATTTTGCGGCCAAACAGGGTTTGGACATAGCCGTGTTCCTGCGCAAATTTCACCGTGGTCGCCATATATTCCTTAATGCCGGGGAAGCGTTCGAAATAACGGTCGATAAAGCCCTGCGCTTCGGCGCGTGGAATGCGCAGATTGCGCGCTAGGCCAAAGCCCGAAATGCCGTAGATCACGCCAAAGTTGATGGCCTTGGCCCTGCGGCGGATGTCAGAGGTCATCTGATCAAGCGGCACGTTGAACATCTCCGACGCGGTCATGGCGTGAATGTCGATCCCGTCACGGAAGCTTTGCTGCAAGGCGGGGATGTCGGCGATATGGGCCAGAATGCGCAGTTCGATCTGGGAATAGTCTAGCGATACAAGAACCTTGCCCTTGGGGGCCACAAAGGCCTCACGAATGCGGCGGCCTTCTTCGGACCGCACGGGGATGTTTTGCAGGTTCGGATCGGTTGAAGATAGACGCCCTGTCACAGCGCCCGTGATGGAATAGCTGGTGTGAACCCGCCCCGTTTCAGGGTTGATATGGTCTTGCAGCGCATCGGTGTAGGTCGATTTCAGCTTTGAAAGCTGCCGCCAATCGAGCACCTTTCCGGGCAGCTCATGTTCGGTGGCCAAATCTTCCAGCACATCCGCGCCCGTGCCGTAAGCGCCGTTTTTGCCCTTTTCCCCACCGGGCAGCGCCATCTTATCAAAGAGGATCTCGCCCAACTGCTTGGGCGAACCCACGTTAAACTTTTCCCCTGCCAGCGTTTGAATTTCTTCTTCCAACTGCGCCATCTTTTGCGCAAAGGCCCCTGACATCCGTGACAGGGTGTGTCGATCCACCTGAATGCCCGCCATCTCCATCTTGGCCAAAACCGGCACCAAGGGGCGCTCCAGCGTTTCGTAAACAGTTGTCACATGACCGCTGTGCAGCTTGGGCTTAAAGGCCTGCCATAGGCGCAGGGTAACATCAGCATCCTCGGCGGCATAGGCCACGGCTTTGTCCAAAGGCACACGGTCAAAAGTGATGGCTGATTTGCCCGACCCGATCAAGTCTTTGATCGGAATGGGCGAATGGCCTAGATACCGCTCTGACAGCTCGTCCATCCCGTGGTTATGCTGGCCTGCGTGCATGGCGTAAGACATCAGCATGGTGTCGTCGATCGGGGCCACGGTGATGCCAAGGCGTGCGAAGATCTTGGCGTCGTATTTCATGTTCTGGCCGATTTTCAGAACTGAATCGTCTTCCAACAGCGGCTGCAACAAGGCCAGCACCACATCGCGGGGCAGCTGCCCTTCGGTCAGGGTCACAGCGCCCAAAAGGTCATCGGTGCCGGTGCGGTGCAGCAGGGGGATATAGGCCGCTTGGCCCGCATCGATACACAGCGAGATCCCCACAATCTCGGCCTGCATCTCATCCAGACTGGTGGTTTCGGTATCCACCGCCAGATAGCCCCGCGCATAGGCGCGGCTGATCCAAGTTTCCAACGTGTGGGCATCGCGGATGCAGGTATAGGCGGATGGGTCAAAGGGCAGGGCTTGCGCTTGCGCGGCGTCATGCGCGCCTGCCACTTCAAAGCCCTTGCCTGCCGCCAGAACCGGCGCGTCAATCTTCAGCTTTTCCGACACGCGCCGGATCAGGGTTTGAAACTCCATCTCAGCCAAAAAGGCCATGATCGCTTCCGGTTCTGGGGCGCGCAGTTCGAAACTGTCCAGATCAACCTCAATCGGCGTATCGTCTTTCAGGGTCACAAGCTGGCGCGACAGGCGGATCTGGTCGGCGTGATCCACCAAAGCTTCGCGCCGCTTGGGTTGTTTGATTTCACCGGCCCGCGCCAGAAGCGTGTCAAGGTCGCCGTATTCTTGGATCAAAAGGGCCGCCGTCTTCAGCCCGATCCCCGGCGCGCCGGGCACGTTGTCAACCGAATCGCCTGCCAAGGATTGCACATCCACCACGCGGTCGGGGGCAACGCCAAACTTTTCCATCACCTCGTCCAGACCAAGGCGCTTGTTCTTCATCGGGTCGTGCATATCAACGCCGGAGCCTATCAACTGCATCAGGTCTTTGTCTGACGACAGGATTGTCACCGTCCCCCCCGCTTCGCTGGCGCGCTTGGCAAGGGTGGCGATGATATCGTCGGCCTCATAGCCCGCCATTTCGATGCAAGCCACGTTGAAGGCGCGGGTGGCATCGCGGGTTAGCGGGAACTGCGGGCGCAGGTCTTCGGGCAGGGGCGGGCGGTTGGCTTTGTAGGCGGGGAAGATGTCGTTGCGAAAGGTCTTGGAGCCTGCGTCAAAAATCACCGCGATATGGGTGGGCGCGTTTTGGCTGCGCGTGGTGGTCAACTCGCCCCACAGAAGGTTGCAAAACCCGGCCACAGCCCCCACGGGCAACCCGTCAGACTTGCGCGTCAGCGGCGGTAAGGCGTGGTAGGCCCGAAAGATAAAGGCCGATCCGTCGATCAGGTGAAGGTGATGGCCCTTGCCGAATGTCATAAAACGCCCCCGTGTTGTGGCATGACTTTGGCACGATCCGCCGCCCAAAACCATCACCCAAAGCGCGGCAGGCGGCCTCCCAGCCTGTCAGCCCGTGTGGTGCTGGGTTGGCTTAGTGATCGTCCTGCGCGTGATCGCGGTCGATCACGAATCGCTTGTCGCAATAGCCGCATTCGACAAAGCCGGTGTCAGCAGGAATGCTCAGCCAAACGCGTGGATGGCCCAAGCCCCCCACGCCGCCGTCACAGGCGACCTTCCAAGAGGTGACAGTTTGGGTTTCTGGCGCTTTGAGTGTCATGGCTTGCGTCTCTCGATCAGGTTTGGCGCTTGATAGCCGCTGGCGTGGGCCGTGGGAAGGGGGCGGCGCTTACCCGATGCCGATCATCCGATCGCGGGCTTTCAGCGCGTTCAGCCAGCCCAAGCCATGCACCGTGGCGCGGGCGGGGCGGTATTCGGCGGCGACCCAGCCGTCATAGGCTTTCTCGTCCAGATCGCGAAACATTGCCGTCAGGTCAAACCCGCCGCCGCCCGGCTCTGCCCGATTGGGAAAGCCTGCGATTTGCACATGGTTGACCAGATCGCGGTGCTTTTCCCACACGGCTTGCGCATCGCCGTGGATGCGGGTGGCGTGCCAGACATCAAACTGCAACCCCACGCGCGATGACGGGTCCAAGTCTTGCAAAATCCGCGCCGCTTGATCGAAATCGTTCAGGAAATACCCGGGCCAATCTTCGGCATTCAGGGGTTCGATGGTAAAGCCCAGCTCGGGCGCTGTTTGTGCCGCCCAGATCAGGTTTTCCACAAAAACCTCGGTCGCTTGTGGCCCTTTGGCGACCCCCGCCATGATATGTACCTTGCCCGCGCCAAGCCGCGTGGCGATATCGGCCGCGCGCAGAAAATGCGCGCGGAAGGTTTCTTCCATGCCCGGCACCGCCGCGTGCCCCCGATCGCCCGAGGCCCAATCCCCCGGCGGTGTGTTGATCAGCGCCAAGGGCATGCCCGCTAAAGCCGCCTGCCAATCCTTGACCGGATGGTCATAGGGAAACAAAATCTCAACCCCGTCAAACCCCGCCTGAGCGGCCAAGCCTGGTCGGTCAAGGCTGGGCACCTCGGTAAACAGCATGGTTAGATTGGCGGCGTATTTGGGCATGGGCTCTCAGCTTAGGTCAGCGGAAGGGATCAGTTTGAAGAATTGGCCCTTGGACCACAATCCGAACCAGCTTTGTCCGTCTTGTTGCACCTCATGGCAACCCAATTCGATCATGCGGTAAAAGCTCTTGCGGTCGATCAAGGCGTTCAGGCCCGCCCTGACATGGATATAGGGGGCGGGTTCGTCCTTTGTAAGACGCACGGTGATGGGATGGTCGGCATCGGCTTCAACCTCATCCTCGGTCTTGGTGACAAAGCGCAAAACCTGCGTGTGGCCTTCGCCTGTGGCTGTCACATCCACGGCCAACAGGGGCGCGTCATCGACCTTGATGCCCACCTTTTCCACGGGTGTGACCAGAAAATACGCCTCTCCCTCGCGCTTGAGGATCGAGGAGAACAGCTTGACCATCGGCGCCCGCCCAATGGGCGTGCCCAGATAGAACCACGTTCCATCCCGCGCGATGCGCATATCAATATCGCCGCAAAAGGGGGGGTTCCACAGGTGCACCGGCGGCGGGCCCTTTTTGGCGGCCTGTGTAACGGCCGACAGCAGCCCCTCGGCATTGGGTTTCACGATCATTTGTGCAGTTTCGCCTTTTGCCGTTTGTGCCCGCCGCCAGTATTGGCTTTACTATACGCCAACCCCGACCGGAGCCTAGTCATGTCCCAAGCTGAAGACCTTGTCACTGTCCTTGAAGACCTTGGCGCGAAATTGGCCGCAGCACGGGCCGAAATCGGCGGGCGTTTCATTGGGCAAGAGGCGGTGGTGGATCTGGTCATGGCGGCCCTGCTGTCGGGCGGGCACGCTTTGCTGGTGGGCCTGCCCGGTTTGGGCAAGACGCTTTTGGTGGATACCTTGGGCAGGGTGATGGGCCTGCGCACCAACCGCATCCAATTCACACCCGACCTGATGCCTGCCGATATCTTGGGCAGTGAAGTGCTGGAAACCGCTGCTGACGGCACCCGCGCCTTTCGCTTTCTGGAAGGACCGGTCTTTTGCGAATTGCTCATGGCGGACGAGATCAACCGTGCCAGCCCGCGTACCCAATCAGCCCTGCTGCAATCCATGCAGGAACGTGAAGTGACCATCGCAGGCCAGCACCGCCGTCTTGGCCCGCCGTTTCACGTGCTGGCCACGCAAAACCCGATTGAACAAGAGGGTACTTATCCGCTGCCTGAAGCGCAGTTGGACCGATTCTTGGTGCAGGTTGATGTGGCCTATCCGACCCGCGCGGCGGAACGTGATATCTTGATGGCCACCACGGGTGCGCATCATGCACAATTTGCCGCAGTGCTATCCGCCGCTGATCTAATGGCCGCCCAAGCGCTGATCCGGCGGATGCCTGTGGGCGATCTGGTGGTTGAGGCGATCTTGGACATGGTGCGCGCCTGCCGCCCCAGTGAGGAGGAGGGTCACGCATTGCTAGGCACGCTTGCTTGGGGCCCCGGCCCGCGCGCGGCGCAATCGCTCATGCTGATGGTGCGCGCCCGGGCCCTGTTGCAGGGTCGCTTGGCGCCCACCATTGCCGATGTCCGCGCCTTGGCCCAGCCCGTTTTGGGCCACCGCATGGCGCTGACCTTTGCCGCCCGCGCCCGTGGTGACAGCCTTGCCGAAGTCATCGCCACCGTTTGCGACAGGGTCCTGCCCGCGTGACGCTTGCCCCCGACCTGCGCGCCCGGGCCGAGGCTTTGGGGCAAACCCTGCCGCCCTTGCTGGCGGCGGCAGAACATCTGGCTGCAACCGTCACCTTGGGCGAGCATGGCCGCAGACGCCCCGGGATGGGCGATGATTTTTGGCAATACCGCCCAGCACGGGCAGGGGATGCCCTGCGCCTGATTGATTGGCGCAGATCGGCGCGGTCGGATCAGGCTTTTGTGCAAGAGCGCGAATGGCAAGCGGCGCAATCGGTGGTGCTCTGGGTTGATCCTGCCCAGTCGATGGACTTTGCTGGCAGCTCTCGTCCGCCCAAATCTGATCGCGCCCGCCTTTTGGCCATGGCGCTGGCCGTGTTGCTGCTGCGGGCGGGGGAACAAGTGGGCCTTGCGGGCCACCCCCAACCGCCCCGCGCCGGAAAAGGCCAGATCCTGCGCTTGGTCGAGGCGCTGGCCGCAGACTTGTCCGCACCCGCGCAAGATTATGCGGCGGCTTTGCCGTTGGATTTTGTGCGGCAGGGTCGCGCAGTTTTCATCTCGGACTTCTTGGGTGATCTGTCAGGGCTAGAGCGGTCTTTGTCCCAAGCCGCCGCCAGCGGCGTAAAAGGGCTTTTGCTGCAAGTGCTTGATCCAGATGAAGAAGCGTTTCCCTACGATGGCCGCACGGTCTTTGTCTCCATGGGCGGCAGTCTTGCGCATGAAACCAAAAGTGCGGGCGATCTGCGGGGGCGGTATTTGGCGCGCTTGGCAGAGCGTAAGGCGCGCTTGGCCGAACTGGCCCAAGCTGCAGGGTGGGTCTATGCCTCGCATCATACGGGTCAGTCTGCGACACCCGCGCTGCTTTGGGCCTACCGCGCATTGCAGGGCGGGTGGTGATGGTGGGGTTTGCCTCTCCCCTATTGCTCATCGGGCTTTTGGCCTTGCCGCTGTTGTGGATATTGCTGCGCGCCGTGCCACCCGCCGCGATAAGGCGCAGGTTTGCGGGCGTGGCTTTGCTTTTGGGCTTAGAGGATAAGGCCCAACAGGCTGACAAAACGCCGTGGTGGCTCTTGGTGCTGCGGATGCTGGCACTGGCGGCGGTGATTGTGGCCTTTGCAGGGCCTGTGCTGAACCCCAAGCTTGGCCCCAAGCCCGCTGATCCCTTGCTGATCATCGTCGATGGCGGCTGGGCCGATGCCTATGATTGGCCCCAAAGACAGGCCAAAGCTGTTAGCCTGCTGGACAGGGCCGCCCTTGACGGGCGCGCTGTGGCCTTGGCGCAGTTGACTGATGCGCCCCAAGCGCTGGTCTTTAAAGCCGCAGCCGAAGGGCACGGCAGGCTGGCTGCTATGGCCCCGCAGGGGTGGCAACCGCAGGACTTGGCGCTTTGGGGCGCTGCTTTGCCCGCTGGCCGCTTTGAGACGGCGTGGATTTCCGATGGGCTGGCGCATTCCGGTCAGGTGGAATTGCTGGCATCGTTACAAAGTCGGGGCAGGGTGGATGTGTTCGAATCTGACCATCCGCTTTACGCGCTTGGCCCCGCAAGCCAAGCCAATGGCAAGGTCACTCTGACCGTTCAGCGGCTTGCGCAAGGCGGACCTGCCACGGTCGAAGTCATTGCGCGCGGGCCAGACCCAGCTGGGATTGAGCGGGATTTGGCGCGGGTCAAAGTGACCTTTGGCCCCAAAGACGTCGCATCCCCCGCCGAACTGAACTTGCCCGCCGAACTGCGCAACCGTGTCACGCGCTTTGCCGTTGATGGGCAGCGCAGCGCGGGGGCTGTTACCTTGGCGGGCGATACGCTGAAACGGCGCAAAGTGGCTTTGGTCGCCGAGGCTGCTGAGGGCGAGGCGATGCAGCTTTTGTCGCCGCTGCATTATCTGCGCCAAGCGATGAACGCCTCGACCGATGTGCTGACGGGCGGCTTGGCGGATGTTTTGCCCACCAACCCCGATGTGATCGTGCTTGCAGATGTGGCACAGATGCCGCCTGCGCAGGCTGACGCTTTGCAGGCTTGGATCGAAAAGGGCGGCTTGCTGCTGCGGTTTGCGGGGCCAAGGTTGGCGGGCTCAGACATGGCGCGCTTGGCGGAAGACTTGCTGATGCCCGTCACCCTGCGCCAAGGCGGGCTGACCAGTGGCGGCGCGATGAGCTGGGGGGCACCCAAGGCGCTGGCCGCCTTTGCCCAATCCTCGCCCTTTCACGGGCTAACCATTCCACCCGACCTGAAGGTGCGCACCCAAGTGCTGGCCCAGCCTGACGCTGACTTGCCCGCCCGCACCCTAGCCGCCCTAGACGATGGCACGCCTTTGGTCACGCGCAAGGCGCTGGGGCAGGGGCAGGTTGTGCTGTTTCATGTCACAGCCAACGCCGAATGGTCTGACCTGCCCCTGTCGGGCCTGTTTGTGCAGATGCTGGAGCGTCTGGCCGTTTCCGCCATCGCTGGCAGTGCTGGGGCCGATGTGCTGGCGGGGCTGGTCTGGACGCCAGAGCATATCTTGAATGGCTGGGGTGATCTGGCCGACCCCACAGCGCTGGCGGGTTTGGCGGGTGAGGCTTTGGTGGCGGCGTTGCAAAACGGCCCATCGGCCAAAGTTCCCGCGGGGGTTTATCGGCACGATGGCATGGGCGTGGCGCTGAATGCCGTGCCGGTGGATCAGCCCTTGGTCAAAGCCACTTGGCCTCTGGGCGTTGCGGTGCAGGGCCTGACCCTACCGGCTGAGATTGCCCTGAAAGGGCCGGTGTTGGCCTTGGCCTTGATTTTGCTTCTGCTGGATGCTTTGGCGACCTTGGCCCTGTCGGGGCGCTTGGGCTTTGGGCGCAGCACAGGCGCGGTGCTGCTGGCGCTGGCGCTGCTCGTGCATCCCCAAGACGCGCAAGCCGATGATGCCGCCGATCAACGGGCCATTGCCGCGACCCAAGGCGTGGTGCTGGCCTTTGTGATAACGGGGGATGCTGGGGTCGACGCCACCTCTGCCGCAGGGCTTCAGGGGGTCAGTGACCAATTGATCTACCGCACGGCAATAGAGCCTTTGTCCCCCATGGGCGTGGATGTGGAGACGGACCAGCTGGTGTTCTTTCCCTTCCTGTATTGGCCGATCACCGCTGATGCCGCCACACCCTCAGCCGCCGCTTATGACAAGCTGAACCATTACCTGCGCACGGGCGGGATGATCCTGTTTGACACCCGCGATGCCGACATGGCCGGCGCTGGCCCCACGCCCGAAGGCCAAGCCTTACAGCGCATTGCCCAAGGGCTAGACATCCCTCCGCTTGCCCCCCTGCCCGACGACCACGTTCTGACCCGCAGCTTTTACCTGCTGCAAGCCTTCCCCGGCCGATTTGTCGAAGGGGGCCTGTGGGTCGAAGCCCCACCGCCTGATGCCGCCAAAACCGACGGGATGCCGTTTCGCAACCTGAACGATGGCGTGACCCCCGTGGTGATTGGCGGGAATGATTGGGCCAGCGCTTGGGCGGTGGATGAAGACGGCTGGCCCCTGTTGCCCGTGGGGCGCGGGGCGGCGGGGGATCAGCAAAGGGAATACGCGTATCGCTTTGGCATCAACCTGATCATGTATGTGCTGACGGGCAATTATAAATCCGATCAAGTCCATGTGCCTGCCTTGCTGGAAAGGTTGGGCAAATGACGCAGATCGTGGCGCTGCAACCCCTATTGCCACCATGGGCGCTTGCCGCTTTGGGTGTGGTGGCACTGGTTGTGCTGGGCTTTGCCCTGTGGCGTGGGTTGAAAGGCTGGCCGTGGCGCGCGGTGGCCTTCGGGCTGGTTCTGACGGCCTTGACCAACCCCGCCTTGCAGCACGAAGACCGCACGCCTTTGTCTGACATCGTCATCCTGCTGGTCGATGACAGCGCCAGCCAAACCCTGTCAGACCGCGCCTTTCAAACCGCCCAAGCGATAGAGGCGCTGAAGGCCAAAGTCTCGCTTTTGCCCAACACCGACCTGCGGATCCTGCGCCTGGGTGACGGGCCGGACAATGCGGGCACCTTGGCCATGACGGCTATGGCCGATGCCTTGGCGCAAGAACCTCAAGCGCGGATTGCGGGGGTTATTCTGATCACGGATGGACAGGTGCATGATCTGGCTGCAGCCCCCGCGCTGCCCGCGCCGCTGCACGTGCTGCTGACAGGCCGCAAGGGCGATTGGGACCGCAGGCTTTCGATCACCAACGCCCCCGCCTTTGCCATAATTGGTGAAGAGGCCAGCCTTAGCTTTAAGATCGAAG
>Ga0209550_10002812_pt1 | contig 16698 bp, 14 predicted proteins | sample LauGreSuBDMM15SN_2_FD_187567 | JGI IMG/M metagenome (GOLD analysis project Ga0209550, IMG submission 187567) | Freshwater lake microbial communities from Lake Michigan, USA - Su13.BD.MM15.SN (SPAdes) (version 5) | ecosystem: Environmental > Aquatic > Freshwater > Lake | place: Lake Michigan...
GCACTAAAGTATAGTAAATCAATTTATTTTAAAAATGCAAGGAGAGGAAAACTTTCACCAACCGAAAATAATAACCTAGAGCTACTAGAGATAACATCTATCTACATCATACCTTTAATTAATTCAGGAAAAGTCTTTGGATTGATTTCCTTTGCTGATATCAATCCTAAGTTCCAAAAAGAGCAAAATCTTCATAAAATATCTCCCAGTGAGAGAGAAGATATAGAACTCCTATGTAATTCCATTGCCAGTGGACTTTACCAATCTATACAAAAAAAAGATTTGGAAATTCAAAAAAAATCAGTCGAAGATTTGAATATTTTCATTAAATATATCAACGAATCCCATGATTTAAAGATAATTTTAGAAAAAACCAGATCTTATATTATAAGTAAATTTGATATTCAACACTACAGTATAGGTATTATAGATAAAAGTAGTACCTATTTAAATTTTATTGAGAACTCTTTTGATGTTTCTCCAGAAAAAAAAGAGCTTCTTAAATCTATAAATATCCCTATAAAAGATGTAGTTGGTGCTCATGCCTTTGCTTTTAAAGCCAATAAACCACTTTACATTAAAAATATAAAATCTAATCGTATCACTATAGAAGAAAAAGAGATAATGAATTTGGTTAATTTCAAATCTTTTTTAATCATTCCCCTAGTTCTAAACGGAAATCACATTGGATTTTTAGACCTTTTCAATGGAGAAGAAATGATGATTCTCTCCAAAGAACAAATCAACCAACTCTCCATTTTAGCCGAACAATTGGCTGGTATTATTTACAGTTCCAATCTCTACAAAGAACTCCAAAGCCAAAAACAACAGCTTGAAACCACCCTCACAGAACTTCGTAATACACAAGCTCAACTTGTAGAGGCTGAGAAATCTGCCGCCCTAGGCCAACTCATCTCGGGTGTAGCACACGAAATCAACAATCCACTCGCGGCAATCCGATCATGTGCAGAAATTTTGGAGATGGACCAAGAGAGAATCTTAGAGGAGATTCCTATTTTCTTCTCTGAAAGTTCCCGGGATGTTTTAACCACTTTTTTGGAACTCCTTAAATTATCTGAAAAAAATAGGAAAGTCCAAAATTCCAAGGAAGAACGCCAACGAAAAAAGAAAGTTTTTTTACTTTTAGAAAATAAACCTTTCTCGTCCCCAAAAATGAGAGAAGAGTTCTCTGATTATTTATCCGAACTCTGGTTAGAAAATTATATTGATTCTCTCCAGGCTCAGTATCCAGAAAATACTGCACTAAAAATTCTTGAATATATATCTCTTTTTTCAATTCAAAAAAAATCTCTTCGAAATATTAAGATCTCCACAGAGAAATCATCCAGGGTCATATTTTCTTTACGAAAATTTTTAAAAACCGAGATACGAGGAACACCCAGAGAAATTAGTGTGCCAGAAATCATTGAGTCTTCACTACTTGTCTACAATAACTATATTCGGGGTACCGTATCCATAGAAAAAAATTATACTATCGAACCTTTTATAAATTGTGTTGTAGATGAAGTACAACAAGTTTTTAAAAATATCATTTTCAACTCCATCCAAGCCATGTACTCAATTGAACAAAAAATTCTACGAATCCAAATGGAATCTTCACCTGAAAATGAAAAAACTTATGTAAAGATTAGCATTGAAGACAATGGAATTGGTGTACCACCTGAACTTGTGGAGAAACTTTTTACCCCTTTCTTTACTACTAAATCGAGAGGAGAAGGAATTGGCCTTGGGCTATTCATTTCCAAAACTATTGTGGAAGAGCACAAAGGAAGAATTTTGTATGAAACTTTAGAGAGTGGCTCTAGATTTTGTATCTATTTGCCAATTTAAATCTCAATTTTCTAAATATAGTATAAGAAATTAATTTAACAAATCATAAAATAATTCCTATTTCTTTTTATTAAAATTACCTAACTGTACTACGCCTCCCCTAAAAAATTTAGATAAATAATTTGCTGTCTCTGTTATGTTAAATGAATTCGGATTTCTTACCATCTCACCCAAAATTTCAAACACAGTTCCAAAGAGAGTCAAAGTTATCAATTTTACAGGGAATGGTGGAAACCTACCATTTTTAATGGCTTCATTGAAATCATTTTCTAAATCCAAAAGTATTCCATCCAATTTTCCATTGTACCTCAATTCTCTCACATGGTGTTGGTTTCTTTCAAAAAATTTTAGGTAGTCGGGGTGGGACACAAAGATATTTAAAAAACTTTCAAAAGATTGGGCAATGGAATCCAACCCTCCTTCTGAGGATTTCTTCCAGCTATTCCGGGCTTCAATTCTAATATTGGCTATGATATCATCCAAAAGAGAGTAGTAAACTTCCTCCTTGCTCTCAAAATAATTATAAAATGTTCCGGGAGACAGCTCCGAGTCTCGAATGATATCCCGAATATTTGCCCCATCCAGTCCCTTCTCACTGAATACAGCAAGGGCAGAGCCCAATATCTTAGCCCTATTTTCTTTCTTTGTTTCCTCACGTTTACTCATATATGCAATTCTATCGAAAGCTTGGCGGGAATAAAATTAAAATTTTATTGTGATTAAAATTTTGACGCTTTGTTCATTTTTTTGTTGACGCTTTGTTCAAGTTCTACGATACTTTTCTTGGAGGCGACTATGAAAAAAGTTGCATTGATTGGTGCGGGGATTTCCGGATTGGGAATGGCAAGAGCTCTGGGGGAGAGAAACATAGCCTATGATCATTTCGAAAAAATGCCCGAATTGGGTGGGAATTGGAAATATGGTGTCTATGAAAATGTTCATATCATCTCCTCTAAAAAAACAACCCAATACTTAGAATATCCCATGCCGGATTCCTATCCTGATTTTCCGAAAGCAAATCAAATGCTTAGTTATTTAAAATCCTATGCCAAAAAATATAATTTGGATTCGGGCATACAATTCAATACAAATATAATTAATGTACTACAAAATGGAGAATTCTGGCAATTAGAGATAGAAGGTAAGGGATTATTAACGTATCACTCAGTGATCATTGCCAATGGACATCATTGGCATACCCGTTATCCTCAATTGAATGGCAATTTTACAGGGGATATTCTTCATTCTAAAGATTACAAGTCCCCTGAAATTCTAAAAAATAAGAGAGTACTAGTGGTTGGAGCGGGTAACTCTGCTTTTGATATAGCAGTGGATGCAGGGGAATTTTCAGAAGAGAGTCATATTTCCATGCGCTCGGGTAGATGGATCATTCCCAAAACTTTTTTTGGGGTTCCGTCCGTCGATGTAATGCAACCCTGGTATCCGAAATGGTTTACTAAAAATTTAATCAAAACACTTATTTTTATACAATTTGGTAAATATTCAGACTATGGTCTCCCGGAACCCAAAGATGAAATATTTGAAAGACACCCTACAATAAATTCGCAATTTTTATATTTCTTAAAGCATGGTCGTATTTCACCCCATCCTGAAATACAAAAAGTAGATGGGAAAATCGTAACTTTTAAAGACAATTCACATATAGAAGTTGATATGATTCTATTTGCCACAGGTTTTCATTCTTCCCTACCCATGCTGAAATCCTTAAACTTGAAATACAATCAAAATGGAATGCCCGAATTAATCCATGGGATGTTTCCCAAAGAATATAAAAATATTTATATTTTAGGAATGGGACAACCCCGGTATGGAGCAGGACCTCTAGTTTCTTTGGCTTCGGAAATGATTTGTGATTCCATTTCAATTTCAGATGAATTAGAAAAACCTATGGGATATACACTTTCTAGGATGGGTGCGGGTCCCTTAGAAAAGGAAGCCCTCGATCCATTTGAAGTAATGGAAAGAATTAAACAATTTAGAAAGATGATTCCTTTTTTACCTTCACTAGAGAAATTTTTCTCGTTTGTGCCCGAATTTTTACTTCCAGGTTCAATCCAAACCATTCGCGATCAATATAAATTTTCTGCACCTGATTCTGTAGTACTAAAAAATATTTAGGAGATAGATATGAATAGTAAAAGTAAAAAAGTGATCCCCATAGTTAGAAAGCCGGAATTTAATTTTGAGAACTTAGAAACTCATTATTTAAATAACAATCCCGTTGCCACTCATTTTGTGAATAGTTTACACATGATTTTTCCTGATGGTGAAAAATATTTTATTCGTAGTGTAAAGGCATTCTCTGATAAAATAAGTGATCCTATATTACAAGAAAGAGTGAGAGCATTCATCAACCAAGAAGCACAACACATGAATGCACATAAGAAAATTTGGGATAAACTAAAAGAACAATCTCCCGCCGCTGAACTTTTTTTAAAATTCTATAATTTTACTTCTTATGATTTAATTGAACCACTCACCCGAAAGTTTTTTGGGGATCAATTCCCCTTAGCAGTAACCGCCGCTTTAGAGCATTATACTGCAGTAATGGCTGAAGTGGCTTTGTATGACAATGGAGAAATTTTAAGAGATATTCCTATTGAAATGAAAAATATGCTTCTCTGGCATGCCGCTGAAGAAATTGAACACAAGGCTGTAGCGTACGACGTGTACGAGGAAGTTGTAGGAAATTATCCTTTAAGAGTTGCGGGAATGATCTATGCGAGTATTCTTTTGGGAGCTTATACAATGATTGGACATGCAATGTTTTTAGGTATGGATAGAAGTATAAATTGGTTTGACATAAAATCTCAAACTGAAAGATTTGGAACAAAAGCAAAGCCATTATTTGAGGGTATATTTAAAAATTTAACCGAGTATTTTCAAATTGATTTTCATCCCGATAGTAGGGATAATTCAGAACTTATCGATGAGTTTTTAAAAGATTTTGAAAAAGAAAATGAACGCAAGGTTGTAAACAAATAATTATACTTTAATGACGCAACTGCAATTACTATCTTTTTTTTGCCAGTAGGCGGAAAAAAGCCTAGGATTGTTGCAGATAAATTTGCAAAAACTGACTTTTTGCAGGAACGCCATAAATAAAATAAGTACTTTTAATTAAAAATGCCTTTAAACCATCAATAGGATATTATAAAAAATTATGGATTTACATTCTAAAGTTATTTTGATTACAGGTGCAACCGGTGGATTGGGAAAGGAGATGGTAAGGTCTTTTTCTGAGGAAGGTGCTAAATTAGTACTCACAGATATAAACAAAGAAAGCCTTTTACAACTTCAGAGTACTTACAAAACTTCAATAGTGGGATGTATTGAAGCTGATTTGCTAACGAAAGAAGGTTGTAACACACTTTTAGAAACAATATTAAATACGTACGGAGTTCCCGATATATTAATAAACAATGCAGGTATAGCAACTTTTGGAAAGTTTTGTGATACCCCTGAAGAAAAATGGGAAAGTATACTTTCATTAAATATTCTAGCACCCATGAGAATAACTTATCCAATCTTAAAAAAAATGTTGGAGAGAAAAAGTGGATACATTGTAAATATAAGTAGTGTTGCGGGATTGACTGCTGTTCCGGGTCTGGCTGCCTACTCTACCAGTAAATTTGCAATTAAAGCTTTTGGTGAGGCTCTGTACCATGAAGTGAGAGAAAGTGGAATATTTGTTTCAAATCTATATCCCTTCTTTACTGATACACCTATTTTACAATCGGAGCAATTTGGTTTGAAAGATAAAAAAGTTATTCCTGAATTTCTAATATCCACTCCTAAAGATGTAGTAAAAGATTTAATAAAAGGACTTAAAAATAAGGAACTACATATATATCCGGGAATTGTATCTCAATCGATTGATCTAATAACAAGATTTTTTCCTGGAATGATGGAAGCTCTCTCCAAAAAGCAAATAGTTCAGTAGGTAGAGTAATTATAAGTACAGTTAAAATTTTATTTTAGATAGGAAATTGAAGTCTTGCAAATAAAGTAGTATTTTTTCCGCTACAGTAATTATTATTTTTATACAAAGGAATGACCATGAACACTAAAGTAACCCTGCTAGCGGGAGGTATTGGGGGAGCAAAACTCGCTCTTGCCTTTGATAAAATGATAACCATAGATTTAACTGTCATACCAAATGTGGGGGATGATGATGAATTTCATGGACTTTGGGTTTCCCCCGATATTGACACAATCACATATACGTTAAGTGACAGAATAAATACAGAATTTGGATGGGGAGTTAAAAACGAAACCTTAAATGCCCTAGGTACTCTAAAAGAGTTGGGCGAAGATGCCTGGATGACTCTCGGGGACAAAGATTTGGGTCTTCATATCTATAGAACCCACCAAATAAAATTGGGAAAATTAAAATCAGAGATCACAGAAAAAGTGGCTTTGGCATTTGGAATTGGAAGTAAAATCATCCTCCCCACAGATGATGTACTCCAGACCCAAATTAAAACAGACAGGGGTGTATTGAGTTTTCAGGAATATTTTGTTAAGAATAGATGTGAACCCAATGTATTAGATCTATTATTTTTCAATTCTGAAAATACACGATTAAACCCTAAGGTTATCACTGCAATTGAAACTGCGGAACTTATTATCATTGCTCCGAGTAATCCACTTTTAAGCATACTCCCCATTCTTAAAATAAATGGAATGAGAGAAATTCTTCAGAAATTCAAAGAAAAGGTTTGTGTTGTATCACCAATTATTGATGGAAAAGCCATAAAGGGTCCTACAATAAAAATTATGAATTCAATGGGGTATGAATCTACAAGTCTTGGAATTGCTAAGTTTTATGAATCTCTAGCCTCAAAAATTGTGTGTGACACTTCTGATGAAAACTTAAAAATCGATATACAAAAACACATTCCCAAAGTTATTTTTACACCCACTCTCATGAAAACCCTTGAAGATAAAATAAGACTTGCAGAAGAAATAATAAGAAGTATGATACAAAGATAAAATCATCCCATGCACAAAACAGTTTGTATAATACCCATGAAAGAACCGGCTTTGGCTAAGACTAGATTATCCTTAGCCCTAGACAAAGAAGAACGATCTAAAATTGCAATTAAATTATTTAGAAATACTTTATCCAATTTAATAAAAAGTAATTTGGACATAGATATCATAGTTGTCACAGGATCTTTGTTAGTAAGAGAGATTTGTTTGGAGTATTCCATAAAATTTATAACAGAAAGAGCGAACTCCGATTTAAATAAAATTTTAGAAGAATCCTGCCGATGGGCGTTTGAGAAAAACTACAAACAAGCTATCATTATTCCCTCTGATCTTGCCAGTCCAAACTTTTCTTTACTAACCAATTATACATGGAAGGACACAGATCCAAATCATAATAAATTAACTATATTCCCATCCTATGATGGTGGTACGAACTGTCTAATCACAAGTCTTCCAATTTTGTATCCTTTGCAGTACGGAAAAGGCTCCGCTTTAAAACACATTGACATCGCTAAAAGCCATGGTTACCAAACAGAATTGATAGACACAGAAGCATTTCGATTGGACATTGACACCATTGAAGATTTACAATTAATGGAAAAGTGAGATTTTCTTGCACTCAAAAGTGATCATAAGCCCCCTCTTTGGCATCCCTGATATACAAAAAGATGATTCCATCCCTGGAATCATTATCGAAGCCTTGGACAATAATAAATTAGTCTTGGAAGAAATGGATATTCTCACCATTGCTCAAAAAATTATTTCCAAAGCCGAAGGACAGACAGTAGACCTTAAAACTATCGAGGCGGGCAAAGAGGCTCTTGAGCTTGCAGAAAAGCTGAATAAAGATCCGAGAAAAGTGCAGGTTGTTTTAAATGAAAGCAAGAGAATCATTCGAGCCTTTAAGCATAAAAACCAACCCGAAGGCACCCTTATTTGTGAACATAAATTGGGCTTTATCTCGGCGAATGCGGGTGTTGATGCTTCGAATGTTGCAGGAAGTGACAACGTATTACTCCTTCCCGAAAATCCCGATGAATCAGCAAAAAAGATTGCCAATGCTTTAAGTTCTCATTATGATAAATTAATTGGTGTGATTATCACCGATACGTTTGGTCGTCCTTGGCGTACGGGTCAGGTAAATGTAGCCATAGGCCTGGGCAATGTACCTGGCTCAATTTATGAAAAGGGCAACTTAGATGCTTATGGTAAAATGCTCCAAGTAACACAACCAGCATTTGCAGATGAAGTTGCTGCCGCCTCAGGGCTTGTTATACAAAAAGCAAACCAAACTCCAGTTGTAATCTTTCGTGGGTTACACTGGATAAAAAGTAACGAAACTATAAATTCACTCATAAGATCCGATAAGGAGGATGTATTCAAATGAAAATAGCAGTTTTAGGGGGTTCAGGACCCCAAGGTACAGGTATTTCGCTGAGGCTAGCTAAGGCTGGTCATACAGTTATCATAGGGAGTAGGGATAAGGAGAAAGCCCTCCTTAAAATCAAAGACTTAATGGTAAAGTTTAATATTCCCTCTGAATTGATCACCGCCGCTTCTAATATAGACGCGACAACTGAGGCAGAGAAATATGTATTTTTATCTGTCCCCTATAGCGGTCATGATTCAACCATAGAAGAAGTGAAAGCTCATCTAACTAATAAAATACTCATTGATATTGTTGTACCCCTTGATCCAAATGACTCTAAAAATGTAGAGATGCCAGTCGAGGGATCTGCTACAGAGAGAGCTCAAGCGTTGGTTGGTGCCGACATTCCTGTCATAGGAGCATTGCACAATGTATCTGCAGTGATACTAAATGATTTAGAGCACGCTCCAAACTGTGATATTTTAGTCTGCGGTGATAAGTTACCACCCAGAGAAGATGTAATCGAGCTAATCGGACAAATGGGAATGACAGCTTACAATGCGGGTGGTGCAAAAAGTGCGAGATGCATAGAAGGTATTACACCCATTTTAATTAGAATCAATAGCAGTAAAAAAGTTCCCTTTAGTCACGCTGGGATAAAAATTTCCCCACCAAATCACTAATTTAGGGCTTCAATTTTTAGAAGAATCTCATCAAGATATGCTCTATCCCAGTTCCCAGGACCTGAGGATGGAGCGGGTGATGCGGGTCTAGAGATAAGATTCCAAGTTTTATTTGTTATTTTTTCGAGTTGTCTGTCCAAATGTAAAAAATAGCCCATGTTTTCAGGTTCTTCCTGAGCCCAGTAGTACTCTTTAGATTTATAATTATTTAAAATTGAACCAATGGTTTGTATATCTAGAGGATACAACTGTTCAAGAGTTAGAATAGATAAATTCTTTAATTTTTTTTCTTCGATAAGATCATTAATAAGAACAGCTAATTTTCCTGTTGCCATGATAACTTTCTTAGCCTTAGTTCGGTTATCGGGTATTACAGTTTTGAAATGACCTGAAAAGTCATCCAATTTTGATATACAACTTTTGTATCGCAACAGCATTTTTGGGGAGAGTATGCAAAGTGGTTTTTGCCAATTTGCCCTCACTTGTCTGCGAAGAATATGAAAATAATTAGCAGGCGTACTACAATTTGCCACTACAATATTTGCACTCGCACAGGCGGAGAGTAATCTCTCGGGTCTTCCCGTAGCATGATCGGGTCCACCCCCATCTATTCCATGGGGAAGAAGTATCACAAGATTGGTTTTTTGGAGCCATTTGTTTTCACCACACACAATAAATTGATCAAAAATAGATTGGGTAACATTTAAAAAATCTCCAAACTGAGTCTCCCAAAGATTTAGTCCATGGTTTTTTAAGAGTGAGTATCCATATTCAAATCCCAAAATAGAGACCTCCGAGAGAGGTGTGTTAAATACTTGGAAACCATTCCAGTCGGAAAAAATTGATTTTGTATTTCCTGTGGTTTGGCAGTGGAGTTCAAAATGCCTTTGGGTAAAAGCACCCCGAACAGAGTCCTGACCACTAAAACGAACCTTTTTCTTTTCCTCCAAAAGAGAAGCAATGGCAAGAGCCTCCGCAGTCGCCCAATTAATGGAGCCCTCTCCTAAAAAAGATTCCTTTCTTTGTTTTATAAAATTCTCTATCTTGGGATGAAGCCTAATCTCACCCGGATTATTGATTTTTTCTTCCAGATTTTTTAGATTTATTTTATCAATTCCCGTTGGAACTGGTTTTAATATTTCTAAAATATACTCTGGCTTTAGTTCGGGATAATTTTTAGTCTCTTTTAAAACATCTTGTTCTTTAATTCTAAAAGATGATTCCAATTTAGTTTGAAACTCAGTAAAATCTAATTTTAAATTGTACTTCTTTGCATACAATTCAGATGAAGATTCTATTTTATCAATAATATCATACATCTTAGGTTGTGTAAAACGGGGTTCATCCACTTCATTGTGACCCCTTCTTCTGTATGTCAAGAAATCTAGTATCACATCAGATTGAAATTTATTTTTAAACTCAACAGCAAATCTACCTGCAAGAGCCACTGCATCAGGATCATCACTATTTATATGGAGAATTGGTGTATTGGTAATTTTACCATAATCCACAGAAGTGAGTGCCGTTAATACTTCAGAAGGATTGGTGGTAAATCCCAGCTGATTGTTGAGAACTAAATGAATGGTTCCCCCCACACTGTAAGACGGTAAATTGGCGATTTGTAAGAGTTCAGCATTTATTCCCTGTCCTGAAAAAGCGGCATCAGTATGCAGGGCTAGATGAAGAGGATTTTTTTGTTCTACCACCAAGGATTTTGCATACCCCATACTCACAGAAGCCACCAAGGATAAATGAGAGGGGTGGGGTGATACCCAAACTGGAATTTTTTTGGAAGCTCTCTCTATAATACCCGACCAACCCAAGTGATAAATAGAATCCCAAGAACCACCAAAGTCTCTGTCATACTCCAAAAATTCCTTGGTCTCTGTAATAATTCTTTCCAGGGGCTTTTCAAACAAGAGAGCCATTTGAGCTAGCCTTCCCCTATGCATTCCCCCAACAACCAAACTATCTGTATTATAGTCAACTACGGAATTATAAATGATACGGTCTACTAAGGCTAGGAAACTTTCCGCACCCGCGAGACCAAAAGTCTTTACGCCAGGGAGTAATTTCAAAAGCATATCTTCAAAAATCTCCCCCTTTCTCATGATTTCATAAATAGATTTTGGATCTATCCATTTTTCATGCTCGGTATTTTCAATAAAATTGGTTATAAAGGAATATTTTTCTTCATCATAGATGTGTGCAATTTGCCAACCAACAGAACCGAGGTACCTTTTTTTTAAATTTTCATCTGTTACAGTACTACATATTTTTTCAAAAGACTTGGATTTTTCTCTTGGTGGAAAAAGAGGATTTGAATTTGCATAAAGCCAAGCAGTATTACGAAAATCTGTTAGAGATGGTTTATCTTCAATAGTATCACTTAAAATCCCAAATAAGTAGTCCAAGGCTCCAGGATCCCCGGCTCCGAGGACATCTGAATTTTTTTTGAATGTTGTCATGCGAATTTATTCCAGTATGTTAGGCAAAAGAATTGGCAACCTCAATTCTTTCTACTAAGGGTTCAGTTTTAATTGGATCTTTATCACTATAATCTTCTACCATTTCATAAAGGGTGTTTCTTTGGAAGGGAAGATTTCCAGATTCTCTAATGATAGATACCATTTCATAGGGAGTGATTTCCTGACCATACTTAGCTCCTGAGCTTCGGCTGATACTCTCGTTCATAAGAGTTCCCCCCAAATCATTTGCACCTGCATTGAGAATCTCCCTAGCCATATCAGGACCTAGCTTTACCCAAGAAACTTGAATATTATCAATCAATCCTCTAAAATATAAGCGTGCGACCGCATGCATTTTTAAATTTTCTTCTCTTGTGGGACCCGGTCTTACATTTGAATTTTTTACATAAAGGGGACTTTCATAGTGAACAAATCCAAGTGGTACAAATTCTGTAATTCCCCCTGTCTCTTTTTGAATCTCACGAATGGTTTCCATGTGCTTAGCCCAATGCGAAGGATTGTCTATATGCCCATACATAATTGTAGACGTAGATTTCAAACCCACCTTGTGAGCGGCTTTTATAATTTTAATCCAATCTTCCGTGCTTAATTTATTTCTTGTGAGTTGTTGTCGTATTTCAATGTCCAAAATCTCTGCGGCTGTTCCGGGTATGGTGCCTAGCCCCGCAGATTTTAATCCCCTTAGGAAATCTTCGTATGACTTCTCTGTTTTTCTAGAACCATTCAGTATCTCAAAAGGGGAAAAAGCATGGATATGGATTTCTGGTATTTCACTTTTAATAGCCCGTAAGATTTTTTCATAATGATCCCCTGAAAGATCTGGATTGAGACCCCCCTGAATACAGACTTCTGTAGCACCCCTTTCGAATGCCTCCCGAGCTCTATTTACAATGACTTCAAAGGATAAGGTTTCAGCACGCGAATCATTTTTACTTTTTGCAAAACCACAAAACTTACATCCCATATAGCAAATATTAGTAAAGTTAATATTTCTACATATTACAAAGCTCGCCCAATCTCCCTTTACTAATTTTTTTACATAATTAGCCACTTCTAAGAGTGCATTTAAGTCTTGTTCTTCTGCATAAAATAATTTTTCAGCCTCTTCTGTGGAAATTTGTACTTCACAGAGTGACTTCTCCAAAATTCTTGCAATGCTTGGGGAAACAGCTGAGAGAGAAGGTAAATTTTGAATATGTAATGTATTTCTTACCATATTAATTCCTTAGTGCAAGATTTGATTTTGTGGATGACCATATTGGTCAGCCTTTTGATTTAGCTTATTACATATTTCATCTGAAACGAAACCTATCTTTTTTAGAAAAAAATCTCCATATACTGTAAAACGCTCTTTCAATTCATACCCCATTATCCTTGTGGTTTCATTCAAAATAGAAATTTCAGGCCAGGCATGTTCTGGATTTATAAAGTCTTTTGTGATTGGTGAGATACCACCCCAATCATTGATACCGGCATTTATATAATCTCTGTGTCTTTCGTGTAGATTGGGTGGTGCCTGGATGCTGATATCTGGAGGTAGAATGATTCTTGCTGTAGCAATGGTCCTGAGCATATCCTCTATGGAAGGTTCGGGATGGTTTGCCATTTTTATATAGGGTTTTTGTTGAAAATTTTGTACGATAACTTCTTGGATATGACCGTATCTTTCATGTATATCTTTGATTGCCTCAAGGCTCTCCACTCTTTCCTCGAAGGTTTCCCCTATGCCAATTAAAATTCCCGTAGTGAAGGGAACTTTTAGCTTTCCCGTAATCTCCAAGGTGTTCAGTCTGAGATCGGGAACTTTATCAGGACAACCATGGTGTGCCATGCCTTTTTTTAAAAGTCGATTAGAAACAGTTTCGAGCATCATTCCCATGCTACCACTGAATGGCTTAAGGACAAATATTTCCTCTTGGGTCAGGGTGCCAGCATTTACATGTGGGATGAGTGATGTATTTCGTAGTACCCATTCACACATTTCGGCTAAATATTCAATCATGGTTGTATGACCTATTTTTTTTAGCTCGAGCCTAGCTTTCTCATAACGTTTTTCGGGTTTTTCACCCAAAGAAAAAAGCACTTCCTTACAGCCCATTTTTTCAGCCTGTAGTACGGATTCATATACTTCTTCTCGGGACATGATTTTAGCAAGGGGTGAGTTTGGGTGTTGTACAAATGCACAATAAGAACATGTATCCCGACACATATTGGTGAGGGGAACAAATACTTTTCTGGAATATGTAATTGTATTCCCCCACTGTTGGTTTCTTATTTGTACCGCTTTTTCCATAAGTTCTTTTAAGTCTCTATCTTTAGAGATTGGATGATTTTCGAGAGAAGTTAACATCAGTGGTGGTGCTCCTCATGGATATGATCATTTACATAATGATTTGCAAGTGAATCCCCGCCAAAATCAAATTTTAGATCCCGCCATACAGTATGGATATGATTGGCATCTCTTTGGGTATTGTCATACTCTATAAAAATTCTTTCCCCTTGGATTCGATAGTAATGGGGCTCTCCGGGTTCGTTGGAGCCCGCCCATAAAAAGTGTACAGAATCTAGTTCATGTTTTAAAATGGAATGCTGGCTATCTGCCAGAGCGGATGGCAAACGATCGAGATAGCAATGTACTAGGGCATTGAAAACTTCCCGATTGGAAGCGGTTAGGGAGGAATAAGGAACACCTTTAGGCTTTTTTGTAAAACTAATTTGTTTTAAGTGTTCTGCGTTTAGACCTAACTTTTTTTCTGCTAGATCTTGGATCTCTTGGACTCGAGTTCCTAACTGGCCTTCAAAATACCCGCGCCATATTTCGGGAAGGGGTATAGGTTGATCCCCCTCATTGAGTGAAGTACGATTGGCAGAGACTATGTCTGCGGGTGCAACCATGGATACAAGGGCAATCTTACTATTCTCGGGAGATAGCTCTCGAAACAATTGCCTACCATAGTCTTCCAAGGCTCCTAGGGGTCTATGAAGGTGGGGTCCAAGCAGGGGACTGTTTGCTGGGTCCAAACCAAAAAAGCTGGGCGTGGTGGAAACCAAAAGACCATCCATAAATGTATAATTAAGAGATATATGGTGACCCCCAAATCTCCAGCTCCAATGACTGTCTTTACCTGGAACTCCAAAAAAAGAGATGAAATACAAAAGGGGATCCCTACCCCTCTCCCGCTCAAAACCAACCGCCCAGTTTTCTAAGTGGTCAAGGATATTCTCATGGGATATTATATTTGCGAGTGTTACATATCCTGCGGTTGACAAACCCGTAGCCAATAGCTTGTAAAGGAGACGGTGTTGGGACGAAGTGAGTTGTCCGAGACTGAGTCCCCCATGGTTTGTGGGAGTGTAAAAAATTTTTTTCCTTTCTTCTTCATGAAAATGAAAACAGCACTGTTCTCTTTTTTCTCTGCTCAGAGATTGTATAAATTCCCTGGCGGCAATTGTCATTTTCTCTGAAGTTTCTTTGTTCATGCAGATCCGGGGTCCTTCAATCCAAATAAAAAGATTGGATCTTTTGGATCCCAGTTATTATTTGTTTGGGATCTGAGTCCAATTTCCTGGGTTCTCTGGACTAGTTTAGATCCAATAGCAAGCTGCTTTGACTCATATTTTTTTAAGGCTTCCTCTATAGAGGTGGAATGATTGATTGAGTCACTGAGGATCCATGCATCTTCCGCTGCCTTGGCAGTTCCAGCCGCGGCATGGGGTCTTGCTATATTTGCCGAATCTCCCAATAAGCAGGCAGAATGAAAAACCATATTATTAACGATTACATCGTACACTACCTGGATGAATGGACTTTCCGTTTTTAGTATTACCTCAGAAATCGCAGAAGGAAGTCTTGCATCGGCATGTGCCTTTGCTTCCCTTTCATGTACTGCAGAAACAAACCCTGGAGGAATAGAAATATCCCTTACATCACCCTTCTTATCTGTTAAGAGAGATTTTAATTCTGAACCATTGGCATAATTTCTATACCAAACAAAATTTATTAGACGTTCTCCCTTTTTACAGGAACCATCCAAGCCCGGAATGGGATACACTAAGATATGACTATTGGCATACACATAGTAGGTAATAGCATTTCCTAATATTTTAGAATTTTCTTCGGTTATACTGGTTTCGGGAACCATTCCCCTCCAAGCCACATAGCCTGCATACTGCCGTTTGACATTGGGTTGCAATTTCTCTCTGGCATGGGAACCCACACCATCAGCAAAGATCACCAGATCGGAATTTACCTTGGATCCATCCTTAAATGTGATACTCGGAGACTCAGATTCAAGATTCCAATCCACACACTCTTTTCCGAGATGATACCTTTCATCCCCAAAAGAATCACTCAATTGTCTATAGATTGAATTCCAGGAACTGAAAAAATATTTATGATTTTTTTCATATATTACTTTGTTATCCCTATCTAGATAACGTATATAATCCGTTTGGATACTAAACTGATCTTTTGGATTCTTAAGTACATCGGTGATGTATCTTGATGTCTCCTCCAAAAGACCAATCCCTGCCCCCCTCTGTTCCAGTTTTTTATCAGACCTTTCATACACATTGACCTGATGACCGGAATCTCGAAGGAGACAAGCAGCAAAGAGACCCCCAATGGATCCCCCGACTATTGATATTTTATATTTCATAAAAATCTTTTGTCACACATTTGCTTTAGGGTTGTCCAAAAGTTGCAATATTATCGACCTTACAGACGAATAATACCCTGCGTTCATCGATGGATGGATCTCTCAATGGATAGACATCTGCATTTACATATTTTTTGCCGATTTTATTTAAATGAGCTGTAACCCTTGCACCATGGACTGGATCATCTTCTGATAGTTCTTGTTCTACTGTTATTTTGAATGATATCCAGTGATACATATTTGCTGGATTTATCAATAACATAGTCATTTGTGGGGATTTTCTAATCCAATCTGTTTTTTTTCTATGCGCTGCTACATTTATTAGAATTTTATCACCTTCATAGTCAAACCACATAGGTGTAAGATTGGGACGACCACTTTTAGGAATTACTGAAAGAACTACCGGAAATGGTTTATCCATGAGTTGCTCTTTGTAAATAGCTGGTAGATCACTAATGCTAGTTACCTCGTACTTTTCTCCTATGGTAAACTGGTTAGCCTGTAGACCATTGGCTACATCTAAAAATTTTGCTACTGTTACTCCCATTGAATCTCTCCTTGTTATTAGTTAATTAATTCGATTATTCTACTTAACTTCTTTAGTCTGTCAATTAATTCGTTTTAAATTATTA
>Ga0209550_10002813_pt1 | contig 16695 bp, 14 predicted proteins | sample LauGreSuBDMM15SN_2_FD_187567 | JGI IMG/M metagenome (GOLD analysis project Ga0209550, IMG submission 187567) | Freshwater lake microbial communities from Lake Michigan, USA - Su13.BD.MM15.SN (SPAdes) (version 5) | ecosystem: Environmental > Aquatic > Freshwater > Lake | place: Lake Michigan...
GTTGTGGAGCGGGAAACGCTATACAGGAATCTCTCCCCGTGCTATTGAAGCGAGCCAAGCGTCTGGTGCTTGACGCCGATGCGCTGAACCACATTGCCTTCTCACCATCGCTCATCGATCTTCTCCAAGACAGAGCCGAAGGCAGCACGGTGCTAACACCCCACCCCCTTGAAGCAGCTCGACTTTTAAACACAAACACCGCTGCCATTCAAAAAGACAGGCTAAGTGCTGCTCGAATTCTTTGCAGTCAATTTCGTTGTACTGTAGTGCTTAAAGGTTCCGGCACATTGATTGCTGACATCCACCATGGGATACGGATCAACATCACAGGCAATGCCCGACTCGCCACTGCGGGAACAGGCGATGTACTCGCTGGCCTCATCGGAGCGCACTGGTCAGTGCAAGGTTCAAATATTTTTCAAGCTTCGTGCAGCGCTGTTTATCAACACGGTGTGATTGCGGATCAGTGGCCCAACGATAAGACATTAACTGCGCATGCGCTGGCTTTAGCATGCACTAAAGGGTGACAGCCTTGGTGGCCCATCAAGACACTCCTTGGTGCACAGCATCAGGAACCTGAACCAAAACCGTGCGCAACACCATATCCACAATGAGATTTTCTGCCGCTTGAAAATCTTCCAGGCCCAACTCTGACTTACCCAACACCAAGCCGATTTGACTGGCCCAGTCGGCATAAACTTGTGTTGAAGCCCATAACAAAATCATCAAGTGGCGGCCATCGACCGGCCGACACAAACCCTGCTCAGCCCAGCGGTTAAAAATAGCTACATCGGCCTGCAAGGCAGGAATCACCCGATCAGCGATTTCTTCAGAAAAAAGTGGCGCGCCAGAAATCACCTCGTTGGCGTACACCCGTGAATCATCGGGATGCTCCCTTGAGAAGCGCAATTTCCCAGCGATGTAATCACGAATCGCTCGCTCCGGATCATCGGGGCGTTGGCTCAAGGCATCCATATAGGACAGCCAAACATCAAGCACGCCGTGTAAAACGCGCCGGTAAAGTTCTTCTTTGCTAGGAAAGTAGTACAACAAATTCTGCTTGGATGCACCCACCTCGCGGGCAATATGGTCCAAGGAAACCCCGCCAAATCCACGCTGGGCAAATAACTTTTTTGCTGCACGCAAGATCTCGTGCTCTAAGCGTTCGCGTGCAACGCTGACTTTCACAACCTTCAAATCATCCGGTTTTTTCATGGCAGGTACGGTTATTGCAATATCAAAGCTAGGGTTTTTACCAATTGGTAAAACAAATCATAAGACATTTAATTCAAAGCTTGTTGCTGAGATGGATTGTTTCATTTTGCCGGAGTCTTAATTAAGCCACTGTGATTTTTTGGAAGAACAACGTATGACAACCCAAGCCCTTGCACCTGGCGTAATCCCAGGACGATTGACACCTGCGCAGTACGCGCAAAATTTTTGCGACGCCCATGCTCCACTCAATCTGTCGCAAGCCAAGATTGAAGCAGACCGCTGTTATTACTGCTTTGACGCGCCCTGCCAAACGGCTTGCCCCACAGGCATTGATGTGCCTAGTTTCATTCGCCGCATCGCCGATGACAACGTCCGTGGTGCAGCACATACCATTTTGGAAGCAAATCCCTTGGGAGGCATGTGTGCACGCGTTTGCCCGACCGAGGTGTTGTGTGAGCAAGCGTGTGTGCGCAATACCCATGAAGATAAGCCGGTAGAAATTGGACTACTCCAGCGGTATGCCACCGACCATTTTTTCAATGCACCGGGTAAACCTTTTTTTACCCGTGCCCCTTCCACAGGTCGCAAAGTAGCCGTCGTTGGCGCTGGGCCCGCGGGGCTTGCGTGTGCGCATGGTTTGGCGCAAAAGGGCCATGACGTGGTTCTCTTTGACGCACTTCCCAAACTAGGAGGCCTGAACGAATATGGACTGGCAACCTACAAAACAGTGGGGGATTTCGCCCAAAAAGAAGTGCAGTGGTTGTTATCGATAGGCGGCATTGAAGTCCGTCACAACACGCAGCTTGGAAAAGATGTTGCGCTTGATACCTTAGTTAAAGACTTCGACGCTGTTTTTCTCGGCATGGGGCTTGCAGGTGTGAACAGCATTGGGATTCCTGAAGACAATACCAGCGGCATTCGTAACGCCGTAGAGTTTATTTCCGATCTGAGACAAGCCGGCGACCTCTCCAAAATACCTGTGGGACGAAAAGTATTGGTGATTGGCGGAGGAATGACGGCCGTCGATGCCGCAGTGCAATCTAAAAAACTCGGGGCACAAAGTGTCACGATGGTTTACCGCCGAGGCGCACAAGAAATGGGCGCTTCCGGGCATGAACAGGCATGGGCGCTAGAAAATGGCGTGCATATTCACCACTGGGCGGCGCCCAAAAGCGTGGTCAGCGAGGCGGGGCAAGTGACAGGAATGCAGTTTGCTTGCATGCATCTCGTCAAAGATTCGCTCAAGGAAACCGGGGAACACTTCACCTTGGAAGCCGATCTGATTTTGAAAGCCATTGGCCAAAGTTTTATCGCCCAACCTTTGGGTGCCACTGTCGAACTACAAGCCGGCCGCATCAAAACGGACGAAGCAGGAAAAACCTCCCACGCCAAAATTTGGGCGGGGGGTGACTGTCGTTTTGGCGGGCGAGATCTGACGGTGGAAGCGGTCGAACACGGCAAAGTGGCCGCCTTGTCTATTCATTCAGCGTTAAGCGCTTGAACCTAGGAACCTCACTATGGCAAATCTCAAAACCGAATTCGCTGGTATTCACAGTCCTAACCCATTTTGGTTAGCCTCTGCACCCCCGACCGACAAGGCCTATAACGTCAACCGCGCGTTTGAAGCAGGCTGGGGCGGGGTAGTTTGGAAAACTCTCGGCGAGGCAGGGCCGCCCATTGTCAATGTCAATGGGCCACGCTACGGCGCGCTGCTTACGCCAGACCGGCGTTTGATGGGCTTTAACAATATTGAGTTGATCACTGACCGGGATCTTGAGTTGAACCTCACAGAAATCACCGACGTCAAACGCAACTGGCCCGACCGCGCCATGGTGGTTTCTCTCATGGTTCCTTGTGAAGAAAAATCTTGGAAGGCAATCTTGCCAAGAGTCGAAGACACGGGCGCGGATGGTATTGAACTCAACTTCGGTTGCCCGCACGGCATGAGCGAACGCGGAATGGGCGCAGCCGTCGGCCAAGTGCCTGAATATATCCAAATGGTCACCGAATGGTGTAAGCAGTACAGCAAACTTCCAGTTATCGTCAAACTCACGCCGAATATCACCGACATTCGCAACCCCGCCCGGGCTGCGAAAAAAGGCGGAGCAGACGCCGTCTCGCTCATCAACACGATTAACTCCATCATGGGCGTAGACCCGTACACGCTCACCATGAGCCCCTCCACTGGGGGCAAAGGATCGCACGGAGGCTACTGCGGACCGGCAGTCAAACCCATCGCTCTCAATATGGTGGCTGAGATTGCGCGGGACCCACAAACCGCGGGGCTACCGATATCGGGCATTGGCGGGATTGGAAATTGGCGTGACGCGCTTGACTTTATTGCCTTGGGTTCGGGGACTGTTCAAGTCTGTACTGCTGCGATGGTCTATGGTTTCAAAATCGTGCAAGAAATGAACGATGGACTGTCCAACTACATGGATGAAATGGGCTTCACATCGGTGTCTCAAATTGTGGGTAAAGCCGTACCGACCGTGTCTGATTGGCGCTTTCTCAACCTGAACCATATTTCTAAGGCGGTCATTAACCAAGACAGCTGCATTCAATGCGGTCGCTGTCATATTGCTTGCGAAGACACGTCGCACCAAGCGATCACCGCTTCCAAAGATGGAAAGCGTTTCTTCGAGGTCAAAGAAGACGAGTGCGTAGGCTGCAACTTGTGCGTTACCGTCTGTCCTGTTCCAGAATGCATCACGATGCGTGATCTGCCGCCAGGGGAAACCGACCAACGGACGAAAAAACCAGTCTCAGCGAGCCACGCAGACTGGACCACCCATCCCAACAACCCAATGAGAACCAGCACCCCCGCTTAGGTTCACAATGTGCAAGTTATTTGTTTATTTTCTATAACAGTGGCAAAGGACACTTGATATGACAACTCTCTTTATTCGTGGTGGAACTATTGTTAATGCAGACCGAGCTTTTCAATCAGACGTGCTCACCCAAGACGGGAAAATAATCGCAGTGGGCGAAAACCTCGTGGCTCCCGCTGGAGCGACCGTGGTCGACGCTTCGGGCCAATATGTCATGCCCGGCGGGATCGATCCGCATACCCACATGCAACTGCCTTTCATGGGAACAACCACCATGGATGACTTTTACACCGGGACTGCCGCAGGGCTGGCAGGCGGCAACACCACCATCATTGACTTTGTCATTCCCAACCCGAAACAGCCCCTGATGGAGGCCTACCAAACCTGGCGCGGCTGGGCTGAAAAATCAGCCAGCGACTACAGTTTTCATGTGGCGATTACGTGGTGGGATGAAACCGTAAAGCACGATATGGGAACGCTTGTCGAAAAAGAAGGCGTCAACAGTTTCAAACATTTCATGGCCTATAAAAACGCCATCATGTGCGACGATGAAACACTGGTGAATAGTTTCAAACGCTCCCTCGAACTGGGCGCCATGCCAACCGTCCATGCTGAAAATGGTGAGCTTGTTTATTTGCTTCAAAAAGAAGTGGCGGCGATGGGCATCACTGGCCCTGAAGGACACCCCCTTTCACGCCCACCCACCGTCGAGGGCGAAGCAGCCAACCGCGCCATAGCGATTGCCAACGTGCTGAATGTTCCTATTTACGTTGTACACGTCTCATGCATTGAAGCGGCAGAGGCAATTTCCCGGGCCCGAGCGCGTGGTCAGCGGGTGTATGGCGAGGTGTTGGCGGGACACTTGGTAGTTGACGACAGCGTCTATCGCCACCCTGACTTTGCCACGGCCGCAGCCCACGTGATGAGCCCACCGTTTCGCTCCAAAGAGAATCAAGAAGTCTTGTGGCGCGGATTGCAATCTGGAAACTTGCATACCACTGCGACCGACCACTGCACTTTTTGTGCTGCGCAAAAGGCCGTTGGAAAAGACGACTTTTCCAAAATCCCCAACGGAACAGGCGGTGTTGAAGAGCGCCTTGCTGTCATCTGGGACGCTGGTGTGAACACCGGGCGACTTACGCCCAGTGAGTTTGTTGCAATTACCTCAGCTAATACGGCAAAACTTTTCAACATCTATCCCCGAAAAGGAAGCGTCTCCGTCGGCGCAGATGCTGATTTGGTTGTCTGGGACCCTCAAGGCACCAAGACGCTTTCAGCGAAGACCCAACACAGCAAAGGGGACTTTAATATCTTTGAAGGCCGAACCGTTCGAGGTATTCCTAGTCATACCGTAAGCAATGGAAATTTGGTGTTTGTAAAGGGCGATTTGCGTGCTGAAAAGGGCGCCGGAAAATACATCAAACGCCCCGCCTTTAACTCAAACTTCACGGCATCCAAACTTCGCGCTGACAACCTGAAACAAACCGCAGTTGTGCGTTGATTCAATGGAGAAAATAATGACGACTCACGTTAATTTAGATGCCTTGCGCATCAACGGCGACCGCCTGTGGGGCTCACTCATGGAGTTAGCAAAAATTGGTGCCACACCCAAAGGCGGTGTGTGCCGTCTCACGCTGACTGATCTGGATAAGCAAGGTCGGGACTTGGTCACGCGCTGGGCGCGGGAAGCAGGCATGACGGTAACGATTGACAAAATCGGTAACGGCTTTATGCGCAGAGCTGGACGCAACAATTCGCTTCCGCCCATCATGACGGGTAGCCACATCGATACCCAGCCCACGGGCGGGAAATTTGATGGTAATTACGGTGTCTTGGCTGGGATTGAAGTCGTTCGAACCCTCAACGATTTAGGCATTGAAACCGAGGCCCCGATTGAAGTCGCTTTCTGGACCAATGAAGAAGGGTCACGCTTTGTCCCCGTCATGATGGGCTCCGGCGTATTTGCCAAGGCCTTTACGCTGGAGCATGCGTATGCCGCTACAGACACCGAAGGCAAATCAGTCAAAGACGAGCTCCATCGGATTGGCTATGTAGGCGACCAAGAGCCAGGCGACCATCCCATTGGCGCCTATTTTGAAACCCACATCGAACAAGGGCCCGTCTTAGAAGACAACGACATCACGATTGGCGTGGTGCAAGGCGTGTTGGGTATCCGCTGGTTTGACTGCACTGTCACTGGAATGGAGGCCCACGCAGGCCCCACACCCATGGCCTTGCGTCGTGATGCGATGCAAGTATCAACCCACATCATGCAAGAGGTGGTCGCTGCTGCGCTGCGCCACGCACCCCACGGCAGAGGGACTGTGGGCATGGTTCAAGTTCACCCCAATAGCCGCAACGTGATACCCGGGCGAGTGAAATTTTCCATTGACCTGCGCAACGCGACTGATGCGCTGGTGGACCAGATGGTCGATGAAGTCAAAGCCTTTGCAGCCAAGATCGCCAAGGAAAGCGGTCTCGATGTGAAAATCGAAATGGTGTCGAGCTACTCGGCCATTGGATTTCACGATGACTGTATTGACGCCGTCGCCCGTGCCGCCAAAAAACTAGGTTATTCCAATATGCCTGTTGTTTCAGGCGCAGGGCATGACGCGGTTTACATGGCGAAATTGGCGTCAAGCGGCATGATCTTTATTCCTTGTAAGGACGGTATCAGTCACAACGAAATAGAAGATGCCACGCCCGAGCACATTACTGCTGGCTGCAACGTGCTGCTGCACGCTATGCTTGAGCGTGCCGGCACCTAAGAGTCCCCCCCCTGAAGTTAGCTTCATTTTTTACCCCAACTGGAGATGCTATGTCTATGAAAACACTAAGCCGCAGAAACCTTGTCGTCTTGGCCGCTGCCATGGTGGGCCTTGCCCCCTCTTTGTTAATGGCGCAATCCAAACCCAAAGTGGCAGGAATTTACACCGTTCCTTTTGAACAGCAATGGGCGGGACGACTGCACAATGCACTAAAAGCTGCTCAAGCACGAGGCGACATCGAATACAAAGCCAGTGAAAACGTCTCCAATGCTGACTATGAGCGTGTCATGCGCGAGTACGCTTCAGCTGGAAACACGCTCATCGTCGGAGAAGCCTTCGCCGTCGAAGCCGCTGCACGCAAAGTAGCTAAGGACTTTCCAAAAGTGTCTTTTTTAATGGGCTCGAGCGGTCAACCCCAAGCGCCAAATTTCAGTACTTTTGACAATTACATTCAAGAGCCAGCCTATTTATCCGGCATGGTGGCGGCTGGCATGACCAAGACCAACAAAATTGGCATGGTCGGAGGATTTCCAATTCCTGAGGTCAATCGCCTAATGAATGCCTTTATGGCTGGCGCATTAGAGGTAAATCCAAAGATCGAATTTAGTGTGAGCTTTATCAACAGCTGGTTTGACCCGCCAAAAGCAAAGGAAGCAGCGTTTGCAATGATCGACAAAGGTGCAGACGTTTTATATGCCGAGCGATTCGGTGTGTCTGATGCAGCCAAAGAAAAAGGCAAATATGCCATTGGCAATGTCATCAATACCCAGGCCCAATATCCCGATACCGTTGTTGCATCAGCCATTTGGCATTTTGAGCCTTCTGCTGACCGCGCAATCAAACTCGTTAAAGAAGGCAAGTTCACTGCCGAGGACTATGGGCAGTATTCGATGATGAAATACAAAGGATCGTCGCTGGCGCCGCTGGGGACTTTCGAAAAGAAGGTTCCTGCAGCTATTGTGGCAAAAATGAAGGCAAAGGAAAAACTTATTCTTGAAGGTAAATTCACCGTGAAGGTGGATGACAACCAGCCCAAATCGAACGCCAAATAAACGGATGCAAGACACCGTTCTGACGCTTACGCAGATCACCAAGCGCTTTGGCAGCTTGGTGGCCAACGACTCCATTTCTTTGCATTTACAAAGAGGCGAGGTGTTGGCGCTGCTGGGTGAGAACGGTGCTGGCAAGTCCACACTGGTATCTATTTTGTTTGGGCACTATGCTGCAGACTCCGGAAAAATTCAAGCCTTTGGAAAACCACTTCCGCCTAGCGATCCCAATGCTGCGCTTGCAGCGGGTATTGGGATGGTTCACCAACATTTCACGCTTGCCGATAACTTGACGGTTCTAGACAATGTTCGCATGGGGTCCGAGTCACTATGGATGCCTTTTTTTCACAAACGGGCCGCCCTGAAAAAGTTGTTAGACATCTCACAACGCTTTGGGCTTTTTGTTGATCCGCATGCTCTTGTTAGTACGCTTTCGGTGGGCGAGAGACAACGGGTTGAGATATTAAAGGCACTGTTCCGTGGCGCACGCATTTTGATCATGGATGAACCCACGGCAGTACTCACTCCGACAGAGAGTGAAGCCCTTTTTACAGTGCTAGCTCAAATGGTAGCGCAGGGTTTGTCCATCATATTTATAAGCCACAAACTCAATGAAGTGATTCGCGTATCTGACCGAGTGGCAGTTCTTCGCGCAGGCAAGCTAGTGGCACAGTCAATGACAGCCAAAACTTCGCAAGCAGAACTGGCGCAATGGATGGTTGGCCATGCTATTGCGCCACCTCAACGACATCCCAGCGAAAAAATAGGCCCGCCTGTTTGTGAAATGCGTCAGGTACATACGGCTCTTGCTAGAGAGTGCTTGAAAGGGATTTCACTTACGATGCATCGGGGTGAAATTTTTGCCATTGCTGGAATCTCAGGTAATGGGCAACTGGCATTAGCCGAGCTACTTTGTGGAACTAAGCGCATCAGCTCCGGGCAAGTCATTTTTCAGGGGAAGTCCTTGCCTGCGAATCCAGCCAAACTGGTTGCTTTGGGGGTGGCACGCATTCCAGAAGATCGACATGGCGTGGGACTGATAGGCGACCTTGCGGTATGGGAAAACGCCGCCGCCGAAAGATTGCATGGCGCGGATTTTTCACGGTGGGGATGGGTACGTCGGCGTGTAGCGAAGACCTATTGCCAAGCGTTGATAGCTGCATTTGATGTGCGTGGCGGTGGCGCAAACGTATCTTCACGATCCCTTTCGGGTGGCAATATGCAGAAACTGATTTTGGGACGTGCGCTTTTGCACCCCAAGGCAGTCACAGGCAAAGATGCCCCAGTCCCAGAGTTGATCGTTGCACACCAACCAACTTGGGGCCTTGACATAGGGGCCGTAGCCTATGTGCAAGCCCAACTCTTGGCTGCACGTGACGCTGGCGCTGCGGTACTTCTGATATCAGATGACCTTGACGAAGTTCTAACCATGGGCGACCGCATTGCGGTGATGCATGCCGGCCAAATCACTCCCGCACGCGAAGCTAAACAATGGAGCCGTGAAGCTATCGGTCTAGCCATGGCTGGGGCAGATGCATCATCCATGGACAGTGGTTGTACGCCCCATTTCAGCGCTACAGCTGTAATGGCATGAGAATCGAAAAACGTATCCAACCATCTAGAGGTGCCTTCGTATGGGCGCCCTTAAGTGCCTTGATTTTCACCCTTTCGATCAGCGCTTTATTAGTGCTCTGGGCGGGTGCACCCGTAGGCCACACCTATGTTTTACTCCTCCAAGGCGCCTTTGGTTCTGTTGTTGCACTAAGTGAAACGCTCACTCGCGCCATACCACTGATGCTCACCGGGCTGGCTGCCGCTGTGGCATTCAAGGCACGCTTGTTCAATATTGGTGCTGAGGGCCAGCTGTATGCGGGGGCTTTAGCTGCTGTTGCAGTTGGGGGTCTCCATGGAGGTTCTGGTTTTGCAATTGCACCTAGCGTGTTATTTATTTTCATGATTGTTGCTGCAGCTTTGGCTGGGGCACTGATGTTGCTTGGTCCTGCGCTACTCAAGTCACATCTAGGAGTGGACGAAGTAGTAACTACTTTGCTGCTTAACTTCATCGCACTTTTATTTGTCTCAATGATGCTTGATGGACCGATGAAAGATCCTTCTGCAATGGGTTGGCCGCAAAGTGTGGCGCTTAACAGTGAATTGGAATTATCTAAATTAATTCCGCAAACCCGAGTCCATAGCGGCTTAATCGGCGCATTTTTTCTTGCCATTGGCTTGTGGGTATTGATGAATTTTACGGTTTTAGGTTTTGATATCCGTGCCGTGGGAGCCAGTTCCCGCGCTAGCGCTTTTGCTGGAGTTTCAATCTCAAAAACAACGTTATGGGTAGCGCTTTTATCGGGCGGCTTGGCGGGTCTGGCAGGGGCTATTGAAGTGGCCGGGCGTACCAGCTACGTGACCTTGGACATGTCACCGGGGTACGGTTACTCAGGAATTGTGATTGCAATGCTAGCTGGACTGCATCCGCTTGGCGTTTTAGCTGCGAGCTTGCTCGTTGCAGGGGTGATGGTAGGCGCCGACAGCATGAGCCGCGCAGTTGGAGTACCAACCTTTATTGCTGATGTGATTGTCGCCACGTCGCTATTGTCAGTAATGGTTGCTTCGATGCTCACTCAATACCGGGTACGCCTACGATGAGCGCACTTTTGGACATCATGGCGAATGCCGCTTTTTGGGTCGCTGTACTAAGGATAGCAACCCCACTTATTTTTGGCACTTTGGGAGTGTTATTGTGCGAGCGCGCAGGGGTTCTGAACTTAGGCATTGAAGGAATGATGGTCGCTGGGGCTTTTAGCGGGTGGTTGGCGGTCTATTGGGGGGCCCCGCTTTGGCTTGGCGTGCTCACTGCAGCTGCCGTAGGTATGTTCTTGGGCCTTTTTCATGCATTTTTTACCGTGGTGCTCGCTTTGTCACAGCATGTTTGCGGCTTGGGAATTACTTTGCTGGCCACTGCTGTAAGTTATTACGGCTACAGGGTCACTTTTCCCAAAGTAAGCACGCCGCCCACAGTAACGCCATTTACTGCAATGGACGGACTGGGTATTCCCATTTTGGATCAGCAAACACCTCTGACCTTGTTGGCACTTTTGCTTGTGCCCATCTTAGGATACGTGCTTTATCGCACCCCCGTGGGTCTGGCTGTGCGAATGGTGGGCGAGAACCCGCAAGCAGCAGAAGGCCAAGGCGTATCCGTTCTAGCCGTAAGAACCGGGGCAATTATGGTGGGCTCCGCGCTCATGGGGGTAGCTGGGTCATTTTTAACCTTGTCTGCCTTTAATGCTTTCTTCTTCAATATGGTCAATGGTCGAGGCTGGATCTGTATTGCGTTGGTAGTATTTGCATCCTGGCGGCCAGGCAAAGCTTTGCTCGGCGCACTGTTGTTTGCTTTTTTTGACGCGCTTCAACTGCGCTTGCAGCAAACTGGTGGCGCGGTACTTCCATACCAACTGTATTTGATGCTTCCCTATGTGCTATCAATAGTTGCCTTGGTACTGGTTGCACGCAAGGCTAGCTACCCACAAGCATTGATGAAACCTTACCGCAAAGGCGAACGCTAAATGCTTGACTTACTTATTCAAAACGCCACTCTGCCTGACGGTCGTAAAGGTGTTTGCGTAGCCGTCCAAGACGGCCGAATTGTCGAAGTGTCTTCCAACTTATCTGCCCAAGCTCACGAAAGACTTGATGCACAGGGCCAATTGCTGAGCCCACCCTTTGTAGACGCTCACTTTCATATGGACGCTACGTTGAGCTTCGGACTACCACGCGTTAACCAGTCAGGCACGCTGCTCGAAGGAATTTCCCTCTGGGGTGAACTCAAACCGATGCTCACACATGATGCTTTGGTGAAGCGGGCCATGGCGTATTGCGATTGGGCAGTAGCTAAGGGGCTGTTGGCGATTCGAACCCACGTTGATGTCTGTGACCCGCGCCTTCTTGCAGTTGATGCCTTGATGGAAGTTAAACGCAAGGTTGCTCCCTTTATCGATTTGCAGCTGGTGGCTTTTCCGCAAGACGGCTTACTTCGTGGGAAAACCGGTCCGCAAGAACACTTCGATACGCTCAAACGCGCATTAGACCGGGGTGTCGATGTCGTGGGAGGTATTCCGCATTTTGAGCGCACTATGGCCGATGGCGCGTTGAGCGTTAAGTTATTGTGCGAACTTGCGGCTCATCGCGGTCTGCGCGTCGATATGCATTGTGACGAGTCGGACGACCCGCTGTCTCGCCACATCGAAACTCTGACCTATGAAACACAACGCCTAGGAATGCAAGGACGCGTGACTGGTTCGCACTTGACCTCCATGCACAGCATGGACAACTACTACGTGAGTAAGCTCATTCCACTCATGGCTGAGGCAGATATACAGGTGATATCCAACCCACTGATCAATATCACCCTGCAGGGTCGACATGACACGTACCCTAAACGGCGCGGCTTGACCCGTGTTCCTGAGTTATTGGCTGCAGGAATTAACGTCGCCTTCGGTCAAGACTGCGTTATGGACCCGTGGTACTCCCTTGGTAGCGGGGATATGCTAGAGGTCGCCCACATGGGTCTGCATGTAGCCCAAATGACAAGTCAGGCAGCAATGCGGCAATGCTTTGAGGCAGTAACGCAAAACCCAGCAAGAGTTTTAGGACTCGAGGGGTATGGCATTCGAGCCGGTTGCTATGCTGATTTTGTGCTCCTGCAAGCGAGTGACCCGGTAGAAGCTATCCGCCTTCGGGCAAATCGCTTACGCGTATATAGGCGCGGTAAACTCATCGCACAGTCTCCTGAAACTGTCAGCACCTTGCACATGCCGGGCAGACCCAGTAACACGGCAATGAAGCATGATTCAATTCCACTATCTGATTAATTGAGAATTTTCTGAATGACTCAATCGCCTTTGCTTAGCCAAGCTTCTACCGTACCCGCCGTACAAGTAACCCAAGCCTCTCTCATCTACAACCCACTTCAAGCGCCGGTTCACGCGCTTGCAGACATTGATCTGTCGATTGCGCCAGGCGAATTCGTGTCACTCATTGGTCCTTCAGGATGCGGCAAAACGACTTTGCTGCGGGTGATTGCTGATTTGGAACACATCACATCGGGTAGCGTGTTGGTGAACGGGGTGAGTCCGCATGAAGCCAGGCTGGCACGCGCCTACGGCTATGTATTTCAAGCCCCCGCCTTATTTCCTTGGCGAACCGTTCTAGGAAATGTCAAACTGCCCTTACAAATCCAAGGGAGGTCTTCGGCGGAATGTGATGCCATTGCCAGACAGCACATCGAACGCGTAGGACTCTCTGGGTTTGAAACCAAATACCCATGGCAACTCTCAGGCGGCATGCAACAGCGTGCCTCGATTGCGCGGGCCTTGTCTTTTGAGCCCCGCATTCTCATGATGGACGAGCCCTTTGGGGCACTCGATGAAATCACCCGCGACCGGCTCAATGAGCAGTTGCAACAACTGTGGCAGCGCGAACGCCGTACCGTTGTCTTTGTGACCCACTCGATTGCAGAGGCGGTCTATCTCTCTACCCGGATTGTGGTGATGTCCCCGCGCCCCGGTCGCATTGTTCGCGTCATTGAATCTACCCTGCCCGATGAGCGGCACTTAGGGCTACGCGACTCCCCGGAATTTGTTGCGCTCGCACACGCGGTTCGAGAGGCGCTTGCCGATGGCCACGACGAGTAAGCCGTCCGTCTCGTCGATTTTCCCGATTACGGTGATTTTGCTCGCCGTAGTAGTTGCTTGGTATGGACTCACGGTGTACCTCAATGCGCCAGGCGCGATTGAGCGGGTTCTTGACGCGCTGAGCCCATGGACATGGCAAGACTTGGTCAACGCGACCCTAAACATGCAGCGCCCGGTGTTGCCGGCCCCCCACCAAGTCGCTGCTGATTTATGGACCAGCCTGGTGGATTGGCCCCTGGATTCCCCTCGCAACTTGCTTTACCACGTGGCAGTCACAGGGGAATCCACCTTGGTAGGTTTTGCCATGGGCACGGCTCTGGGCTTGGTACTTTCTATTTGCATCGTTCATTCACGTACGCTTGATCGTGCGCTGCTGCCTTGGGTGGTGGCCTCGCAATCCGTACCCGTTCTCGCTATCGCACCCATCGTCTTGGTTATTTTGGGGAGCATGGGTTTTTCGGGCGTTGCGCCAAAAGCGGTCATTGCCATGTACCTGTGTTTCTTTCCCGTGACCGTGGCCATGGTGCAAGGGCTAAGGTCGCCGCAAGTGATTGAAACAGAAATGATGCACACCTATGCCGCTTCGCGCTGGCAAGCGCTGTGGATGCTTCGTTTGCCGGCAGCACTGCCATTTTTATTTCCGGCCCTGCGGGTAGGAATTGCTGCTGGTCTTGTTGGCGCCATGGTTGCAGAATTACCTACTGGCGCACAAGCTGGCCTAGGAGCCCGTTTGCTCACCGGCTCCTATTACGGCCAGACGATTCAAATTTGGTCTGCCTTGGTTATGTCAGCCCTGCTGGGCTTAACGCTCACGGGTATCGTCGCAACCATCGAAACCTTGGTTTTGGGCAATCGGAGGCAAGCATGACGCAGTCGAATTCGCACCCAACCGGATCAAGCGGGTTGATGACTGCCGGGTTGGTTTTGGGATCTTTAGCGCTTGCCTTTGTTTTTTTAGGGTCCTCTTTGGCATCCAACGAAACGCCCAAGGATGTCCTTTTTTGGTCTGCTGCAGCGGGCCTGTCCTTTCTCGCCGTTTGGGGGATTCGTCGTTTGGCCGCCATTGAAGGGCACGCTGCATTTGCTTCTCTAACTGCAACGGTTTTTGGGCTTTGGATCGTGTACTTTTGGCAGCTATTGACCGTCGCACTCGATGTACCCCGGGTGCTTTTACCCGCCCCTTGGCTCATCATGCAATCACTCTGGGAGCATGTTCCCACTCTCACCCGTGATTTTTTTCAAACCGTGGTGAAGGCCGTAGTCACGGGTTGGGTGCTCGGATGCAGCTTAGGCTTTGGTGTAGCGTTAGCGATTGATCGGTTGCCATTTTTACAGCGCGGCTTGCTTCCCATCGCGTCCCTAACCAGCACGATTCCCTTGGTCGGAGTCGCTCCGATAGCAGTGATGTGGTTTGGATTTGACTGGCAGTCCAAGGCGGCCGTAGTGGTGCTAATGACGTTCTTTCCTATGTTGGTCTCTACCTTGGCGGGCTTGCAAGCCTCCAACCGATTAGAGCGCGAATTAATGCACAGCTATGCAGCCAACTACGGGCGCACGCTGTGGTCCTTGCGTCTTCCTTCGGCAGTTCCTTTTCTATTTTCCGCGCTTAAAGTCAACGCGACTCTGGCCCTCATTGGCGCCATCGTGGCTGAATTTTTTGGCTCTCCTACGTCTGGTTTGGGCTTTCGAATTTCAACCGAAGCCACCCGCATGAATATGCCCTTGGTTTGGGCCGCCGTAGTGGTTTCAGCTGTCACAGGCTCCTTGGTGTATGCCATTTTGGTTGCCTGGGAGCGCAGGATCGCGTTTTGGCACCCCTCTATCCGCGGGCAAAGATGATGCTTTTAACCACCAACCCTCGGTGTTTGCCCCAATACCTTATTCCCCCAGTCGGCGTACTGTCACAGGTCTGCCATTTTTCTTGCCTTTTTTACACTAGGAGTTTTTCATGATTCTGAATACCAAGTTATCCAAAACACTGCTGGCAACCCTGCTCGCAGTGAGTGGCTTTGCTGCCCAATCGGCAGAAAAAGTCACTGTGCAACTGAAGTGGCTTCCCCAAGCCCAATTCGCTGGCTATTACGTTGCACAAGCCAAGGGCTACTATAAAGATGCCGGCTTAGACGTCACCATTAAGGCCGGCGGCCCAGACATCTCCCCGGTTCAAGTGATTGCGGGTAAAGGCGCGGATGTGGTTGTCAACTGGATGCCTGATGCATTAGCCGCGCGTGAAGCGGGTGTGCCGTTGGTCAATATTGCGCAGGTTTTTAACCAGTCAGGCCTCATGCTGACATGTAAAAAGGCCAGCGGTGTGGCTACATCCAAAGACCTTAAAGGTAAGACTTTGGGCGTTTGGTACGGTGGCAATGAATACCCCTTCCTTAACTGGATGGCAAAGTTGGGCCTAAAGCCAGATACCGACATCAAAATCCTCAAACAAGGCTTTAATGTGGACCCCTTGTTACAAAACCAGGCTGCCTGTATTTCGACCATGATTTACAACGAATACTGGCAAGTGGTTGACGCTGGCGTGAAAGAAAGTGACTTGGTCACTTTCTTCTATGAAAAAGAAGGCGTAGCCTCTTTGGAAGACGGCTTGTATGTTCTTGAGTCCAACCTCAAAGATCCTGCCTTTGTAGCGCGCATGGCGAAGTTTTTGAAGGCCAGCTTTAAGGGCTGGAATGATGCGGTGAAAAATCCCGCTGAAGCCGCCAAAATTGTCGTGAAAGCGGATACATCCGGCAGCGCCAATGAGAAGGTTCAGAAACGCCAAATGGAAAACGTGGCTAAATTGATTACCACTGCCAGCACTGCAAAAATGGGTTACTTAGAACCCGCTGCTTACGAGCGCACAGTCAAAGTGTTGCTCTCTAGTGGCAGCTCACCTGTGATCAAAAAAGATCCAGGAAAAGCAGCATACTCACACGCCGTGTGGGAAGCATCTACTAAGTAAGTGATGGATTCGCACCCTTTGGGGTGCGCCATCAAAAACAGCCCAACCGCTCGCGCGGATGGGCTGTTTTTTTATGAGGATACAGCGAGCTAGACCAGTGCAGGGTCTAAACCCATTTGGTCGAATTTCTTAAAGTACTGGCGTGCCATCGCCACGATTTGTGGATCGGTCGGATGGTCG
>Ga0209550_10002814_pt1 | contig 16693 bp, 15 predicted proteins | sample LauGreSuBDMM15SN_2_FD_187567 | JGI IMG/M metagenome (GOLD analysis project Ga0209550, IMG submission 187567) | Freshwater lake microbial communities from Lake Michigan, USA - Su13.BD.MM15.SN (SPAdes) (version 5) | ecosystem: Environmental > Aquatic > Freshwater > Lake | place: Lake Michigan...
GCATCAAGGATTTCACGCTGCAATTTGGCGGTTTGCTGCACATCGCTTTCGCGCCGCAACCAACGAATATCCGGGTGACGACTGACAATGCCTGAGGCGGTGCACGGCAAATCAGCCAAGACCGCATCGAAAGGCCTTCCATCCCACCATAGGTGCGCGCGTGTGGCGCTTTCTGCAACCAACCTGACTTTCGGGCTCAGTAGCCCAAGCCGCTCTAGATTTTGCTCGACACGCGCCATACGGGCTGGATCCACATCTAATGCCGTCAATTCAACATCAGCCAACTCAAGCAAATGTGCAGTCTTGCCGCCAGGCGCCGCACAGGCGTCAAGCACTCGCATTCCATCCTGCACCGCAAGCATTGGCGCAGCGAGCTGTGCGCCGGCATCCTGAACAGACCACCAACCTTGGGCATAGCCGGGCAACGTCGTCACGGGCCGCGGCACATCCAACACGATACCCGCTGCACCGAAGGCCGTCGCACCAACGTCTACCTGAGCAAATGCCTGTAAAACAGCTTCGCGTGAGGACGCCCGGACATTCACACGTAAGGTCAAGGGCGGATGCGCGTTGGCTGCGTCCAACAACCGCTCCCACTGCTCGGGATACGCCTTGCGCAACGCATCGACCCACCAGCGCGCATGATTGAAACGAACCTCTGGTGCATCGGCGGTTTCGGCAAGCACGGTTTGCCGTTCGCGCTGAAAACGACGCAGCACAGCATTGACCAAGCCCTTAAATGAAGCCGTAGAGCGCTGCAGCTGGGTCGCCTGAACCGCTTGATCCACCAAGGTATGCGCCGTGTAGACCGGGGTCCCTGCCTCGGGCGGGCGCTCGCCAGCCCGTATTGAGGTCTCAAGCAACAGCAAACTCAAGCCGACCAGGGCGTTTAAGGTCGCGTTGGGTGGCTCGCGTTCAACCAAGGTGTGACGCAGCCCCATGGCTAGACCCCAGTTACGCATCGCAAAAAAACTCAGTGCCTGCGCGGAGGGGCGTATATTCGAGGGCAGCTCTGCGAGCGCCTCGGTCAAGGACTGGCCGGACTCGACACCAGCAATTGCATTGGCTGCGGCCAACAAAGAATGAGATAAAGCAGGGGCAACGGTGTTCATAGTTGGATTGTAGGGGCTTTGCGCGCTGCTGCGGGCGTGCCGCACAAGGTAAAATCCACCTCTCTCTTACGCGGGCATCGGCCCGTCAGGCGGCACATCATGTCATCCCCAAAAGTCGGTTTTGTCAGTCTTGGCTGTCCCAAGGCACTCGTAGATTCTGAGCGCATCCTCACACAATTGCGCACCGAGGGCTACCAAATTGTTCCTGACTACGACAACGCGGACGTCGTCGTCGTCAACACCTGCGGCTTTATCGATAGCGCAAAAGCCGAATCTCTTGAGGCTATTGGCGAGGCGATTGCCGAAAATGGTCGCGTAATCGTCACAGGCTGTATGGGTGTGGAAGAGTCCGTCATACGCGCAGCGCATCCAAGCGTGCTGGCTGTCACCGGTCCACAGCAGTACGAGCAAGTGGTGCGTGCGGTCCACGCCGCGGCGCCTCCGAGCACCACACACGACCCGTTCACAGACCTCGTTCCCCCGCAGGGCATCAAGCTCACGCCACGCCACTACGCCTATCTGAAAATATCGGAAGGCTGTAACCATCGCTGCAGTTTTTGCATTATTCCTTCTATGCGTGGTGACCTCGTTAGTCGGCCTGTCGGTGATGTACTTGATGAAGCGCAGCGACTCGCACGAGCGGGCGTTAAAGAGTTGCTCGTGATTTCACAAGATACCAGTGCGTATGGTGTTGACGTCAAATACAGAAGCGGCTTCTGGAATGGCCGGCCAGTTAAAACCCGCATGACCGAGCTCTGTTCAGCGCTATCCGAATTAGACATCTGGGTCAGGCTGCATTACGTCTATCCTTACCCGAGCGTCGATGAAGTCATCCCGCTCATGGCGCAAGGCAAGATCCTCCCTTACTTGGATATTCCCTTTCAACACGCCAGCCCACGTATCCTAAAAGCAATGAAGCGCCCCGCCTTCGAAGACAAAACACTGGCACGCATTCACCGCTGGAGGCAAGAGTGCCCAGATCTTACGTTGCGCTCAACCTTCATTGTTGGCTTTCCAGGCGAAACCGAAAGCGAGTTCCAATATTTACTCGACTGGATGTCGCAAGCGCAACTCGATCGCGTGGGTTGTTTTCAATACTCCCCCGTCAAAGGTGCGTCGGCGAATGCGTTAGCGGATCCCGTGCCTGACGAGGTCAAGCAAGAGCGCTGGGATCGGTTTATGGCGCATCAACAAGCCATTTCGACCGAACGACTTGCCGCGCGCGTCGGCAAGGAAATTGAGGTGCTCATCGACGAGGTCGACGAAGACGGCGCCATCGGTCGCTCCAGTGCGGATGCGCCCGAAATCGACGGCTGTGTCTACGTTGACAGTCAGACAACGCTCAAACCTGGCGACAAAGTACGCGTGCGCGTGACCGACTCGGATGAGTACGATCTCTGGGCCGAGCACCTTTAGCCGCAACATTTCAGCACATGACACTACGCGTAGGATTTGCCGGCACGCCTGAGTTCTCGCGCCAAGCGCTGCGTGCGATTCTTGACGCCGGTTTTGTCGTGCCTCTGGTGCTGACGCAACCCGACCGACCCTCAGGCCGTGGGCTTAAGCTCACGCCCAGTGCAGTCAAACAACTTGCCCTAGAGGTCGGGCTGCCCGTCGCACAACCGCGAAGCTTGCGTCTGGATGGAAAGTATCCGGAAGACGCGGCACTGGCATGCAACACACTAAATGAAGCGGCGCTTGATGTGCTTGTGGTTGCGGCCTATGGGTTGATTTTGCCGAGTTGGGCGCTTAAAACACCTCGGTCCGGTTGTTTAAACATTCACGCCAGTATGCTGCCCCGCTGGCGCGGTGCCGCCCCGATTCAGCGCGCTATCGAAGCGGGCGATACACACACCGGTGTCACGATCATGCAGATGGACGAAGGCTTAGACACGGGCGATATGCTGCTAGAAGAACGTGTCGCCATCACAGCGGCAGACACCGCCGCATCACTCCACGACAAGCTTGCACAAATCGGCGCATCGCTTATTGTTGCGTCGCTCAAACAGCTGGCAAGCGATGCGCTCACGCCTCGCCCCCAACCCACGGAGGGCGTGACCTACGCCGCCAAGTTAGACAAGGCCGAAGCGGCGCTCGATCTGCACCTCGACGCGCAAACACTCGCGCGCCGGATCCGCGCCTTTAATCCGGTCCCGGGGGCCACGCTACGCCTGCCCGGCATTGATGCGCCCGTGAAGGTTTGGCTGGCGCAGGCATTGGGGCCCACTTCCGTCGCGAGCGCTCAGCCATCAAACGCGGTTTCGAATGGATCGGAGCCTGCGCAAGCGCGCGTGCTCTCAGCCTCAGCCCAAGGCATCGACATTGACACCGGCCACGGTACGCTGCGCTTGCTAGAGCTCCAACGTGCTGGAGGAAAACGCCAAACCGCAGCGGCGTTTATTTCTGGTTGGTCTTGGGCTCGCGCAACTTAAGCACCAAAATTGTCAGTGCGAGCACAAAAGTAATCGTGTTTGCAAAGATCAGCGGCATTGAATCGACTAACCACCCATACCAGAGCCAAAGTGCGATCCCGGACGTGAACAGCACGTACATCGCGAGCGAAATAGATTTTGTATCCCGCGTACGAATCGTTTTGATCGTTTGGGGGAAAAAGGCAGCCGTTGTTAAAAATGCTGCGATATAGCCAAGAACTTCAGGATGAACCATGGTGGCCTATATGCGCTCTAGCTCGCGCTGCTCTTTGCGCAAGCGCGCCTTGAGTCGCGTCTGCTTAAGCGTCGAAAGATGCTGTACAAAAACTTTACCGTTGAGATGATCGATCTCGTGTTGCACACAGACCGCCAATAGGCCCTCTGCGTCAAACTCGTACGATTTGCCTGTTAAGTCCATTGCGCGAACACGCACGCGCGCGGGTCGATCCACCTCGTCGTAGACGCCTGGGACGGATAAGCAGCCCTCTTCGTATGTGTTCTGATCCTCACTGTAAGCAAGAATCTCTGGATTAATCAACACGCGGAGATCATTTTTTTCTTCGCTGACATCGATGACAACCACACGTTCGTGTACATCCACCTGCGTCGCCGCCAAACCGACGCCAGGCGCCTCATACATGGTCTGAGCCATATCAGCGACAAGCTTGTGTATGCGATCGTCCACGACAGCGACTGGCTTGGCGGTTTTACGCAAGCGCTTGTCGGGGTAATGCAGAATAGTCAGCAGTGCCATAAATTGGTTTGATGAATTGCTTTGTTTGTCGGTAAATATTTTTCGGTGAATATCGCGCCTAGTACGATTTTAATTTAATAATCCTGCGTTTTCTAATAGCTCTTTTAAATCCTAGCGATAGCCAAAAGCAGGCTGGACAAACCCGCCCTACTGCTCTGCTGGCCTGCTTTACGTCATGTCAAACTTACGGGGATGCATGATTCAGATATTTCAACACAACGGCGCGCTTGGTTAAGACTCAGTTTAGAGCCCGGCATCGGTCCGATTCTGGCCAATCGACTGCTGCGCCGCTTTCCAGACCCGGTCGCTCTCTACCGCAGTACGCCAGACATACTTAGCGCTATCGTACCAAGGGCACGGGCCGCACAGCTCTGTCGCCCGCCCGCCCCTGACTTGCTAACGACCATCGAGGCCGCGCTGCAGTGGTCTGCGTTCTCCGGACAGGCCCTCTTAACACCAGATCAGGACGCCTACCCAGCGGTCCTGCGCCATAACGAGGATGCGCCCATTGTTTTATACGCGCGCGGAAACCTCGAACGACTCACGGTAGATGCACTGGCGATCGTTGGCACACGCCACCCCTCCGCCGACGGGTTAGCAAATGCCCACGCTTTCGCGCAAGACTTGGCCAAGCGCGGCTGGTGCATCATCAGCGGCCTCGCATGCGGTATAGACGGTGCAGCGCATCGCGGCGCACTTCAAGCAGGGCCCGCGGCCGCCTCCACGATTGCAGTACTTGGCACGGGTATTGACACCATCTATCCTCGCGCGCACGCAGGCCTCGCCCAAGATATTGTGGCTCAAGGGGGGCTTTTACTATCCGAGTTTATGCTGGGTGCCCCACCTATTGCTGCTAACTTTCCAAGGCGAAACCGGTTGGTGGCAGGCCTTGCCCGCGGTACGCTTGTGATCGAAGCGGCGCTTAAAAGTGGCTCACTCATCACGGCACGACTAGCCGCAGATTTAGGGCGTGAAGTCTATGCGCTGCCCGGATCGATTCACTCGCCGTTAACCCGCGGACCGCATGCGCTGATTCAGCAAGGCGCAAAACTTGTCATGTGTGTCGATGACATCCTTCAAGAGCTGGGCGGCTGGCAACAACTACCTCTGGCTGGCCAAGGCAGCACCTTGCACGCTCCGCCTATCCCCTCATCCCCGCTCTGGAGCGCAATCGGCTACGATCCCATTACCGAAGACACGCTGCAACAACGCACGGCAGTAAGCGCGGCAACACTTCACGAAGCGCTTCTTGACCTCGAGCTCGCTGGGCACATCCAGCGTCACTCCGATGGTCGCCTCAGTCGCATGCCCAGCTAAGTGCCCGATACAAATGACTCTAAAACCTATGATTCGAACGACCTTACGTTTTGCTGTTGGCTTGTCAGCCTTCGCGATGGCTTTTGCAGGCGCGCCCAGCGCTGCGCAGGCGCAGGGGTGTAATGTAGTCGTGCAAAGTGATGATGCTCTGCGTTACCTGCCGCAGGCAATCGAAGTACCTCGCACGTGCAAGGATTTCACCGTGACGCTGACCCATAGTGGTCGCTTGCCGGTTCTAGCCATGGGCCACAATTGGGTGTTAGCCAAACAGTCCGATATGGTGGGCGTGGCGCGTACGGGCATGCTAGCCGGCGCCGAAAACCACTACGTTGATCCAAACGATCGGCGAGTCATTGCGCATACCAAGGTGATTGGGGGTGGGCAAGCCACCTCGGTCAGCTTTGCAGTGTCCGCGCTGCAGCCTGGCGAGACTTACGCCTTCTTTTGCACGTTTGCAGGCCACTCGCCCGTGATGCAAGGCTCACTCGTCCTGCAGTGAGCTAGGCCCTTGAGCCAAATATCGCAGACCCAACACGAATTTCCGTTGAGCCCTCTTCAATCGCAATTTCAAAGTCACCGCTCATGCCCATCGATAAGCGGTCGAGCGACACACCCGCGATGGCTTCTTGGCGCGCACGCTCTTGCAGCTGCCTGAGTTGCACGAAGCAACCGCGAACCGCTTGCGTATCGTCAGATAGCACGGCCATGGTCATTAAGCCCTGCACCCGCAACGTTTGATAGTTAGCGAGCTGTCGCAAGAATGTGAACAGTTCTGCGGGCTCAAGTCCCGACTTAGTTTCTTCCGGTGAGGTTTTGACCTGCACCAATACATCAATGGCACGCCCCTCTAGCTGCAAGCGGCGGTCAAGCGCCTCGGCCAATTCGAGACGGTCTAAGGACTGGAGCTCGTGCGCGAACTTTGCCACTTCTTTTGCTTTATTGGTTTGCAGCTGCCCGATCACCACCCATTGCGCATCGCAATCCGCGAGCAACGGCGCTTTTTGTGCGATTTCTTGTGTGCGGTTCTCACCGAATCTCGTGAACCCTAAAGCGATCGCCTCACGAATAGCCACCACATCAAACGTTTTGCTCACAGGCAAAAGCGTTACTTCCGCTGGATCACGTCCCGCGCGCGCGCAAGCCTGATCGATTCTGTTGCGAATCTGGGCGACTCGCTCGGCCATCGTGGTGGTGTTTAACATGGGACTCAAGGTTCTTATCTAAGTAGGTATGTTACGACATCGTAATCGGTACGCTGACGGCGGGCTGGGCGGTGGGGCTCTGGCGCTGAGACATTGCGGCGAGCCGATCCGGTCGCTAAAGATGGCGCAGTGTCAGCTCCGCATGTCTGAGGCCCGTAGGGCCGAGTTCGGAGCTGACGCGCCAGCTAGCGATCGGTGAGGGAAGTGGGCAACGCCCACCCGCAGCTGTCTCAGTGGCAGAGCCCTACCGCCCAGCCCGCCACCCGACCCCTCAAAACATCCCCCATACAAAATCAGGACACCCCCACCCGCAACCCCGCATTCCCCTACAATACCTCTCACAAATTAGGCGGGCGACAACCCCCGCCGCCTGATGACTATTTAGCACCCAGAAAACTCAACGCGAACCAGACCGCGAGGCAAGAATATGTGGGACGTAATCGTAGTAGGCGGTGGCAACGCCGCCTTGTGCAGTGCGCTCATGGCGCGCGAGGCCGGCGCAAGCGTATTGGTTCTCGAAGCATCGCCAAAGGAATGGCGTGGCGGAAACTCCCAGCACACCCGCAACTTGCGGTGCATGCACGATGGCCCCCAAGACGTCTTGGTCGACTCCTACTCCGAAGAAGAGTTTTGGCAAGACTTGCTCAAAGTCACGGGCGGCATCACCAACGAAAAGCTGGCTCGCATGGTCATTCGAGAATCCTCAAGCTGCCGCGACTGGATGCGCAAACACGGCGTACGTTTTCAGCCGCCGCTTTCAGGCACGCTGCACGTCGCACGGACCAATGCTTTTTTTATGGGTGGCGGCAAAGCACTCATGAACGCCTATTACCAAAGTGCTGAAAAGCTTGGCATCGATATTTTGTATGACTCGCCGGTCGACGACCTAGAAATCAAAGACGGTAAATTCATCGCGGCTAAAGTGGGCGACAAGCGCTACCCTGGCAACGCCTGTGTACTGGGCTGCGGCGGCTTTGAGTCCGACCGCGAGTGGTTACGCGAGGCCTGGGGCCAAAACGAGCGTGGCGAGTGGCCCGCAGACAACTTCTTGATCCGTGGCACACGCTACAACATGGGCGTCGTCTTAAAAGTCATGATGCGCGTGGGTGCCGATACGATGGGTGACCCCACTCAAGCACACTGCGTCGCGATTGATGCGCGCTCCCCGTTATACGACGGCGGCATTTGTACTCGTATTGACTGTGTATCGCTTGGTATTGTCGTTAATCGAGAGGCCAAGCGCTTTTATGATGAAGGCGAAGACTTCTGGCCCAAGCGGTATGCGCTCTGGGGTCGTCTCGTTGCACTACAGCCCGGTCAAATTGCCTACTCGATCATCGATGCGAAAGCGGTCGGACGCTTCATGCCCCCCGTATTTAAAGGCGCCCAGGCAGATACGCTGCCGGAGCTTGCCGCCAAGCTTGAACTCGATGTGGATACGTTTATGCAGACCGTGAACGCGTTCAATGCCTCTTGCCGTCTAGGAACGTTCGACCACAACATTCAAGATGACTGCTACACCGAGGGTATTACTCCCGCCAAAACGCACTGGGCACGTCCTCTCGATACCGGACCGTTTTTTGGCTACGCCGTACGGCCGGGCGTGACCTTTACTTACTTCGGTCTCACCACAGACGAAAAAGCTAGTATCTTTTTTGACGGTAAGGCAAGCCCCAACATGTATGCAGCCGGTGAAATCAGCGCAGGCAACGTCTTGGGCAAGGGCTACACCGCCGGAGTTGGCATGTCGATCGGTACCGCCTTTGGTCGTATCGCCGGCACACAAGCTGCCGCAGCAGCAAAGAAAATAAAAGAAGGAGTGCAGCATGCAACCGCTTGAATCCCTGACCCGCGAAGCACAAGATCTGGCCGGGAAAACTGAACACTCGATTTCGTGGCACAACAAAGGCATCTCGGAAAACGAAGCCGAGGTTGCCCGTCAAATGCAGATTTGTAACGCCTGCCGCTACTGCGAGGGCTTTTGCGCAGTGTTCCCAGCGATGGCACGTCGCCTGCAATTCGACAGCAAGGCTGACTTGAATTATTTGGCTAACCTTTGCCATAACTGTGGCGCCTGTCTACACGCCTGCCAGTACGCACCACCACACGAATTTATGGTGAACGTGCCGCAGGCCATGGCAAAAGTGCGGATGGAAACCTACACCGACTTTGCATGGCCAGCCCCGTTAGGCAAGCTGTATAAAAATAACGGCCTGACCGTATCGCTTGCAGCGGCCTTTAGTCTTGCACTTTTTCTAGTTCTGACGGTCCTGTCGACAGGCAAGCTATTGCATGAGCCGCTTGCTGGTAACTTCTATGCCATCTTCCCTCACAACACACTCGTGTTGATGTTCGGTCTTACGTTCGGTTTTGCGGTCCTTGCCTTAGGGATCGGAGTTAAACGCTTCTGGAGCGAAATCACGCCGGGACAGGCAACGGGTGAAGCGATAGGCGAAGCTGCGCACAACGCTCTAAGGCTCAAATATTTGGATGGCGGCCACGGCGACGGCTGTAACGATGAAGACGATCGCTTTACGCTGCGACGCAGACGCTACCATCATCTGACGTTTTACGGCTTTATGTTGTGTTTTGCTTCGACCTCTGTCGCGACGCTTTATCACTACGTTTTCGGGTTACAAGCGCCCTACGGCTACACGAGCCTGCCAGTGATCCTAGGTACCGTAGGGGGCATCGGTCTGCTCATTGGGCCTGCTGGCTTGATGTGGCTCAACCTCAATCGCTCTGCCTTGCACGGTGACGCTGCACAAAAACCAATGGATATCGGATTTATATCTTTGCTGTTTTTAACCAGCTTAACTGGCCTCGCGCTTTTAATATGGCGTGACACGAGCGCCATGGCACTTTTGCTTGCCATTCACCTAGGAATCGTCATGGCACTTTTCCTTACCTTGCCCTACGGAAAATTTGCGCACGGCGTCTACAGAAGTGCGGCGTTGCTGAAATGGTCAATTGAAAAACGCATGCCCAACAGGCTTTCGCTCGGCTCCGAATAAAGAGCTACCGCGCGTTGGTCTTGCTTGGGAGGCCCGCTGTATGCGATCCGAGCAGGCGGCGCAACCCTAGCCACTGCTGCGCCCAGAAACCGCGGCCGTAGTCACGGCCGCCGTCCTGAGGTAACTGGTCATGTATGCCCGTTTTCACATAGGGTGTATCGAATCGTGCCGTCTTAAACAAAATATCCCAAATCGGAAACAGCACGGAAAAGTTATGCCCCTTTGCGGGTCCCGCTGAGGACTCACTGTATTCGATGGAGTGGTGATAGCGATGGAACTTGGGGCTGACGATGAGCCAGTTACCCAGTTTGCCGAACGACAAGCGGATATTGCCATGCGAGTAGCTCTCAACCAACTGCGTCAAGACAACAATCAAAACAAATTGTCCAGGTGGCACGCCCACTAACTTGGCAATGAACACAAATACGATACTGCGCAATACGCTGTCCAACAAATGGTTGCGGTTATCGCTCCACATCGTCATCTGACGTTGGCTGTGATGCACCGCATGCAGGCTCCAAAACCAAGCGTAACGGTGCTGCGCACGATGGTAAAAGTAGTCAACTGCATCAAAGATCAACAGATAGATCAAGAAGCTTACCCAGGCGATGTCGGTCACTCCCGGCCAAACCTGATCGACGTGAAAGGTCGTAAACCCGGCAACCCGCGCCTGTCCAAAGAGCGTATCGGCCAAGGGCACCACAGAAAAAAACAAAACAAGTCGAAACAGACCGAGCCGATGAATGAGCGTGTACAAAATATCGTTGCGTATTTCCTGGCGATTGATCACAGGTTCGACCGGTCGCCAGCGTTGTAACGCACCAAAGACGATGGCGATCATTGCGATTTGTAATAGCCCGATCAACAACCACATCGTTCCGTTATAGGCGTCCTCAAGGTAGCCGCTCAAACCAAGATTAAAAAATAATGGCTGCACAATCGTCTCAAAGAGCCATTGCTGTGCATGATCAAAGAGGTCAGTTGCGAATTGAATCATCACTATTTTGTATCAAGGGTTGCGCCACAGGTGGCTGGCTCTGCGCATACGCAGGATGGGTATCAATCGTCGCAAAACAAAAACCACGTAGCTTTAGGCCTTCAATTAAGGGCTCAAGAACCGTCGGCGCCCAGGGATCTTTACGCGACCAAATTCCCAAGTGTGCCACCAGAATATCTCCAGAGCGAATGTTCCGCAATGCGCGCTCCAACAACATAGCATTAGGATACTGCTCACTAGGCAGCTCATCACCCAAAAACCCTGCTGGCGCCCAGCCTACGTGCTTATATCCACATGCTTGCGCGGCTTGCAAGAGCGCGGGTGAGGTGTGCCCCCCAGCCGCTCTAAACAGCGGCAACAATCTGCGTCCCGTCATTTCTTCAAACCGCTCACCCGGCCGCGCGAGCTCGCGGCAATAATCTTGGGCACTCCAGATCTGGTTCTTGCCCTGAAGCGGTCCGGCGCTTGCCACAACCCTGAACGAGCCATTAGGCAAGTCTGCCCGCCAATACACATGGTCATATGTATGCGAAGCAAAGACGTGCCCCTGTTCCGCCATCGCTTGCCACCATGGTGCCCACTCATCATCTAGGCTAGTGCCGCCAGTGCGCGTGAGCTCATTCGCCAAAAAAAAGCTTGCACGAACGCCTTGCCGCTTCAACACGTCTTCAATCAACGGTGCCACTTCCATATGGCCCGTATCAAAGGTCAGATAAACCGGCCGACTACAGCTCGGCTGCGACGACTGAGCGTACGCAATCGAGGCAGACAGGCTCAGGGCGACAGCCCAACCCCTAATCCCGGCTCGCATGATTTAACGTCCAGACTCCGTGCGGCGACTTACCCACCGGGATCTGTTTCACAATCGTTTTTTTCTCAGTGTCAATCACGGCAAGCCTGCCAGCCCAGCGCGCTGTCACGAGGAGTGTCTTGCCGTCCGCCAACATTTCCATACAATCTGGCCCGGCTGGCGTTTTATACGTGTCAACGACTTTTAATGTCGTCCAGTCGATCCGACTAATCGTATTTGCGCTGCGGTTGCTCACGAACACATGCCGCCTATCCCCCTGAGAACGGAATGCATGCGCGCCTTTCCCTGTCGGGATGCGCGTTTTAAGCACGGCCTTACCGGTCGACATATCGTACGCCTCAACGGCATCTTCGCCTGTCAGCCCGATCAACAGGGTTTTGTCATCGGGTGTCAGATATAAATCGGCAGGGATCTTGCCGACGCTAATCGTCCATAACCGCTTTTGCGTCGCTAACTCGATCGCCGTCAATTGATTACTATCCTGCAACGTAATATAGGCAACCTTGCTTTTGCTATCAATTGCAATATGGCTCGGCGTTTTCCCTGCTGGCACACGCTTCACCAAATGCAGCTTGAACTCTTCGCCGATGCGCTCCCAGCGATAGATATCTATGTGATCCAAACGGTTAGCGGCTGTCACAAACCATTTCATGTCTGGAGAAAACCGTAAATGGTAAGGATCAAGAATCCCCGTCATCGTGCGCTGCACCGCCGCAGTCTTTGGATCGAGAAAAGTAATAGAGTCGCCCTCAGCATTGGCCACCATGACTGACTTGTTGTCAGGCGTCAGGTACAAGTGATGGGGCTCCTTGCCCACTGGGATACGCTTTATTTCCGTGTACGTCTGAGGATCAATCACGCTCACATCTGCGTTAAGCGAGTTCAGTACAAGAATCGGTGGGGCGGCCCACACGCTCGCAGCAAGAAGTCCGCACAGAGAAAAAGCGAGCCGCACGGTGGCGGTATAAATCGATCGATTAAGTGTCATGTAAAACCATTCATACGTTGAACTGTAGTTGAACTGTAAAACTGCATGTTTGCGTTGACTAAGACCTGGGCGCGCGCGGACGATGCACCTTCGCCCCCGGGTGTGGCGCACGCATGATCAAGATGCTGCCTGACTCAGACTCCGTGCAATACAAATCTCTATTTTCCGCACCCCCAAACGCCACATTCGTCACCGCATGTTGCGTTGGACTCGTCCAGACAAAAATTGGTTCCCCAAGCGGATTAATCAACCACACATAACCCAAGCCGGGGTTTGCCATGGCAAGGTTGCCCGCGACATCCATGGCCAAGCCATCCGGGCCACTTGGCCCGTAGGACGTAAAGAATTGACCGACCTTTGCAACGCTGCCATCGCTCATGAGCGGCGCACGCCATACACAATTACCGCGCGTGACCCCTACGTACAAGACTTTCTCGTCGGGGGAAAGTACAAGTCCGTTAGGGCTAGGCACATTGCTAAGCAGTAAGTCGAGTTTGCCAGAAGGTTGCAAGCGATAGACTCGCCCCGTCGGATCGTGCATGCCGGACTGGCCTTGGTCAGTGAAATATATATTGCCTTGCGCATCGCAAGTCAGATCGTTGACGCCCTTGAAGCTCTCGGTGTTGCGTCGGGCAAGATAGGGCTCAATCTTTCCAGATTGAATCGTCAAGCGCATCAAACCGTTCTTGTAGTCAGTAATCAGAAGTTCCTCGTCCGACAAAAACTTCATTCCGTTAGGCTCGCCGTCATATTCGACGATCTGCGTCCAATCACCTTTCGGGTCGATACGAAAGACTCGCCCAAAAATAATATCGGTCACATACAAGTTGCCTTGCGTATCAAAGACCGGGCCCTCCAGGAACGAGTCCATCGCAGCGCCGCCACGGTTGGCATCCGCCCAGGTCGAACGGACACCCGTGCGTCGGAACTTGCCAGGCATCTCGGTAAATACTTCGGCTGGCACACATTCTGGAGCTTGTCTGAAAAACATATTTTCTCGCTTAATTTATTCCTGACGACATTTTGACAGGTTCTGGCAGAAATTCACTAAAATGCTCACACAGGAGACACCATGCGCCCACTTGATCGAATCGATCTAAAAATTTTAGACGTACTGCAACGCGACGGCCGAATCTCCATGACGGATCTCGCCGAGCGCGTGAACCTCTCAGCCACGCCCTGTTCAGAACGCGTCAGGCGGCTGGAGCGCGAAGGCGTCATCACCGGTTACTACGCGCGGGTCAACCCAGCTGCGCTCGGGAAAAATTTACTTGTTTTCCTAGAGATCAAACTATCCGCCAAGTCGGGCGACGTCTTCGACAAGGTGAAGAAAGAACTTGAATATGTCCCAGAGGTGATGGAGTGCCATCTCGTCTCGGGCGATTTTGACTACTTAATCAAAGCGCGGCTGCCAGAGATGAGTAAATACCGACAGCTCCTCGGCGAAATCCTCAAACGACTTCCTGCTTCGGCAGAGTCCCGTAGCTATGTGGTGATGGAAGAGATTAAAGAGACGCTTTACCTAGCAGTTGACCGGTAAAGCCTACGCCTGTCTTTAAGCCTTGGGCGACAGAGACCGTATAAAGGACCACAAATCCTCGTTGTTCGATGTCGCAACATTGAAACGAAACCAACTCGAGGGCTGGTCATTCGGACGAAAGTACGAACCAGGGGCGAGCCAAATACCTCGATCCAAGGCGCGCGTCGCCACCGCAATGCTTCGATCGGGCTGAACGGGCAGTTTGGCCCATAAAAAAAGACCCGCCTGAGGCTCAACAAAAATCTCAAGGCCCGCTGCCCGCATGCTCTGCGCCACCGTTTGGTGTGCAGTACGCAATTTTTCTGTAATGAAGCGTACATGCTTGTCGTAGTGCCCTTCGCTCAACACATTGGCCACCACACGTTCGGTCACTTCGGATGACGTCAACCCCACAGCCATTTTGGTTCGGGCCAGATTCGCCAAAACTTCCGTATGCGCGGCCAGGTAACCCACGCGCAACGTGGGCGCAATGGTCTTAGAGAATCCGGAAATGTAGATCACTCTGTGCAAACCCTCCAGAGCCGCTAAGCAGGCCGCCTCGGGCGGCGCAAGCTCGCGATAGATATCATCCTCAATGACCCACAAACCATAACGATCTGTCAACGCGAGCAACCGCTGTGCGTTCGCCTTAGACAATGAGCTCCCTGAGGGATTTTGTAAAACCGTATTGACGAAAATGGCTTTCGGTTGCATCGTTTGCAGCACGTGTTCAAGTTGCTCGAAGTCATAACCATCTTGCGTACGGGCCACGCCAATGACATTGAGTCCAGCGAGCTGGAGGATCTGCAAAAGGTTGCAGTAGCAAGGATCCTCCACAACCACCGTATCGCCGGGTCGCAACACGGTGCGCACCACCAAATCGAGTGCTTGGGTTGCACCTTGAGTCAATAATATGTTGCTCGGCTCGACCGGCACATCAAAGCGTCGTAGCGACAACGCAATATGCTCGCGCAAAGTGCCCATCCCATATGGATGGCCATACCCACCAAACCGCGGACCCGGGACGCGGCCCAAAGCGCGTAGCGCATGCTGCAGACCACTTTCGTTAATCCACTCACCAGGAATCCAACCGCAACCGGCTTTGCTCGGTACCGAGTGATCTGCAAAGACATCGGACAAAAGCCAGGCGGCGCTTAGTGTGGGGGCAGACCAAATGGGAGCGGGGGCTATCACCGAGGAGGTGAAACCCGCAACGCGATACGCGGCGCCTCGACGCGCCACCAAATGCCCCAATTCAACCAAGCGTTGATACGCCTGAGCGACCGTGAACGGACTGACCGCGTGGCCACGCGCTAGCGTGCGCACCGAAGGCAGCGCGTCGCCCGCACGCAATGTGCGCGCCTCAATCGCACGCGCCACGCCACCTACAATCTGCTCGACCAGACCCAGATTGGACTGCCGATCTAAGACCAACGCTAATGTCATCGCTGTTTACCAGTACAGTTCGAGGCAAATAAGCCCCTATTTTCAATACAGTTTGCCATAATGTACTGTAACTGTACTGGTAAAAACGAGATTTCACCCGTTAAAGTGGTGCATTAGCTCGACAACGGAGACCTCCCATGAACGCTATTACCGAAAAAATCAGCCTGTCTACAGATGTGGACATGGCCAATTTCTGGATGCCTTTCACTGGCAACAAACAATTCAAGGCCGCGCCGCGCATTCTGAAAAGCGCAAAAGGCATGTACTTCACAACGGCTGATGGCCAGAAAGTACTCGATGCAAGTGCCGGGCTCTGGTGCGTGAACGCTGGTCACTGCCGTGACGAAATTACCGAAGCTGTACACAAACAAATGATGGAGCTCGACTACGCGCCTCCATTCCAAATGGGGCACCCACTCGCCTTTGAAGCAGCGAAAAAAATTGCTGAGGTGATGCCTGCCGGTCTTGACCGTATCTTCTTTGCGAACTCGGGCTCCGAGGCCGTCGACACAGCACTCAAAATGGCACTCGCCTACCACCGCGCACGCGGTGACGGTCAGCGTACGCGTTTGATCGGTCGCGAGCGCGGCTATAGCGGCGTGGGCTTCGGTGGCATCTCTGTTGGAGGCATCCTTGCAAACCGCAAAGCCTACTCAGGCGCACTGATCCCCGGTGTGGATCACATTTCCCATACACACAACTTGGCTGAGATGGCCTACAGCAAAGGGCAGCCTGCATGGGGCGCTCACCTTGCCGATGATCTCGAGCGTCTGTGCGCACTGCATGATCCCTCAACGATTGCGGCAGTGATTGTTGAGCCCGTCGCTGGCTCGACCGGTGTGCTCGTTCCGCCCCAGGGTTACTTGCAGCGTCTGCGTGAAATTTGTACCAAGCATGGCATCCTCTTGATATTCGACGAGGTGATCACCGGCTTTGGTCGTTTGGGTAAAGCCACTGCCAGCGAACTGGTAGGAGTCACACCAGACCTTCTCACCATGGCCAAAGCGATGAACAACGCAGCGATCCCGATGTCCGGTGTCGCAGCGAGTCGTCAAGTCCATGACACGATCGTCAACGGCAGTGCTGGTGGCGCGATTGAAT
>Ga0209550_10002818_pt1 | contig 16680 bp, 13 predicted proteins | sample LauGreSuBDMM15SN_2_FD_187567 | JGI IMG/M metagenome (GOLD analysis project Ga0209550, IMG submission 187567) | Freshwater lake microbial communities from Lake Michigan, USA - Su13.BD.MM15.SN (SPAdes) (version 5) | ecosystem: Environmental > Aquatic > Freshwater > Lake | place: Lake Michigan...
ATTGAGGTCGGGTCGAAAAGACGGAAACGCCAGAAAAGCAGGCGAGAGAATTTTCGGCCCAATGATACCAGCGTTCCAAATGGGGACTTTTGGGGTTTTTTGGTGCTTGAAGTGTGTGAGGTTCCCCTTGAAAGACCGGTTGCACGGAGTTCCATGGAGATTCTGGATATGCGGGATAGAAGGGCCTCGTCGCTCCATTCTCCATACACGCCTGGTAGTTGCACACGGATACGGTCCAACTGATCACGCTTGTTAAGACCAGCATCAAGGAGTCTCGCGATTTCCAAATCGGCTGGGTCCAACTCATAAAAACGATGTGCGAGTGGGTCTTTCACGACGGCCACTCGGCCAGTCCCTCTTGGAACGATCGAAACCTCCAGATCCGTCCGGAGTTCAGCTACCCTTACGCGTTTGTTGGACGACGGTGTGTTGCCAATTGATGACGAATTCAGAACCATGGGCCTTTAAAGTTAAAGGAGAAATCGCATCCGCAGAAAATGGAATCCCTTTTCCATAGCATTTAAAATAAATGCGCGTTTCGGCCCGTCAATCTTGGCATAACCTGAAAATCCAGGTCTCAATTCGCTCCGCAATTTCGTTGGAAGATCGATACCCCGTATGGTCACAAAAACGATGCTTCTGTTTTGAACTGGGTAGACCATTTGGCTGATTTGGTCGGATGAAGTCAGGCTGCCATTGAGTGTGAGGTCTGACTGGGCCTGCAGAACATAGCGTACAGGAAGGGATTTTTTTTCTGTGATCGCTCTGTGCAGCCAACCAGCGTCCATCTCATCAATGTGGATCTGCAAATCCCAATCGGACAGGGATGCAATCTCGCAGAGCATAGTTCCTGGCAAGACGACCTCCCCTTTATGGAGTTCCAAATCCTTGCTGGTTACCACTCCGTCCATAGGTGATTTCACTGTAGTGCGGTCGATTTCCACTTCGATATTTTTGGCTTCCTGCTCTAGTCGCTGACGCTCGAGATCGGAGGTGCGGAACAACTTCATATTTCCTTCCTCCTGCCATCGTCTTGATTCCGAGTTCGCTTTTGCGAATTGTTGGCGGGAAAACTTGAGGGCGGATTGCAATGTTGCATCCTCGATTTGAAACAGGGCTTGCCCGGCTTTGACTGCGGCGCCCTCTCTTACGAGTACAGATGTGATTTGGCCCCCAGCTTGTGCAATAGCCATGGATCTTGCGGAAGGAACAAGCTCACACGTCCCTGCGATGGTGTGTGAAACTGGGCGAGCCAGCAGGAAAAGAATAAAAGCGCCGACTCCGATAAGTAGAATTCTCGTCTTCAAGTTTCGGTGCCGTGTCTCCGTAGACGTTCGGTTAGCAGGCCAGAGCGACGAAGACAGTTTGTTCCGCTTTGACTCGATAGCTTGTGATGTCATTGAGGCAACTTGCCCCAGCAAGGTGCCGACCTGCTCAGGGTTCTTGGGTTTTTCGATCAACACCCCCACTGCCCCCGATGCGGAATCGTCCGTCCAAATCGAAAGGAGCCCGCCAACACAATCAGGAATGGGTGATCCAGTCATAAGGGTCGACATCTTTTTTACAAGATCGCCGGCCATGGGGCTTCGAGTGTCGATCTGACGTGCACCGGAGCAGGCTAGGAGCTTTGGTGTTTTTTTGAGAACGTGAAAAAGGGAAGCCCTCGAAGCTCCCAATCTTTCGCATAGAAAATCTGCGCTAGCTGCGGCGGCACCCTCGGGGGAACGGGATCGGAAAAGAGCGCTAGCCAGTTGGGCTGCAATCGCTGGATCGATATCGGTCGCAGGGGTGTCTTCGCGAATGAGATCCAGGGCTGACAGGATGGATCCGCGGGCACTTTGAAAAAGGTTCCACAGGGTTGTTGGCCCAGCAAATACGGCTACTCCTTCGGGCAAGGTTCCGAAGGGAATGAATAAAAAGCCGCGCCCCTCCGGCATGCCCGGTTGAGAAGCCAGAAATGGCGCATTTTTTGACACGGCTCTCGTAAGGCATTTCCGCAAAAAAGAATCCCATTTTTCGGACTTTTCTGGAATGGCGTCTGTGAGACTTTGGGACCATGCAAGGCGAAGTGTATCCGCTTGCGTGCCACGCACCCAAACACCCGATCCATCCGCGCCCAGTAAGCGACACAGAAGATCCATTTGGGTCTTGGTGGCACTCGGGTGGAGCGAAGAGCTTGGGTTTTTCAGCGAGGGAGCGGATACGGGTTGCATCACAACCTTGCTATACTAGCAAACCAAGGCTCCCAACTCAACCGACATCGGTCGGGCATCCCTCACGGCGCAAATCACAGGGATTTGCTGAATCGCGAAGGATTACCACGCACCGAGGGCGTTTGCGTAGTCGATCCGAGTACGAATGCTCCTGTCAGAGCCGCGGATGCTGCCTGAGTGGCAATCGAAGCTGAAAGATCGCCTGATTCCATAATCTCTTCTTGATCGCGCGGTGCTGCTGGGGCTTCGTCCACAAAAACAATGTCATCACTCATGTGAGATTCCTCTGGAGCGAGAGCTGTTTTGGTTTCCACTAGGATCGGCAAGTCAACCGCCGCAAAGGAGGTCTTTGTATTTTCGGTAAACATCGACTGGTCTTTCGAGACGGAATCGATGGCTTCCTCTGATCCGCTCACGATTGGAACTACGGACGAGAAAGGAGAGGGTTGAATCACATTAGAAGCAGATTGTTCAATGGCGGTCTTGGAGACTGCCTCACCAGACGGTGTCTCTGTGGAAGTATTATTTTCCTGAGATGAAACAACTACGTCAGTGGTGAATTGATAGCTGTCCGGAGCGAATGTTTGGTTGTTCGCTAAAATGCTAACTCCTTCTTCTACAGTAAATTTTTCGGTGACCGGTTGGTTCTCGTCAAGTGTTCCGCTGTCAGCCACCACAAGGGGCGTTGATCCTTGATCAAAAGAGACGATGCCAGCTTTGTAAGCAATCTCACCACCACCGGAAAGCTGGACATTGCCACCTCTCCACCAAGCTTCTGGTATTCCTGTTCTGTCAGGTTGATCAGTTGTAAGAAGCGTGCCGTAATCGTGGGGTTGTCCAGCTAGGTTAAGCATCCCACCCTCAACTGGCTCCAGATTTTCATAAGGTGCTATGTAATTATTGTAAAACCAAACATCGAAAGATTGGGCAGCACCAGGATCGGAGAATTCGATTTCGGCGTATTGGCTTGGCGTGATCACTTGGGCCTGAATGTCGCCGCCGGAGTTTTCGGTGATCCAATCGGGATTTACGGTTAGGAAAATATCGTATTCCGTCTGAAGATAATCGTTGTATTCACTAAGGCTTAAATCCTCATTTTCATCGAGATCGATCTTATCTTCGGCATTCCCATCAGAGGTCTCGTCTACGATCTCAAGCTCCCCTTCGAAAATTTGCTCAAGGATTTCTTGGGTATTTAGTTCGGAAAAGTCGATGGATTCCGGATTTTCTACTGGAAGGTCGACCGTTTCAAGGAAGGGGAAAGGTTCGCATGTGATGATGATCGGTTCTTCGATATTTTCAACGACCGACGGAGGGAGTTCGCAAATGACTACTTCAGGAAATTCTCCTGTAGGCACTATTTCTAGGGATTCATCGGTTGCGAGGTGCTCGTTGTCGACCAATTCGAAGTCCGTGATATCCTCAATGATAATATCTGGTTCGCCAGTATTTTCAGTATCATCTTGAGGAAGCTCAACTGCGATAGGCGTGAACACGTTTTCCCAAGCGTTGCCGCCAGGGTCGCATCCTGCAGTTTCAATATCTCCAGACGATGATGTTTCTTCTGGCGGCAGAAAAACGGAGTTGTCTTCAAAATCATCTATCGCCATCGCGGCGACTCCTTCGAGGCCTGGGGCGACGCTGGGAACGCGTTTGGGCTCGAGAGGTTTGATGAGGCGTTCGGAAGAATTAGAAGAATGGGCGTTCGGATTTTTCATATGTTCATAGTGGGGACGAAGCTCGTTGCGAAGTTTGTCTAAAGAATATCTTAATCGGCTGGCTACTGTGTTGAGTGGGATTCCTTGCTCCTCAGCGATAGCGGCCAATGTTTTTCCCTCAATCATTTTGGATTTAATAACGGAGCGTTGATCCGTTGGCAGTTTTTGGAGGGCAGCGTTGATGATATTCGCGAGATCTTTGTCTGCGAGTGGAGTCGATGGTGCGGGGTGAAAGTTGTCGATGGCTTCGGGAGATTCTTGGCGCCTGAGCTCGGCTGAGCGTTTGCGGGCAAGGTCGATTGCAAGTCGGCGCGCTGACACGATTAAGAATGCCCGTGGTGACTTCATGGTTGCCAGTGTCGAGGGATCGCGACTCAGGCGAAGAAAAAGATCTTGAAGGATGTCGCCGGCGTCGCTTGGGTTTCCACAGTAGGCGATGAGCATCGCATGAACAGCACCTGAGTGGTCGTTCCAAAGTGCCTCGAGCAACTTGGCATTCGCGGGTGTAAGAAAAATGGGAATAAGCGCGGGCATGAAGTTGTTTAAAGTTCAAATGTGATCTTGGCAGGGATTCCAGAAGGGATCGACATATCGGGGTTTGGTACAAGGAGCCTCACGCGAAAGAGTCCGCTGGATGGATCGACAACGGGATCGACCATGCCGATCGTGGCGGATATTTTTTTTCCTCCCATCGACGGAATTTCAAGGGTGGATTTCGTTTTTTCATTGAGGCGCTCTTTCCATTCCCCCTCCAGATAGGCATCCGCGTGCAGTGTTTTGATGTCGACGATATCGATGACCTTGTCCACCCGGCCCACCGTTTCACCGGGTTCCTTCAAGATGCGAAGAACGAAACCGTCGAATGGGGCATAGAGAGTTTTTTCATGAAGAACGGCTTCAGCTCGCCGGGCTTCGATGCGAGCAATGTCGCAGTCGAGTTTTTTTTGCCTTGCGGCTTCTTCACTGATGATGGCGTTGGATCGCAACTTTTCACTGTTTCCGAGCATGAATTCGGCGAGATCGAGTTGCTTGGCTGCGCGTTCTTTTTCCAAAGATTCCACCGGGCTGTAAAGAATGGCTAGGATGTCCCCCTTCAAAACCAAGGCCCCTTCTTGAACCTTGAGTTCACGCAAAACGGCCTCGACTGGTAGACTCAGGGAAACAGAGCGGGATGGAAGAATGAGGCCTTCGGCAACGATCTCGGCAGCAGTCATCTCCTTACCGATTTGGCAAAAACACAGAATCGCTAAAACGGTAAAGATCCTAGCCGGTTTGAAATGAATCCATCCGATCGCAAACCCTGTGATTATTTTTTGCATCTGGGGATAGGACGTTTTGCTGGGTGATTTTCGTCTAAAAAAACGACCAATATTCTTGAAATGCCCTTTACTCGACCGTGACGCTTTTGGCGAGGTTGCGGGGTTTATCCACGTCGCAACCGAGCTCGACCGCGATGTGGTAGGAGAGGAGTTGCAGCGGAATCACCGAAAGGATGGGGGTGAGGTAGTGAGGGCAATCGGGAATGAGGATCACGTCGTCGCAGATTTTTGCGAGGGCGGTGTCGCCTTCCGTTCCGATGGCAATGACGGGACCTTTGCGTGCTTTGACTTCCTCGATGTTGCTGATGTTTTTTTCGAAGACCGCATCTCTCGGAGCGATGAAGATCGAGGGGGCTTCCTCGGTGATGAGAGCGATGACGCCGTGTTTGAGTTCTGCGCTAGGATAGCCGGAAGAGGAAATGTAGCTGATCTCTTTGAGCTTGAGAGCGCCCTCCAAGGCGATCGGGTATTGCGCTTGGCGGCCCATGAAAAGGAAGCTTTTCGAGTGGGCGTATTTTTTCGCAATCGCGGCGATCTGCGCATCGAGGAGGAGGGTTCGTGCGACGAGATCCGGCAGTTTCTCCATTGCGGCGATGATTTCGAGCCCCTCGCCGTGAGAGAGGTGGCGGATGCGCCCGAGCAGCAATCCAAGAAGAGCAAAAATCGTGAGCTGCGAGGTGAAGGATTTGGTGGCCGCCACGCCGATCTCAGGACCGGCGTGCATGTAGACGCCGCCATCGCTTTCGCGGGCGATCGTGCTGGCGACATTGTTGCAAATACCAAGTGTGCGGTGGCCCTTGCGCTGGCTCTCTCGCAGCGCGGCGAGGGTATCTGCGGTTTCGCCGCTCTGGCTTACGACGAAGACCAACGTGTCGCGGTCGAGCGGGATATTGCGGTAACGGAACTCGCTCGCGAACTCGCATTCCACGGGGATGTGGGCGAGGGATTCGATGAGGTATTCGCCTGCCAGTGCCGCATGAAAAGCGGTACCGCAGCCGACGAGAACAATGCGATCCACCGAGCGAAGGTCGGCGTTCGACATGTTCAATCCACCGAGTTTAGCCGTGGCTTCCTCAAGGCAAAGACGACCGCGCAGAGCGTCTCTCACGCTGTTCGGTTGCTCGTGGATTTCCTTGAGCATGTAGTGCGGATAGTGACCCTTATCGACGGAATCGGCGGAATATTCGACTTTGCTAACTTGGTAGTCGGCACCGTTGCCCGAGACGGTCGTGATCTCAAATCCTTCGGCCTGCAGGGCGATGATCTCGTAGTCATTGAGATAAACGACGTCCCTAGTGTAGGCCACAATGGCGCTCACATCGCTGGCCAGAAAGTGTTCATTTTTTCCAATGCCCAACACGAGCGGACTTCCGCGGCGGGCGCCGATGATAACGTCCGCGACATCGGCGTGAACGACAGAGATGCCGTAGGTGCCGACGACTTGTCGGAGGGCTTGACGAAGGGCCTCAACGAGGGACGCTACATTTCGCGACGTAGCGCGATCAAAGGCTTCCCCGACAAGGTGGGCGAGGACTTCGGTATCGGTCTGGGAGTGGAAAACATGTCCGCGCTCGATCAACTGATCGCGCAGGATTTGATAATTCTCGATGACCCCGTTGTGGACCAGATGGAGTCGGCCAGATTTGTCGGTATGGGGGTGGGCATTTTCGCGGGTGACCGCACCATGTGTGGCCCAGCGGGTGTGGCTGATGCCGATTGAGCCCGAAACGGGATTCCTTTCGATCTCTTCGGCCAGATTTGCGATGCGACCGACGGACTTGCGGAGGTGGATCTGTCCACCATCAAAAATGGCCACGCCAGCGGAGTCGTAGCCCCGATATTCCAAGCGGCGCAGACCGTCCATGAGAACGGGCAGGGCATTCGAGTGTCCGATATAGGCAACAATTCCACACATAAAAGTAACGTGACATCGCCCAACTATCCACGCAAGCTTGGAACGCCTATGACTGTCCAACCTTCCTCCTCCTTCAAGTCTGACACCCTAGCCATCATTATGGGTGGCGGCGCGGGTTCACGTCTTTTCCCGCTCACCAAAGAGCGCTCCAAGCCAGCCGTTCCGCTCGGCGGCAAATACCGCTTGGTGGACATCCCTATCAGCAACTGCCTGAACTCTGGCCTGCGTGGGATTTATATTCTCACGCAATTCAATAGCGCCTCGTTGCACACGCACATCAACGAGAGTTACAAATTCGATAACTTCACTCCAAGCTTCGTGGACATCCTCGCCGCCCAGCAAACGCCTGAAGGCGCGCGATGGTATCAGGGCACGGCGGATGCGGTTCGTCAAAACATGAGGTATTTCCTCGAGCACCGTTGCAAGTATTTCATCATTCTCAGCGGTGACCAACTCTACCGCATGGATTACCGCCAGATGATCCGCCAGCATATTGACTCCGGCGCGGACCTCACCATCGGAACGATTCCCGTCGAGCGCAAGGCGGTCCCCGGATTTGGCATCATGGCCACCGACAGCGATCGCCGTATCACGCGCTTTGTCGAAAAACCCAAGGACCCTGCGGTGATCGACTCGCTTCGTATCCCTAGCGAATTACTCAGCCAAATAGGACATACCGGCCAAGAAGAACTTTTTCAGGCCTCGATGGGTATCTACGTCTTCAATCGGGAAGCCCTCATTTCCAGCCTCGACAACGATCTTGTGGATTTCGGTAAAAACATCATCCCTTCCGCGATTCAAAATCGGAAGGTGATGGCCCACATCTTCGAAGGTTATTGGGAAGACATCGGAACCATCCGATCGTTCTTCGACGCCAACCTCGAAATGGCCGACAACAATCCAAGGTTCAATTTCTACGTTCCAGGATCACCAGTTTACTCTCAACCCCTCTGCTTGCCAGCCAGCATGATTGATGGCGCCAAAGTGAACCGAGCCATGATCTCTGACGGATGCATTTTGGGCAATGTGACGCTGGATCGATGCGTCATTGGCATTCGCAGCATTGTGCGCACGGGTTCGACTCTCAAGAATACGGTGATGATGGGGGCGGATCTTTATGAGTCGCTTGATGACGTGCGTCCCGCAGGAGTTCCTTTGATTGGCGTAGGTACGAATTGTTGCATCGAGGGGGCGATCATCGACAAGAATGCCCGCATCGGAAATGACGTGGTGATCACTCCTAAACCCGAAACCGAAAATTTCGATGGCGACGGATATTACATTCGGGACGGCATCGTGGTCGTGCCGAAAAACAGTGTCATTCCAGACGGGACTCGGATATAGCGCAGGGATGAGCTTTTTTCTGCGTTTAGTTCTGCTTCTCGCTCCTTTCTTTCTGGGTGGGTGTTTATTTGAGAAGCCGCTTACCTCGGGTCCATCGGAGTCGGTGAACTCATGGTTTCTTGGCGAGTGGAAGCGGACTGATAAAACGGGAGCTAGCTCGCGCGCACTCGTCACACCAGCTGATAACGATTTGTATCGAGTTCAGATCACGCATTCGGAAAAGGGAGCCAGCGCGGAATATCATTTCGAGGCATGGGCATCGAAGGTCGGAGACTCCACTTTTTTGACACTGCGTAATCTTCGTACCACGGCAAAAGTGCCGATGGGTGCGTTCGTATTTTTGCAACCGCAAATGCTGAAGCAAAACCAAATTCGACTTCGTTCGCTCCATCTTACAGCGCCTTCAACCGCCACATCGAAGGAACTGCGTGCCGAAATACGCGCTCGATTAAAAGACGGTACGCTTTATGGCAACGAGGAATCCTGTGACTGGCAGCGGACGGCGGAAGTGTATTTGCAGAAGGATGGTTCGACGGGTGTGTTTACTCCGTTGCGCTATGAGAAGCGTTGGGAGACGCAAGATCTGTCTGGCACTTTCAGGCCTCAGCAGCCTCCAGAAACAGACGATTCCAAGCCAGTCGCGCAACCCCGTTGAGCCCCCTTTCGGAAAAACTGGATTCCGATCTGCTGTCGCTACGGCGACGCCTCGGAGATCGCCTTTACACGAAACGCCTCAAGCGCCAGACCGATAAAACCATCCGATTCCTACACCAAGGAAAGGGAGTGTTTCGCTTGGAACGCCTCATTCCCTTCGACAGTTTGTTGGATGGTTTTTTTAAAACTTTTGGGATCTGCGACATCATGCACCGTGCATTTTTGGATGTCCGAGTGGTGCGGCAGGATTGGGTGATACCTTCCTTGCCGGACGCCTTTGAGGGGTTTCGGTTGCTTCAACTGACGGATCTCCACTGCGATCTCGACCCGGCGCTCACTGACGTGGTTACCGATCTGATCCGCATCTGCCCACACGATGCGGCCGTGATCACGGGGGACTTCCGCAATGGTATGGGCGGCAACCATGATGTTTGCATTCGCGAAACCCGCCACATCGTCGAAACGCTAAACCCTCAGCGCTGGGGTATACTCGGAAACCACGATTTCATCGAGATGGTTCCGGAGCTCGAGTCAATAGGGTTGCCGATCCTGCTCAACGAAGCGACCGAGGTCCGGCGGGGTAGTGCATCGATTTGGATTGGGGGCATTGACGATCCGCATTTTTATCAAACCCACGATCTCGCCGAGGTGCGCTCTCGCATTCCGCGCGAAGCTTGCAGCATCCTTCTCTCACACAGCCCTGAGACTTACACGGAAGCAGCCAGACTCGGTTTCCATCTCCATCTCAGTGGCCACACACATGGAGGCCAGATCTGTCTGCCGGGCGGACGGCCCGTAGTCGTGCCATGTCGCGTGCCAAGGCAATTTGTGGTCGGACGATGGAGCCATGGAGGAATGCAGGGCTACACTTCGCCGGGGACTGGCGGATGCGGAGTCGCAGCGCGATGGAATTGCCCGCCGGAGATCACTGTCCATACGCTCCGAAGCGGCCGCCAGCCGAGCTAAAGGCTATTTTCCGAGCAGGGCGGTTTTAAGTTCTGGCATCGCGGGCTTAGATCCGAACCAAAGGCTCAAAAAGGCGCGCTGGAAATTGCGTCCGAGGATTGTGCCTTTGAGTTCCCCTGAATCAAAGACCAGCGTGTCAGTGCCAACCAACTGGACTGACTCGATGCCGCCCGATTTAATTGGGCCGAAGAGGGCAATGAAGGCGTCCCTGTCTTTTTCAAACCCGTCATAAGTGAAAGTGGTGCTATCTGCGAACTGGTCCGTCCAAGCTCTTTGCACCTGCCCCAGCCCCACGGATTTTAAAAAGGTGAAAGTGAATCCCATTGGTCCGGCAGAGGCCAATACATCCGCCTCGGAGCGAAGGGGAGCAGGTGCATAGAATGCCGCTACATACGCTTTGATGGGAATGATAAAAAGGACGACCGATCGCAGTCCGGCGCCATTGAGTGGCAGGGCTTGGCTGCCGACTTGAATTTGAGCAGGGACTTGAACCCCCTCGATCTCAACAGCGGAGGCGACGTGAAGTGTGATGAGAAAGAGAAGGGCAAAAACAAAACGCATTACGCCATCATAAGGACAATGCGCGATTTGAAAAGCGCCACCAGTACTTCGTGTGCTTTCGTGCGTGAGTTCGTCGGAGAACTCACTCAAGGTGTGTGAGTGGGCAAACCCATTCGTCTTTTTATTCAATCTCAACTCACCTACGAGGTCTTCGGTGAGTCCACGTTTCTGTTGAATATCGCGGCGGCGGCTGGCGGGGCGCAGCGGATCATTCGCGAGCAGATAGAGAATAGTCAGAATGCGCTTTTTGACGAAGTGCGTGACTCCGGTTCGCCGACGCGATTCCATCGCTTCGCTGCGAATACCGGAGAAGTGGTCATTCGCTATGAAGCCGAGGTCGAGTTGTTGCCCGTGTTTCACAAATCCGAAATGGTATGGGAATCCACGTTGGCCGATTTGCCCGCCCATGTGATCCCTTTTCTCTATCCGAGCCGCTATTGCGAATCCGATAAGCTCGTGCGAATGGCGAGAGTCACCTTCGGCCACATGGAGTCCGGGCACGACCGCGTCTGCGGCATTTGCAATTGGATTTACAACAACGTCGAATACCTCGTGGGGAGCACGGACTCCACGACGAGCGCCTTCGATACCGCTACCCAGCGAGCGGGGGTCTGTCGCGATTTTGCGCATCTCGCCATCGCTTTTTGCCGAGCCTTGGGCATTCCTGCTCGGTTTTGCAGTTCCTATTCGTGGGGGCTTCGGCCCGCCGATTTCCATGCGCATTTCGAGGCTTGGCTGGGTGGATGTTGGCTCGTTTATGATGCCACCAGGCTATCGCCCGAGCCAGGATTTGTGCGTATCGGCGTGGGTCGGGATGCGGCGGATACAGCCGTGGCAACGGTCACAGGTCCGGTGAACTTCCGGTCGCTAGACATCGACGTCAGGCTTCTTTCGTCCGAGGCGGAGTTCCCGGGTTATGCTGCAGACCCGCTTTGCCAAAGTGACGGGAAGGCGACCTTGGGTCCGAGCTGAGCGTTCCTTATCAGCCGTCGATGAAGACGTCCATCTGCTGGCCGACGTAAACGGGAAATTCTGGATTCTTGAATCGGAAAATCACCTGCAGTACGCGGGTATCGACTCGCTCTGTGCTTTCGCCGGAGAGGGATTTTTTTGGGAGGATGTAGGGATCGATACGTACAAACTCGAGGGGGATAGCTTTTTCGCGCGACCCCTTCAGAAAAGCCACGGCCGTGCTGCCCGCACGAACTCGGGGGGCATCGGATTCATCGACATCCACGCGCAGTTGGAGTTGAGAAATGTCACCCAGCAAAATGGATGTCTCGGCTGAATTCACCATCGTGTATTCGCCAGAGCGGATATTCACCTGTAGGACGCTGCCATCGCGCGGGGAACGGATCGCAAGGAGGCTGAGTTGCACTTGGGCATCAGCGAGGCGCGCTTTAGCAAGGACGAGGTCGGCTTGAGCGCGATCGAGTTGGCGCTGGGAGGCTTGCCACGCAAAGAGGTTCCTTTTTGCTTCGTCCTCGCTTGAGACGTTTTTTTCGCGAAGCTTGATGCTGCGGTCGAGTTGGTCTTTGCGGTCGGCGACCAAGGTTTCCGCCTCCGCGACTTGGGCCTGGAGGACGCCGACTTGAGCGGTTTGGACGTTGACAGCCGAGACAGCGTTGCGGTCGTCCATCGTGTAAAGAAGGTCTCCCTTGGCCACTTTGTCTCCCACGCGCACATTCACCGCGCCGATGAGCCCCGATGTGGCTGGAGCGATGCGCACATTTTCATTCGTGCTCTCGATGAGTCCCCGACCGCCAATGGAATTTGCGTAAGGCGATTGGGGGGGCGGAACGATGGGGATGGAATCCGGACCGCTTTTACGCAAGCGGAGAACGAGTAGAGTCACGGCGATGACACCAGCAACGGCGATGAAGAAGGAGAGGCTTTTAGGCATGGGAAAGTTGGGATGGATCATCGAACTGGCCGACCACGCGTCCATCGTCCATCTGAACGATGCGGTCGGCAAACTCATAAATGCGGCTGTCGTGCGTGACAATAATCACGCAACGGTCGGGTCGAACGGCGCTTTCCTGAAGGAGTTCCAAGGTCTTATGACCCGAAACAGAATCCAGTGCGGCCGTGGGCTCATCGCAGATGATGAGTCGGGGATCGTGAACCAACGCGCGAGAAATAGCCACGCGTTGTTGCTGACCTCCGGAGAGTTGGTTGGGATAGGATTTGTATTTGTCGGCTAAGCCGACTTTTTCCAGCACTTCACAAGCGCGATTCTCGGCTTGCGCGGTGGAGACGCCCTTCAAGATGAGAGGGATCGACACATTTTCCACGGCCGTGAGTGTGGGGATGAGATTAAACTGCTGGAAAATAAACCCGATATTCTCGCGGCGGAAGCGCGTGATGTCGCCGTTGCGCATCGCGCGCAGTTCGTGGCCGAAAACGGCGACGTCGCCCTCCTCGAATTTCAAGGTGCCGCAGATCACACTGAGGAGCGTGGTTTTTCCACATCCGGACGGGCCGACGATCATGAGAAGCTCACCGAATCGCGCCTCGAGGCTCGCGCCCTTGAGGGCGAACGTGCGCGAGTCTCCATTGGCGAAACTCTTCACCACGTTATCGACTTTCACCGCGATCGGGGATGGCGCGCTCATCGGAAGACCACCGCTGGTTCCAATCTCATCACCTTAGTGAGCCCGATCAAGGCCGAGAGCGCGCAGATAAAAACAATAACTCCTGCCACAAAAACCGGCACCTGCCAGGGCATGTAGAAGGGGGGTTGTTCCTTCGCAAGCACCGTATTGCCAAACCAACTCGCGAGGCCCACTCCGATGCCGTAGCCGATGAACCCGACAGAAAAAGCCTGTAGAAGCACCATGCCCGCCAGCGTGGAATTCGGCGCCCCCATAGCTTTGAAGGCCGCAAGAAACCGCAAGTTATCGTGAATAAACAAATAAAATGTCTGCCCTGCAATGGCTATGCCCACGATCACGCCAAGGATCACCACGGTGCCGAAGGAAATGGGGATGCCTGTATTCCTAATATACCAGCGGACCGTATCCCAAAAAAACTGGTCCTTGGCTATAGCCCGGATGCCGGGAAGGGCACTGATCCGCTTGGCCAGTTCTTCATTCGAGACTCCGGGTACCGGTGCCGTGAGAACATAGCCGAGCATTTTGCGGGCGGGTTTAGCATATTCCATCGCCCGATCAAAGGTCGTATACACATACGGTTGGCCGAGGAAGCTTCGGTTCACATGGCAGATCCCGACCACACGCGCTTCTTTGTCATTGATCTCAAACGTTGTCCCCAGTGCGATCTTGATCCCCTTGCGCCGAAATTTTTCTACGGCGACTTGATCGACGACGACCGCATTCGGCAAGCGAAGATCTTCGATGCGGCCGGACTTCATATCCATCGGCCGGCCAGTGAGTGTGCCGGTATCGAGGCCGACGAGTTGGACATTTTGGAAGGATCCGTCCGTGAGGCGCGCTTGCTCGATTCCGATGTAAAGGGGGACCGCCCACGCCACGCCGGGAATTCCCCTCACACGATCGACCTCGATCTGGCGCATCGGAATGATCTCGTTCGCCTGCTCGACTTTCGCATCCACGACCCATACGGGAGCCCCGATATTGCGCACGGTTGCGGTCGTCCAAATCATCAACCCACAAAAAACCGACGACTGCTGGCACATCAGCAACGAGCAAAAAGCCAAGCCGCTGACCAGCATCGCGTATTTGGCGCGATCACGGAAAAGCATTTTGAGAGCGATGCGAAACATTTTAGTCCATTCAGTTACCACGGACCCCACCCTTGGTAAAACCCCAAAAAATCCGTCGTTTTTTGAACTCGGGGATTTCAATGGCTTGACCCTTTCCGATTCGGCATGGCATTCTAGGATTTCAGTCAAACACCCTACCTATCGTGGACATCAAAGAAATTCGCTCACTCATCGATCTCATGAAGAAAAACGGCGTCGCCGTTTTCAAAATGGAAAAGGAAGGCTTCAAGATCACACTCAAGACCGCTGTTTCATCGGGTTCGCCCCAATACATCAGTACGCAGCCGCTCGTTCAATGGAACGAGCCGTCGTCTATCACCGATGCCGCGCCTACCGCTGCGCCCGCTGACCCTGTAGTGGTCGGCATTGAGGTCAAATCCCCGATGGTTGGTACTTTTTACGACTCACCGTCACCCGAATCTCCCGCTTTTATCGCGGTCGGCCAAGAAATCACCCCAGATACCGTTGTATGCATCATCGAGGCGATGAAGGTGATGAATGAAGTGAAGGCGGAAGTCTCTGGAACGGTCGTCGAGATTTGTGCCGAGAATGGCAAGCCGGTCCAATACGGCCAAGCTCTCTTCCGTTTGAAATAACGCAGTCGATCAACTCCCATGTTCAAAAAAATCCTGATCGCTAATCGCGGCGAGATCGCACTTCGCATCATCCGGGCTTGTAAGGAACTGGGCGTCCAGTCCGTAGCCATCTACTCTGAGCCGGATATCCACAGCCTCCATGTCCAACTTGCGGACGAGGCCATTTGCATCGGCCCAGCTGCCAGTTCGGATAGCTATCTGAAGATCGACCGCATCATCAGTGCCGCTGAGATCGCTGATGTCGATGCCATCCACCCTGGATATGGATTTTTAGCAGAGAACGCTCACTTTGCTGATGTCTGCGATTCCTGCAATATCAAGTTCATCGGCCCGACAGCCCAAGCGATTCGCATGATGGGCGACAAAAATTCCGCCCGTGACTGCGCTCGTGCCTCCGGTGTTCCCATTTCTCCTGGTAGCGATGGCATTATCGCGGATGAGGCCGAGGCCCTTCGTGTGGCCCGCAAGATCGGGTATCCCGTGATGATCAAGGCTGTGGCCGGTGGTGGTGGGCGCGGCATGCGCATCGCCAGCAACGAGGGCAGCCTCGTTCAAGGTTACCACGCCGCCCGCATGGAGGCCGAAAAAGCTTTTGGCAACGGTGCCGTTTACATCGAAAAGTTCATTGTTAATCCCCACCACATTGAGTTTCAGGTCTTCGGCGACCAACATGGCCGCGTCGTTCACCTCGGCGAGCGCGATTGCTCCCTGCAGCGCCGTAACCAGAAGATCGTGGAGGAATGCCCATCCCCGCTCATGACCCCCGAGCTTCGCAAAAAGATGGGCGATGCCTCGATCAAGCTCTGCGAAAGCGTCGGATACCAGAATGCCGGTACCATCGAGTATCTCGTCGATGACGCCGGAAATTTCTACTTCATGGAAATGAACACCCGCATCCAGGTCGAACACCCGATCACCGAGGAGGTCTACGGATGCGATCTCGTGAAGCACCAGATCCAAATCGCCGCTGGCGAGCATCTCAGCGATCACGTCATTAACGCCCAACCGCGTGGTCACGCCATCGAGTGCCGGATCAATGCCGAAGATCCCGAAAAAAATTTCCAACCCTGCCCGGGCAATATCGACCTTTACTATGCCCCGGGTGGACGCGGCATCCGTATCGATTCCCACGCCTACGCTGGCTATCCGATCCCGCCGAACTACGATTCCATGATCGCCAAGGTCATCGCCACCGCCTCGAACCGTACCGCATGCATCAACCGCATGTCGAGGGCACTGGGCGAATACATGATCACCGGCATCAAGACCACGATCCCCTTCCAGCAGGCTATCATGCAAAATTCCGACTTCCGACGTGGCGCTTACCACACTGGTTTTGTCGAGAGTCTCCTGCTCAAAGGCGTTCCCACCGTCAGATAAATCGGCCCCCGCCGATCTGGGGTTTTCGTTTTGCAACGCGCTTGCAAAAAAAGTAGCAGTTGGGGGCTTTGAACCGACGCTGATAGTTATCTTTTAACCCGAAAACAAACACAGCTGGTAATACCATTGTCTCTTTGAAATTAGACTTTGCAGCGCAAATGAGGGGGGCATGGCCGTCTCGGCCGTGTGGAGACTGGTCTGCTTTCTCGCACCCTGCCCATTTGGAACCAAAGGAGCAGACCGCCGCACACAGGAGAGACGCGCTGTGC
>Ga0209550_10002819_pt1 | contig 16679 bp, 13 predicted proteins | sample LauGreSuBDMM15SN_2_FD_187567 | JGI IMG/M metagenome (GOLD analysis project Ga0209550, IMG submission 187567) | Freshwater lake microbial communities from Lake Michigan, USA - Su13.BD.MM15.SN (SPAdes) (version 5) | ecosystem: Environmental > Aquatic > Freshwater > Lake | place: Lake Michigan...
CTATAATTTAAATTTTTACTACGGATTTTATACTGTTTTTATATATTTTTTGTATGTATTTAATACGGTTTTTGGTTTATTTCCCTCGTATTTAGCACCCCTACATTTTTATGTAGTTTAATTATCAGACATTTAGCTATATATTTGTAAATTAAATAGTGAATTTTAATTCTTCATTGTTTTATAATAACTCCAAGTTAGAAAGGCTGCAATTTTTTGTAGCCTTTTTTTATTGGGTGAAAATTCCTTCTGAATTTGTTTTAATTTTAATCTACACATATTAAAATTTTAGGTATAAAGATTATATGCTACATGTCACTATAAGTTCATTGCTTTTTTTGATCGAATTTTAATGGAAATAGTAATAATTCTATATGGCTACATCATCATGTAGTTTTAATATCATTGTAATAAATTAGATTTATTCCATAATTACTCCCGGACACTTTTTTAATTACTCCTACTACGATGGGATGCGATTTTTTCGCATCCCATTTTTTATTAACATCTTTTGTTTTAATCTATTAATTTTGACAGTCATTAACACTCAAAACCATTTTTTAAATTACATAGGATGCAACTTACCCAATCTCTTCTGGATTTCCTTTCAACATTAGCTCAAAATAATCATCGTGAATGGTTTACCTTGAACAAGCCTGTTTTCCAAAAAGAACTTGCTCATTTCAAATTATTTTCTGATGAATTATACTTGAAAATGGAAACATTTGATCTATTGGAGGGAAAAAATGTGTTTAGAATATATCGGGATGTGCGTTTCTCTAAAGATAAACTACCCTACAAAACACATTTTAGTGTGGGTATTACCAGGGCTACTAAATGGAAAAGAGGGGGCTATTATTTACATATCCAACCTGGAGAATCATTTATTGGAGGTGGTTTTTGGGATCCGGAACCAGCGGATGTGAAAAGAATCAGACAGGAATTAGCCGTGGATTCTTCTACTATAAAAAATATAACGCAAGCTCCTGATTTTAAGAAATTATTTGGGGAACTACAGGGAGAGAAGCTAAAAACAGCTCCTCAGTCATTTTCGAAAGATCACGAAAATATAGAATGGTTGAAATTCAAACAGTATCTTCTTATCAGGAAACTTTCCGATGAAGAGGTTTTATCTAAGCAATTTATAGAAGAAGTCGTCTTTACTTTTAGTCAAATGTTACCATTTTTCGACTATTTTTCTGACATTCTGACCACTGATGAAAATGGTACGCCATTACCTGGCTACTAAATTTACTAAAATCTAGTAAAGTTGTAAATAGGTAATAACCAGCCAGAGTAAGCCAAAGCTTAACAATAAAGAGATATTAGCCAGTGTTCCAGCAATTTTTGCATCAAAACCAAGCTCGTCTGAAAACAATAAAACGCTCATACCTACCGGTAAAATGACCAATGCTATTAAAACACTGCTCATTAATGACTTGGGTAATAAAAAATAAATTGCCAAAATAGTTAGAATACCTATCCCATATCGAACGAATAATACTTTAAGAATACCATTAAATTGGTTTTTATCCAGATTAAAACTTAAATAAATACCTAACAAAAGTAAAACTAAGGGTTTGTTTGCTTTAGCCAGCGTTGTTAATACATCTTCTAAAATGCCCGGTAAAGGTATATTGGTGACATTAAGAGTCAATCCCATAATCATTCCCAGAACGGGAGGTAAAAGAAGGACTTTTTTTAACATATTTAATTTCCCCCTGGATGGAACGTCAGAAAAATGATTTCCAATGGGATACAATACACCAAAGGCTAAAAAGGTATTTCCAATGTCATACATTATGGCAAATAAAAGGGCTTTAGCGCCCCAGATAGATTCAATAAGTGGGAAGCCAAACAAACCAACGTTCCAGCCTCCTGAGCCCATGGTTAAAACCCCTCGGATGGCATTTTTTTCCTTTTTAAAAAGGAAAAAAGCAATGGTAAGCATGATCGCTGAAATACCTATAGCAAAAATTGGAATTAAAAATAACCGAATATTCAGATCAATGTGAATGGTGGAGACAATCATTAAGGCTGGAAAAGTGGTGTGCATTAGCAGGCGTGATAACACTTTTCCTTCCTGCTCTTTGATAATTCCTCCCGTTTTTAATAAAAAGCCGATGAAGATAAATGCTAGTGTGGTGATGAATGCCAAATTGACTTGTCCCATTTTTACCCATTATTGTTCATCCGAAAGGTAAGCCGCTTCGTCTAATAAATCTAATATTCCTGCATTTAACGACAAATTCCTGCTTTTTACGTCAATAATCAAGTTTATTCCACGATTGTATTTATGTTTAGATGTTGAAACTATTACTCCAGATGAACAGAAATCAACCCGTAAAAAAATTAGTAGATGAAATATGGAATGACCAAAACTATGGGGATTCATTCTGATATTACAGATTTAAAAAAAGAGGGCCTTCCAGTTCTTTCATTCATCGGGTTGGATGGGGAACCCACCTATGAAAATGTTCAGGTTGAGGGGAATTTTTCCTTTTTAAAACCAGAAGAGCGTTTTTCAAAAAGAGAAAAAGAAATATTGAATAAGCTGATTCAAGGTAAAACAAGTGAAGAAATTGCCAAAGAATTATTTATTTCAAAGGAAACGGTCAATACACATAGAAGGAATATGCTGTCTAAATGTGAAGTAAAAAACACGATAGAACTAGTAAATAGGTCTGTAAAGAACGGTTGGATTTAAGAAAATACTCATTTATGAGTATATGATTAGAAAAAACATGAGATTATTTTTGCTTAAAATACAACAGGTTCAGTTATGTAATTTAAGAAGACAATAAAAGTTAAATCGAGAGTAATAGGTAACCGGAATCTCCCCATGGGGAGTTCCGGTCTTTTTTATTTTATTTGATTTCTATCAAATCGTATTCTTGAATACGAGCCGGGACTTCTGGCGTCAACGTAAAGCTTAACTTCAAGGAAGTTTTTTCCCCTTTCAATATACAATAACCCCTTAATTGATTTTCAGGAAAAATGGGAGAAACAGAAATGATTTTACCAGCAGCTGAGAATAAACTGTTGGATTCTGCCTTGAGATCCTTCAAAATATAGTCTGAAAAGAAATTGTCAGCAAAAATATCGGGCAAATTTTCCCAGGATGGTAAAAGGGCTAACATTTCTTTTTGTCTTTTCACCAATATGGGTGAGATGGAAACGCTCCTCGGTTTCAATTGAGCTAATTGAATGATGGTGTCAAGAATAGCAACATTGAGTCCAGAGGTTGGGGCGTAGGTAACATTGGCAAAATATATAACTCCAATACCATATTCCGGCATAAATCGCCAGTTACTGCCAAAACCAGGTAAGCCTCCACTATGTCCCAAACTTATTTTACCCCATTGGTCTTTCATCCAGTTCAGGCCGAAAGTATAACTGGAGGTGGTGGCCATTTTTTTTCCATTTGGCAAAGTATATCCTGGATTTAAACCTATAAAGGCTTGAGGAACATGCATTTCTCTAAGGGTACCCCTTTTAATAGGCATTTTGTCTTCATCGTTTCTTTCTGGCCAGGCCTGCTGATGCAGGGAAACGTATTGGCTAAACTCGTCTATGGAGGTAATCATTCCTCCCATGGCACCATAAATCCCATCGGCTAATAAGGGTTCAATCTTCCAAGCGCCATCTATGAAACGGTATCCCTGTGCTAACCATGCTGGTTTCACTTCTGAAAACTCATAGGTTGTATGCTGCATACCAATAGGCCTTAGAATATTTTTTTGGATGTACTCATTATAAGGTAAACCAGAAACTTTATGTATAATATAACCTAGAATGGCGAATCCCAGATTACTATATTCATAAGAAACGCCAGGCGTATTTGAAAATGATAAGGTTTTACCAATGAGTTGTATCAGGTCCTCCTCAGAATCTGCTAACTGTCTGTCTCCCCATGGATTATCCTCTGGGAAACCAGCTAAATGATTCATACAATGTCTTATGCTGATGGGAGGCCCGTCCTTTGTTAATTTTTGGTTTTTAATACCCGGCAGGTATTTTTCAATCGGATCGTCCAGGTTTAATTTTCCTTCATCCCGCAGTTTTAATATAGCCGCAGTGGTGAAACTTTTAGACATGGAGGCAATTCTGAACAGTGAGGAAGAGGAGGCAGGGGTTTTATTTTCCAGGTTGGAAAACCCACCACTACCCTTAAAAACGAGTAGCCCGTCCACCACTATGCCGAAGGAATAACCTGGGAAATGATTTTTTACTGCATGATCATTGTACATTTTTTCGACCAGGGGAAAGGTGCTTTTTATTTTTTCTATCCTGTCCTTATCAACAAAGGAATTGGGAGAAAAAAACTCGGATGTTTGACCTTGCCCTAAAATGGAAAAACTTAAAAATAAAAGGGTTAGATATTTCATTTTTAAAGGAAAGATAATCAAAATCATCCTATTATATTTCATTTTTAATTAACATTCTGTTCATAAATAGGACATTTTTATTTAGTTTTAGGCGATTTATAATTGATACAGATATAAATCCTTAAAAAAAACGGCATTAATGAAAAAAACAGTATTCTTCCTACTCATTACCTTATTTATTTTACCAGTCTGTGCGTTTTACTTTGGTACGCCTCCCAATGATATTCAATGGAATATGATTACAAATTCCTATTATATCGTAGCAGCTGTCATTTTATTCACTTTTACCCTGGGGCAGTTAACAGGAAATTATTCGCAGGTGGACAAATTATGGAGTATTGTGCCCGTAATCTATGTTTGGTATATGGCCTATTTGGGACAGTGGAATGACAGGATGTTAATTATGGCTATTTTAGTTACTCTCTGGGGGATGCGACTTACTTATAATTTTGCCAGAAGGGGAGCTTATTCATGGAAATTTTGGGAAGGGGAAGAGGATTATCGCTGGGAAATATTGCGAAAAAAACCGGGTCTTAAAAATCCTTTTATATGGACTCTTTTTAATTTGGGATTCATTTGCTTCTACCAGAATACACTCATTTTTCTTATTACTCTTCCCGTAATTGCCGTGTATGCTGAAAATGTGGCTGCAGTGGGAATAATAGATTACCTTCTTGCTTTCCTTTTTATGGCGGCCATATTCATTGAATATATTGCCGATCAGCAGCAATACGATTTTCAAACAGAAAAATATAATAGAATAAACGCGGGAAAGGATCTTGGGATATATGAAGACGGATTTGTATCTAATGGTTTATGGGCGCTCATGAGACATCCTAATTATGCCGCGGAACAAGCTATTTGGGTTATTTTGTATTTGTTCAGCGTTCTGGCTACGGGTCAATGGTTTAATTGGTCTATAGGTGGCGCTATCCTGTTAATTCTTTTATTTAGGGGAAGTGCCAATTTTTCAGAGGAAATTTCTGCATCTAAATACCCGAAATACAAAGAGTATCAGGAAAAAGTGCCGCGTTTTGTACCGAATTTCCTTAAAAAGAAGTAATTAAAATCATCTTTTAACTATCATAATGCCTAAACTTATTGACAAAGATAAATTTTTGGATTTATCTGATTATGGCAGATTTTTTGCAAAGTTTATTTCCAGAGCTTCTCTTAATACCAGCGTAACGCCTGTTCATTTGACTTTTATGTTTGGTCTCAGCGGATTGCTGGCTATTTATTTTATCCTTACAGACCATTTTTATCTGGCCGCCTCATTTATCATTCTAAAATCAGTTATCGATGCAGCTGATGGGGAATTAGCAAGAATGAGAAATAAACCTTCCTATGTGGGTAGGTATTTGGATAGCATTTTTGATATCATTTTAAATTTTTTATTTTTAATGGTGTTCTATTGGATATCAGATGTTTCTATTTTCCTCATGATCATTGCCTTTTTTAGCTTGCAAACCCAAGGAACGCTCTACAATTATTACTACGTAATTTTGCGAAATAAATCAGCAGGTAGTGATCATACAAGTCAAATTTTTGAAATTAACGCGCCAGAAGCTTATCCGGGAGAAAGTCAGCGAAAGGTTAATTTTTTATTCCAATGGTACAAGTTAAGCTATGGTATCTTTGATAAAATTATTTATAAACTGGACCCTACTGCATCAAAAGCAACTTCATTTCCTTCTTTGTTTATGACTTTTTTATCAATGTATGGACTAGGATTTCAATTATTGATTATGTCATTTCTTTTGGCTATAAATAAACTGGAATGGATATTACCTTCTATTATTGGTTTGAATTTATTCTTTTTCCCATTTATATGGTACCGAAAAAAATTCATTCAATAAAAAACCACCCTAACTGGCTGAATAGCTAAGGTGGCTTGGCTGAAAACTAAAATTATTACAAAATAAAGACTTTATTTTGCCAATTAAGGTCAGTAAGTTTTCAACAGCAAAAAAAAATGACTTTATTTGAAAAAATATTCAATTATGTTCAATCAAAATAGAATTTTCAGGGTTTTTGAGTTGATTAACTTTTTAAAAGCCAGGCCATCGAAAGGTATGAAAACCTTGGTAAGTTTATTGGATATTTCTGAACGCTCGGTGTATAGGTACCTGGATCTTTTAGCAGAGCTAGGTATCAAAGTATTAAAGGATGAGGAAAACAGGTATTTTTTACCTGCTGATGTGGATAAAAAGTCTTTGAATCTTTCAGATCAAGAGATAGATTATCTTGTTAAACTGGTTCAAAGTGTAGGAAATCAACATAATTTATCACAAAGCGTACTACAGAAAATTCAAGGTCTTACTGTAGTAAATTTGGGCGCGGAAAATATTTTTAAAGCGCATCTTTCTCAAATTATTTTTAACCTTTACGAGGCTATAACTCAGAAAAATCAAGTAATTCTTAAAAATTATTATTCTGCCAATAGTCAGATAGTATCAGATAGGTTAGTAGAACCCATAGCATTTACCCCTAATTATGAGGCTATTGTTGCTTATGAGGTTTCATCGGGTGAAAATAAATATTTTAAAGTGGAACGTATTTCAGAGGTTCAAATAACTAAATCAACCTTCAAATTTGAAGAACTGCATAAATATAATAAACCTGATATTTTTGGATTTCAAGGTACTAGCCTCGATAAAACCATCGAGCTGGACATGTCTATGAGAGCTTATTTAATTCTTAAAGATGAATTCCCTATGTGCAAGCCATTTGTAACTGAAATGTATGGCACGGGCAGATTTCATTTTAAGGCTAAAGTTCAAAGCTTTGCACCTCCAGCTCGATTTGTTAAGGGCTTGAGGGGTGACGTAAACGTTCTGGGCTCAAAGCCTTTCTTAAAATTTCTGGAAAAAAACAAAGAGGAATGATTATCCAACAGATAGCGTGGTTCCTGAAATACTAATGGCATAAACAGGTAAAGCGCCTGTAGATTGACCTCCAATATTTTGTCCGGATGTATTGAAACGAGCTCCATGATTCGGACAAATAAATTCATTTTTAGATGCGTTCCAATTGACGTCCGTTCCCTGATGCGTACATGCTCTTTGAAGGGCAACAAAAGAAGATGGGACGCTACCTGTGGCGAGACGAACTACTATAATTTTATCGTTAAAAATAAAAGAACCAACGGCCTGTAGTTCTTTAGTTAAATCGACTTTAAAACTATTCGTGGTGTTTCCACCTGTATTGTTACCACCCGTATTACCTCCACCTGGCGTAGTAATATCGTCCTTAGCACAAGACCCTAAGCAAATGGCACAAGTGGCCATCACGGGTAATTTTAACTCTTGAATAAAGGTTCTTCTGTCCATGTTTATTTTTTTAAGCCTAACATTCTCAACATTTAATTGTTTAAAAAATAGGTATTGTCTTAAAAAAAATATCCAGCTTTGAGACATCTAACTGTCCGTTTGTTCTTACACTACTACATAAATCTAAGCCGTAAGGATTGACTTCTTCTATAGCTTGTTTCACATTTTGAGCATTTATGCCACCAGCCAAAAAAACAGGTTTTTTGACCGATTCCCTAATTTTTCTGCTTAACTTCCAGTCGTGTTGATTTCCCGTTCCGCCTAAAATTTTAACCTTCAGATTAGGATTACCGCTATCCAGGAGAATAGCATCCACCCATGGTTCAATCTCCAGCGCTTCATCTATTTGTTTTTCATTTAGAACATGTATAACCTGTACTATTTTTACCCCTGGAATAGCCTGTCTGATAAGGTCATATTCCTTTACCTGCAAGGAATCGACAATTTGTATAGTATTCGTTTGTACTTTTTGATGGTGAGCAATGATATCAGAGGCTTTTCTTTCACTTGTCAGCAAAAAAGTGGCAATGGGTGGAGGAATTTCCTGGGCTATTAAAGAGATGAGTTCATCCGATATTATGCCAGGTCCACTGGGCATTTTTCCGACTAATCCAATGGCATCAGCGCCATATTTTATGGCAAGAAATGCTTCCTCTAAGCTGCTGATGCAGCAAATTTTAATTTTAGGTCGGTTTAATGTAAAGGTCATGTTAATTAATCATTTGCTTTATAAATAGGACTAATAATGCAGATAAAGATGGTAAAATTTTAAGTAGATTTGAAGAAAAACAATATGCGACAACTATTTTTTCTTGTTCTTTTAGTGGGTATTCCCATTTTGACACATGCCCAATCGGTGCCATTTATCATATCAGCACCTGCAGGTGATGCATATATTAAGATAGATAAATCAGGTAAAACGGTGATTCCAAATGGCAGAATTATAGCTCCCATTGGAAAAGTACATCAAGTCGCTCCGCATCCTTATGGTTTAACACTGAGTATGGATGGCTCTATCGCTGTCACCGCCAATTCAGGAACAAATCCTATTTCAATTAGTATTTTAAAAAATATTTTGTCTGAAAATCCTGAAATTAAACAGATTCCACCTAGTTCAAAAAGTGATAAAGGCGTCCTGGAATCTGTTTTTATGGGTATTGCCATTTCTCCTGATAACCAAACCGTTTACGCTGCAGGTGGTCAAGCAAATAAAATTTATTCTTTTGATGCGAATACTGGAAAATCGAAAGGAGATATTGACTGCAGTTTTAAAAGTACAAAGTTCAATTATTTACATGGATATATTGGTGACATGGTGTTAAGTAAAGATGGGCGATATCTTTTCGCAGTAGATCAGATAGGATTCAGAATTTTAATAGTAGATGTCATTGAAAAAAAACTGGTTTCTTCTTGTCCCGTAGGTCGTTATCCTTTCGGTATCGCTCTTTCAAAGGATGAAAAATCAGTTTATGTGGCCAATGTGGGTATGTACCAATATGATTACATTTGGAAAAAACAAGACGGAGAATGGAAACAAACCTCTGTAAAAAAACCTGTATTTGCCTATAATACGCCTGAGGCGGAAAAAGGTTATCAAAATGATTCTATGTATGTGCCTGGTCTTGGTCCAATAAATACAGATGAGTCTTTTTCCGTGTGGGCGGTAAATGTTGAAAATAAATGGCAACCAAAAGTTACTGCAAAAATAAAAACGGGACACTTAATAGGTGATTTAGTGGAAGGCATTCCTGCAGTGGGCGGCTCAAGTCCCAATTCTATGGCAGTTGCAGGAAATTACGTATTTATCAGTAATGGAAATAATGATAATATTACAGTGCTAAATGCTGAAAATCAACAAATTGTAACTCATATTAAACTTGCACCTGAAGAAAAATTATCAAAATTAAGAGGCGTAATTCCCTTTGGATTAGCTGTTTCACCTGACGAAAAACGAATCTATGTGGCAGAATCTGGTATTAACGCAGTGGCTGTTATTGATGTGAATACCTTGAAGGTTATAGGTCATATTCCTACGGCTTGGTTTCCTGCAAAATTAAAGGTTTCACCCGATGGTAAAAAATTAATCATTTCCAATGCAAAAGGTTTTGGAAGTGGTCCCAATGGAGGATCTACTTTTAAAATGGGTGTTTCAGGAAGTTATATCGGCAATTTAATGTTTGGTGCCGTTCAAGTTACTGACGTTCCTACGGACGATCAATTACCTGCCTTAACGAAACAGGTGATTGAAAATAATTTCAAGATAATTCCCGCCAATAGCCCAATATATAATGTGAGAAAGAATAATCCTATTCCACTTTTTCCAGGGCAAAAAGATTCGCCTATAAAACACATTGTTTTCATTTCAAAAGAAAATAGAACCTATGATGATGTTTTTGGACAAATGAAGAATGGATTAGGAGACTCTACGTTGGCGCCTTTTGGTTTAAACAGAACGTTTTCTAATAAAAACAAATCCAGCATGGTTGAAAATGTAGATGTAATGCCAAACCATATAAAACTGGCTGAACGATTTTCCATAAGTGATAATTTTTATGTCGATTCCGATGTTTCAGCTGATGGCCACCGTTGGTTAGTAAATACTTATCCGAATCAATGGGTGGAAGCTACAACCCCTGCCAATTATGGAAATAACAGGGAATATAAAGAACAATCTGATGCTCCAGGTAATTTGGGTATCAATGGAGCTGCCGGTGCCATTTTTCCCGAAGACTATAATGAAGCTGGTTCTATGTGGGAACATTTATTCAGAAATAATAAATCGTATTTCAATTTTGGATTCGGTGTCATGTTTGAACCCGCTGATTACAAAGACACTTATAAATATGGTGGCATTCGCCATAAAGCAAATTATCCGATGCCAACGTCACTTTTAGATCGGACTTCTTACGAATATGCTACCTATAATATGGCCATTCCTGATCAGTTTAGAATGACTGTTTTTCAAAAGGAATTTGAGGAAAAATGGGGGCAAGGTAAGGATACTTTACCCAGTATGCTTACCGTTATTTTGCCAAATGATCATGGTTCCGAGGAAAGACCAGAAGCTGGTTATCCTTTCAAGGAGAGCTATATGGCCGATAATGATTTAGCGGTAGGCAGAATGGTTGAATTTTTATCTAAAACGCCTTATTGGAAAAATATGCTTATTGTTATTACCGAAGATGACGCTCAGGGTGGGGTAGATCATGTGGATGCACATAGAAGTGTTCTTATGGCTATTTCTCCGTATGTTAAACGAAATCATGTGAGTCATACCCATAGTAGTTTTGGTAGTATTTTTAAAACATTCTGGAATATTCTAGGCATTCCATATCTTAATCAGTACGACGCTTCTGCCTCCGATTTAGCGGATATGTTTACCGATAAACCTGATTTTTCTCCCTATATCGCCTTGCCTGTAGATGCCAGAATTTTTGACCCGCAAAAAGCATTAGATCCTTTTGATGAGAAATTTGACTGGAAAGCACTAAAAGAAAGTCCGGAAATGGATGGTATGAAAGAAATGAAACGGCAGGCTAAGGAACGAGAGGAAAAAGCTTCAAATAGACCAGCTAAATCCAAAAATTAAGGATCTGCCAACGCTATTTATTCCTGAACCGTGAAATTTATAATCTTTGTCTAATACATTCTGGAGCGTAATATTTATATCTATTTTTTTGAAATTGAATCCATTGGATAGATTGATTACGCTCCAGCCTGGTGTTCCCAAGGGGCCAATCCTATTATCAGAAATATCTCCGGCAGCAAGTCTTTGTTGTTTACCAGCCAGCTGAAAAAATAATCTGGCCCAATATTTCTCCTTTTGATATTGAATATTGACATAACCAAAAAGTGGGGGAATTCTTCTGAAGGGTTCTTTCTTACTTGTGTTCTGTCCATAGGTGTAGGTTAGGCTACCTGTCATTTGTAACGATTTGCCCAGGATGTACTGGAAATTTGTCTCCATACCCATAATATAGCCATTTTCCGCATTTTCTTTGATGTAAACTGGGTAACCATCAATTATATCATTTCCTTTCTTGTTTCGTACGACAATGTCCTTTAGGCGATTATAATAAGTATAGGTTTCCCAGTTAAATTTAGGTCCATTCCATTTGTATCCTATTTGTATTTGTGCCGATTTTTCTGGCTTCAAATCATAATTGGGTATCTCATATCTGAAATCTACAATGCCCAGACTACCTAAATCGTCTATATTCGGTGCCCTAAATCCGGTATTTAACCCATAAATCAATTTTAATTTCGGTAATAAGGCTTGCGATACATATAAATTTCCTACCCATGCTTTGGGTTGAATATTTATGATCCGCCCCTTTTCAATGGGAATTTGTAAGGAGAGGAACTGAATACGATTTCCTAAAGTTACTTGAAATTTATTTTTCTCCATATGGTGATTAGTAAAAAAAGCGTAGCTGAGTTGCGTAGCATCATCTGGATAAAGTCCCCTTTTAAATATAGGCGCATTATTATCGGACATTTGAATCCTATTACTATTAACTTTGTCATAATAAAGGTCAAACCCATGACTTCCCGTCCATTTCCAGCCACCTATTTTTTTAAAGGTATTTAATTCAGTCAATACGCCAAATATCTCCAACGTATCATTTTCAATCGTCGTCAGGTTGCTGTTATTTTTTTTACTCCAGCGGCTCTCCAGGACCTGCTGGAAATTAGGGGTAAATTTAATGTTTTGGATAAAACCTTTTTCAGGGTTGTAAGTATAACTGAGATAAGCCAGACTCCTTTTTTGAGGGTCCATTTTATTAAGGACAAAATTTTCCAAAATATATTTATGATAAACGGGCACATCCTTTTGGTGGACATACTGTAAAAGACCTTGTACACTATGCCTTTTGTTCATTTGTATATTGGTTTTTATGTCATAACAAAATTCGTCATAGCCGCTGGGATGCTGTAACTTAGTATTTTTTCCGCCAATCAAATCACCAAAGGAACGGGTTGTGATGCCCGAGGTCAGCCAACTTTCCTTGTTTTTATAACTTATTCGACCATTTATACTTTCTTCCAGATGATTAGAGCCGATTCTGGTTGAAATTTTACCCGAAAACGCCTTTTGTTGTTTTATATCAGGATTTATACTCAGCATATTTATGACACCTCCTATTGCATCCGAGCCAAAGAGTACGGAACCTGAACCACGAACTACCTCCATTCTTTCTAAGCTAAACCGATCAATGGTGTTCAGATATTGATTGGGCCCATAACGGGTAATGGCATTATTTATCCTAATGCCATCAATTAAATATAGTACTTGATTCCCAGTTAATCCTCTTAGAAAAGCAGAACCTCCCCCATGATTTGTCTTTTGAATAAATACACCTGGTGCTTCATTTAATAATTCAGGCGTATTTCGCTGTGAATTTAAGGATAGTGATTTTGAATTAAGAATGGATATGGATTCCGCTGCATTAAAAACATTGGATTTCATTTTTTTACCCGTAAAAATGACCTCATTAAGGTCAAGGGACATTAAACTATCCGGTTCAGTTGAAGGTGAATTATTTTGTGAAAATACAGGGTTAACTAAAAATAGAAAAGCTAAAAAGGTAAGGCTTTGAAAGGTGGTTATTTTTTTCATTTCTAAAAATAATAATTTTACAAATTAATCAAATTTAAATTGTGAGAATTAATATTTTCATTACATTTAATTAAAATTTAGATTATTATGACAAAGGCAAGCTTTAAAGAAAAATTAAGATATAATTTTGATAATACCCTCTCAAATGGTCCAATCGCCATTATTTCCTGGTTGGCTCTGGTCACGTTTCTATTAGTAATCTTAGCAGGTATCCTTCTTTTTATATTTGGATTAAGTGCAAATCCAATAGAAAATGAACCTTTTGATTTGACTGAAGGTATGTGGCAAAGTTTAATGAGAGTGCTTGACGCTGGAACGGTGACAGGTGACGAAGGTTGGGCTTTCCGTCTATTTATGTTGCTTATAACTATCGCAGGTTTGTTTATTTTCTCTTCACTTATTGGTTCTATATCAAGTGGAATTGATGAAAGTATTTCCAATTTAAGAAAGGGTAAATCAAAAGTTATTGAAACTGATCATACCTTGATTTTAGGCTACAGCTCTATGATTTATTCTGTTATTTCTGAGTTATGCCTTGCAAATGAAAGTCAAAAAAAGGCCATCATTGTGGTGCTTGCTGATAGAGATAAAGTGGAAATGGAAGATGATATTCGCGCAAAAATTTTAGACACTAAAACATCTAAAATTATTGTTCGTAGTGGTAATCCGTTGGATTTACGCGACTTGTTAATGGTCAATTATAATGAAGCCAAAGCTATCATCCTTCTAAGTCCTGAAAATGAAGAAAATCCTGATAATCAGGTTATTAAATCTGTTTTAAGTATTACGGGAAATAAGAACAGGAAAAAAGAGCCCTATCATATCGTTGCAGAAATTAAAGATAATGAAAATAGGCAAGTAGCCAATTTAGTAGGAGGAAAGGAGGTTTCTTATGTCTTTTCTTCTGATCTCATTTCCAGATTAACCGCCCAAACCTGTCGACAGTCAGGATTAAGTATTATTTATTCCGATTTATTGCAATTTGAAGGAGATGAAATTTATTTTTATGCAGATCATGGAATCTTTGGAATGACGTTTAGACAATGTTTAAATTCCTTCGAAGATTCCTGTGTTATGGGGATATTTACAGCGAATAAAGAGGTATTGCTCAATCCACCTATGAACTATCAGGTTGAAAAGGAAGATCAAATCATTTTAATTGCTCAGGATGATAGCAAAATTAACAGACTGATTATTCCTAAAGAAATTTCACCTATAAACTTCATACCGGCTCCTAAAAGGGAGAAAGAAATGGAAACAACCTTGATTTTAGGTTGGAATCGTAAAGGAAAAAAAATTATTGAAGAATTAGATCACTACGTTGTTAAAGGTTCTTCTGTAAGTATTTTGGGCGAAATTGATGATATAAAAGATTCTCTTGTCTTGCTTTCTGAAGAGCTTCAAAACATTACCCTCTACTTTCAAGACGGCAATATTAATGATAGAAATACTTTGGACGAGTTACGAATTGAAGCATTTGACCATATTATTGTTTTAAGTTATATGGATAAGGGGAGTATTCAAATCTCCGATGCGATTACCCTTATTTGTCTCGTTCATTTAAGAGATATTTCAGAAAAAGCTGGAAAGGATTTTTCAGTGGTATCTGAAATGCTGGACGTTCAAAACAGAGAACTGGCCGAGGTGGCAAAAGCAGATGATTTTATCGTTAGTGATAATCTTCTAAGTCTTTTAATGACGCAAATTGCTGAAAATAAAGATCTGGAAAAAGTGTATGATTGTTTATTTAATGATGAAGGGGCAGAGATTTACCTGAATCCGGTGGAGGAGTATTTAGATATACATGAGCCCACGGACTTTTACAAGGTGATAGAAAGTGCTTCAAAAATAGGACATACCGCCATTGGTTATAGAAAGCTAAGTCCCAATGTTTACGATAATGGTAAATTCGGTATTGTGTTGAATCCGCTAAAATCAAAATCAATACAGTTCAATCAAGGAGATTTTTTAATTGTTTTGGCTGAATCTTGACTTTCAATTATATTAATCGTATATTTACGATTAATATAATAGCTTTATGATTGACTCCAAACCGACTGATTTTATTCACATAGAAATGGAGATGGCTAAATACGCAAAAGCATTAGCTCATCCAGCGAGAATTGCCATCCTTAACTTGCTAAAATCAAGAAATGCTTGTATTTGTGGTGATATCGTAGATGAATTGCCTCTTGCTCAGAGTACCGTTTCTCAACATTTGAAAGAATTAAAATCGGCTGGATTAATAAAGGGGGAAATTGAAGGCACTAAAGTTTGTTATTGTATCGACGACCAAAAATGGGAGCAGGTACAATCAATGTGGATTGATTTTTTCAAACATTTTAAATTAGAGAAAATGAAAACGGATGTTCAACTCAAGGAGATTGTGAAGCAAAAATATAGTGAAATTGCTTTGCAGGAAAAAGAGGTTAATCAATCATCTTGTTGCGGTACAGGAGGTTGTTCTACAGAGGTTTATAATATTATGACAGATGATTATACTGATCTATTAGGGTATAATCCTGACGCTGATTTGGGTTTAGGCTGTGGATTACCTACACAATATGCAAAAATACAAAAAGGAAATACGGTCATTGATTTAGGAAGCGGTGCTGGAAATGATTGTTTTATTGCTCGCGAAGAAGTTGGTGAAACAGGTAAAGTAATTGGCATTGATTTCACGACGGCTATGATAGAAAAGGCTAGGGTCAATGCAAAAAAGCTCGGATTTACCAACGTCCATTTTCTCCAAGGAGATATCGAGGAGATGCCTGTTGAATCAAATGTTGCCGATGTGGTAGTAAGTAATTGTGTCCTCAATCTGGTGCCAAATAAGGAAGGTGTTATCAAAGAGATTTATCGCGTTTTAAAGCCTGGGGGCCATTTCAGTATTTCTGATGTAGTGCTCATTGGGGAATTGCCAGAAAATTTACAAAAGGATGCAGAAATGTATGCCGGTTGTGTTTCAGGGGCTATTCAAAAAGAGCATTATTTAGCGCTCATTTCAACAAATGGCTTCTTAAACATTTCCGTTCAAAAGGAAAAACCAATTATTATTCCTGATGATATTTTGAATAAATACTTGGATAATGCCGAATTGGAGGATTTTAAAAATGGAAATACAGGTATTTTCAGTGTTACGGTCTATGCAGAAAAACCGGTGTAAGAATCATTAATCTTTAATGATTCTTACTGAAAATCCGTGGCGTTTTCCATCATTTCCAATAGTTGCTTCCGCGCTATTACAATATAATCGGAAATTCCACGAATTTGAGCTATCAAATTGCGTACTACTCCAGAAACCTCCAAATACGCCAATATTATTGAAAACACCATTAA
>Ga0209550_10002820_pt1 | contig 16678 bp, 11 predicted proteins | sample LauGreSuBDMM15SN_2_FD_187567 | JGI IMG/M metagenome (GOLD analysis project Ga0209550, IMG submission 187567) | Freshwater lake microbial communities from Lake Michigan, USA - Su13.BD.MM15.SN (SPAdes) (version 5) | ecosystem: Environmental > Aquatic > Freshwater > Lake | place: Lake Michigan...
GTCGCGTGCACAAAACCATACAATGCGGATAAAAAATTACGTCAATGTCCGCAACAGGGAGCGTTAAAAGCGTGCTACTCCCTAGTGAATAAATCAATATTTATTTGCGAAACACCTTGATGCGGGAAGTCCCTTAGAGCCTTCACTACCACTCACGAATGGAAACATTTGTGAGGAACTCGGTTAATAGCCGAACCCAATGGTAATAATGTGAAGGATTGGGTAATCCGCAGTGCTACTGTCTAAGTCCGCTATGGTAGGATATGATAGGCACTCAGAGACTGCTGAGGTGTTGGTGAACGATGAAGGATTAGCCATCCTGAGTTTGCTTAAGGTACAGGCCTTCCTCTTTGGAAACATAGAGGGTGTAGTATATTTAGCTCGAAGAAATTATTATTGTAAAATGTAATAATTTTCCAAAGCATATATGCTGCGAAGTTTGACGGGGATGAAATGAATATGCATATGCCACAGAATGTCTTAGCAGAAACAGAATTAAGACATTTGGCGGCAACACCATACCAAATGATTAGTCCAGCAGTAAATGCGCCAATCATAGGTATATATCAGGATTCATTATTAGGTTCATATAGATTTTCAAGGCCAAACATAAATTTTACGCCAAGAGAAGCAATGAACTTATTAATGATGTATAATAGTGTAAATACAGAAGCATTACGTGAAAAAGGAAATAAAATAACAAATTTTGATATATTATCCCAAATATTATCACCACTAACAATGAAATATAAAACAAAATTATTTGAAGAAAATGAAGAATATGAAACATCCAACAATGTATTAGAAATAAGAAATGGTAAGTATATCCGTGGTCAATTAGAAAAATCAGTCTTAGCATCGACAACCAAAGGAATTATTCATCGCGTTTGTAATGATTATGGAAATATGGCGGCAGCGAATTTCATAGATGATTTACAAAATATTGTAACTGAATATATGAAATCCAGTTCATTCAGTGTAGGTATTAGTGATTTAATTGCGAATAAGAAAACACAAGATAGTATTATTCAAGTCATAACATCACAAAAACAAGAAGTTCAATCATTAATTGAAAAAGTTCATTTGGGTATTTTCGAAAATCCTACTGCGAATACAAACTTAGCGGAATTTGAACAAAGTGTAAATAACATATTAAATAAAGCGACTGAACAATCAGGTAAAATCGGTCGTAAATCGTTAAGTAAAGACAATCGTTTCTTGATGATTGTTGAATCGGGTTCAAAAGGTAGTTTGATTAATATTTCACAAATGATTTCTTGTTTAGGTCAACAAAACGTAGATGGAAAGCGAATTCAATATGGTTTTGATAGTCGCACCTTACCACATTTCAGTAAATTCGATGATTCACCAAACGCGCGTGGTTTCATTGAAAATTCATATATTTCCGGTTTAACCGCCCCCGAATTATTCTTTCACGCTATGGGCGGTCGTATCGGTTTAATTGATACTGCGGTAAAGACATCACAAACTGGTTATATCCAAAGAAGATTGATTAAAGGTCTAGAAGATTTGAAAGTAGAATACGATATGACCGTTAGAAACAATAAAGGTAAGATTATACAATTTGCCTATGGCGATGATGGATTTGATTCGACTCGTGTAGAAAATCAAATCATGCCGTTAGTGGGTATGAGTATAGAAGATGTATATATGCATTACGATATTATTGGAGTAAATGATGAAACAACCGAAACAATTCATGTATATTCCAAAGGAACAGCAACGCGTCTAGGTAAGCAACGCAAGGAAACAAAAGCAAAAATTCAAACTTATATTGATAAAATGATTAAAGCGCGTAATGATATAGTAAAAGGCGTGTTTAAATATAAAAATGAAAATTCAATTAAAATTCCAGTTGCTTTTCAAAATTTGATTGCGAATCTTCAAGGGCAATTGGGATTAAATTCCAATTCTATCGTAGATATTACACCATTCGAAGCATTTGAATTGATTGAAGAATATTATGAAAAATTAAATATGTTAAGATTTGTTCAACCTACCTCATTGTTCCATGTATTATATTATTACTATTTAACTCCAAAAGATTTATTATGTAATAAGCGTTTCCATCGCAAAGGTTTGATTTTACTCTTAGAAAATGTATTGTTGAAATACAAGCAAGCCATCGTTCATCCAGGTGAAATGGTAGGTGTTATTGCGGGTCAATCCATTGGTGAACCAACGACACAATTAACTCTGAACACTTTCCATTTGTCAGGTGTAGCGTCCAAATCAAATGTCACACGTGGTGTCCCTAGAATAGAGGAAATCTTGCGTTTAACTGAAAATCCAAAAAATCCTTCTTTAACTGTTCATTTGAAACCATTAGAAGAAGAAGAACAGGATAAAGCGACCAAATACGCAAATATGTTGGAACATACAAAATTAATAGATGTAATCAAATCAATCCAAATATGTTTTGATCCAAATGATAACGCGAGCAATATTATCGAAGACCGTATATTAATGGAACAATATTACGAATTTGAAAAAATGGTAGAAGAATGTATGGAGGTAAATGTAGAAAATGAAACGCAAAAATCAAAATGGATAGTTCGTATGGAAATCGATGCGGAAGCATTATTAGATAAAAATATTACAATGGATGATATTCATTTTGCGATAAGTAATAGTTATGATGGAGAAATATCCTGTGTGTATTCTGATTACAATTCATCCAATTTAGTCTTTCGTATTCGATTGAACGGAAACGCATTGAATAAAAAAAATAAGAAATCCACCGCACCCGATACATTAGACCAATCTGATGAAATATATTTATTACGTAATTTCCAAGAATCAGTGGTAAATAATATTGTATTACGTGGATTGAAAGGAATTGATAATGTTATTCCTCGAAAATTACAAAATTATATCGTGAAAGATGAAGGAAAATATAGTCGTAAAGATGTATGGATATTAGATACAACCGGCACAAATTTATTAGAAGTATTATCTTTAGATTTCATTGATTATACACGAACATATGGTAATGATATTAAAGAAATATTCAATGTATTAGGTATTGAAGCAGCACGTCAAATCGTATTCAATGAATTTACCGAAGTAATGGAATTTAGTGATGTAAATATCAACTATCATCATTTAAGTTTATTATGCGATCGAATGACTTCAAATAAAGGAATGGTATCTATTTTCCGTTCAGGTATTTTGAATGATGATATTGGTCCAATTTCAAAATCGACATTTGAAGTTCATACAGAGGTATTATTAAAAGCATCTAGACACGCGGATTTTGATCATATGCGTGGTGTATCGGCAAGTGTTATGATGGGTCAACACGGTTATTTTGGTACAGGTTGTTTCAATCTAGTATTAGATATGAAAGAAATAGAAAATATGGATGATGTAGAAGTAAATACTACTGATGAAAAACAAGAAATAGAAAAGTTGTTTGGAAATCTAGAAGACAAGGGAGATTCGTGTGCTAAAAACAAAATCGAAATCAAAAATAACTTATCGGCAATCAAATCCGAAGATATTGGTGATTGTAATAACGATGATGGTTATGACATGGGATTTTAGAACACCAATACATAAATAATTTATTATGAATATAAATAACAAATTATTAAAAAGTGTAAATAAGTTAAATAATATATACGTTATTTATTTATTATGTCGGAAGAGGCGCATATAAGCATCGCAGAATATACAATACCGACACAAACATTTTATCGGCGGGCTTGTTTAGCCGATTTTTTTGATGAAGTGGATGAAAAAACCAGTGAAAATACAAATAACAAATACAATAAAAATTATTCACATAATAATGATAATATATCAAAAAATCAGCAAGAATTTGGTCATAGAAAAAGAATAAAACCATGACGCACGGGAACAAAAAGTCAACAACAGATTGTTCCCAAAGGTTTCAAGAAAGGGTTCAGAGGATAATCAATGAAATAAATATGTGAATGACGCGACTTTATTCAATAAAATGGCTGACTACATAGAATTTACTTTGATAGTTTTCTCATGGTTTTATTCTTGACGCAACGGAATTTTTCATTGCGAACTTTACCATCTTTACATTTTTTAATACAACGACGTTCAACTGGATGCTGTTCTTCCCCACTAGGACAAATCATTGGAGGTCTATCGGATAATTTTTCGATTTCATCAGGTGATAAAATCAAATTTGTAGGGTCTACTTTTGAAACCAAATTCTCAATGCCATCGGGTTTCGCTTTACCCTCTTTAATAATATGATTATCATAATATTTATTGTGTTTTTCCAATAAACCATATCTAGACATTACCTCTTCGTATTTATATAATACTTCGGCAGGTTCAGTGCGACTAGGTAAATGACTACACATCATAAATGCGAAAATTTCATTTAACTCGCGAACCAAATCTACTTCCAAAAAATGAAGACATTTAGACAAAACAGTAATAAAAGCTATACCTACCCCATAGGTATCAATGGTATTGATAGATTTATTCAAAAAATCGTCGTAATGGTTTTCTTTGATTTCTAATAAAAAATCTAGATAATCACTCAACATAATTTTGATATTTTCAAGTCGCGCATCATTCGGCGCATTCGGCATAATACTATAGAAAAAATTTCTAAAATGATTACTATAGTCTTGATCCAGACTATGTACAATACTTTGAACCATATTTATTTTATCTGCTTTCGACATCGCACATAAACGATCGAACCGATTTTTATTCAAATATTTAATTTCAAACGGATAAGACCAATGTGAATCCGCGCTACTATTCTTTGATTTTTTACTCGATTCAATTAATCCCTGTCTTGAAGTCATCAATCCAAAATCAATAAAATTAATGCGGTTCTTTTCTTCATTATATACAATATTTTGGGCTTTTAAGTCGTGATGTACAAGGTCTTTTTCTAAAAATACGGTTAACCCGTATAAAATGCGTTGTGCTTCAATTAAAAACAATTCTATTTTATTTTTATTTTCGGGAGTAACTGGATTTTTAGAAAATCGTTCGGCGAAGTCCGCTAGATTCAACCCACCGTCTTCCATAATTAATATAAAATAATCCTGTAAGAATATTGGACCAGGTAAATTACATTTTTTAATCGCATCTATATTATTAGGTTCAAATATTGGAGAACATTTTTCTGGCTTTCCTAAATATAAATATTTTTTAGGGTCAGCTTTGCGAATAGAGCCATATTCTTTCATTTCCGTTTTTGCGTGTTCTTTCAACATATATTTGGATATCTTATTTTTATAATTAATCGTTTTTGCGGTTGGTTTACAACGAAGACTTGGTTTATGAACGCATCCATAACTTCCTTTACCAATGACTTGTGGATGTATTTTTAAATCAGGAGGACTACTAACCAAATCAATAACTAATGGGTTGGGACTTCTATATGAAATACCACTTGATAGTCGATTCATACTAGATTCGGATTTGGAATATTTCTTTGTACTATTATTCTCTTTACTTTTTTTTCTATATATTGAAATTGTTTTCTGAGACATCTATAATATATATAAATGGATATATATTATTGCTAAAAATTAGAGTTGTTCCAAAAAATCGGGTAAACTAATAATATTACGTTTATATTCACCACCCGAAACAGATGTTTTCAACATTTCTTCAAATCCGTTTAACTCTGATACATTTAAACTTGGAGTAATCAAATGATATACCGGAATTGCGTTTGCTTCATTTTCAGAAGGGCATCTTATACAATATATTTTTTTAGACATTATAGTTTCTACGTTTGATAATAGTAACCAATTGATTCCAGCATTCATATGTTTGAACGGTTTGGATGAAAATAACAAAATTGGTAAATTATATTTATGAGCAATCATCCATATATCTAAATTAGTTAAAAAATATTCTTCGCTCATCAATATACTTTCAAAGGAAACTGTTTTCTTACGCACATTCGCCATGAATAGTTGTTTTCCTTGTTTAAATAATATATCTACAATTTGTGTTTGATAGTTTGGCATATATTCTTTATAAGCATTCCATAATGTTATTTTCAATTGTTCAATTGATAAAAATTCGTTTGTTGTTTTTTGTAGGATCAATAACAATACATAAAAACTACAGCGTGCAGAATTATGAAAAATGATTTCGCGACAATTTTTGGGAAAGAATTTTTTCCAATAACTCGTGGTGACATTACCCACTACATCCACGGTTTCTTTAATACATTGAATGCCTAATTCATCGACTAATTGATCAATGTTTTTCTTTTCAAAATCTTGTTTATCCAATGAAACCAAATTATCATATTTTTTCGTAGAGATCGAAGGAACAGCTTGTTCAAATGTTATATTTTTAACATAATCACTTTGTGGAAATTGAATCAATCCATCAAAATATTCGTTTGTCAATAATGATTGTAGCATGATAACTTCATTATTTCTTATTTTATATTCGCTGTTTGTAACATTCAAATAATATTTTGGTTCAAACATAAATAACTTGACGCGTTTATACCGTAGTAATTCATCCGCCATTCTACCAAAATAAACTGTTTCATTATCTACATTACTAATCAAATGATTCTTTGGTAAAATAAGACGGCAGTTCTCGTCGTCTTCCACTAAACAATAACTCTTCTTTTCGCATTTTGTTTTACAGGTTGAAATTTCATATACATCATCAATAATTTCTTGGTTGATATCTGTGAAACGGAATGATTTTGCCGACATTTTTTTCAAGAAATACTCGATTTTCTTCAATTTGTCTTTGTAATATTCAGTAGAATGATCAATGATGTCCAATATTTTCGCTCGAATCTCAGAATTATCATTTTGATTCATCAATCCGCGAATCGTGGTACGGAAAGCCAAATAAAACTGACTTTCTAATAATATTTTTTTAGTAGTATCAACCCGTTCAATATCGGGTTCTTTGGTACGAGTCAATACTTTATCTGCTAATAAATAATTTGAACTTTCCAATGTATCTATACCATCGTCTTGAATATTTTCTTGAGGAGGAACAATTTGAAGAAATTGATTTGTTTCAGTTAATAGGCCTACTATGAGATTATCTTCAATGACTTTTAACATTGGTTTACAATAGATAGGTTCGGAATGGTTTTTGGTTTGTTCATATAACGCATTCAATTCATCGCGAGTATTTTGATAATCAATCCATATATCGTCGTCCATAAACACTATTTCCACATCTTCGATAACAGCAGAAGGAAAACAAGGAACGAAAAACGGGGTATCTGAATCATTTCGTCGAGTAATTAATCCAATAATTTTACCTTGGTAATTCATGACTTGAGATTCTACGAGATAATTGAAAACTTTCAATATACCATATATTTTAAAAGCCAACATATTATGTTTGAATCTATAGACGTTCGGCATACTGAAACGTGGATAACATTGATTTCCAATAGTATTTTGAATAACATTCAATATTCGTTTGACGTTTTTCATAACCACCGATTTTTGTTTGTTTGCTTGATGAAATAGTTTGACAACTGTTTTCGCTTTGTCTTTGGTATCATATAAATAAATAGGTTCGTATATATCGTTTCGCTTTAAAATAAAGACGTTGTATTTACGAGGGTCATATAATTTCGAATTGTATGAATTACTAGGACAAATGATTTCCATATTATCAGTAATATCATTGTTCAATATATTCATGATAATGAGATTGATACCGCCGTCGAACAATTTGGTATTATTGTTTGAAATAAAATCCCATAAATAAGTATAATCCACTAATGCGTGTTCATCATTTAAATAATTCAAGAATTGTTGGAAAGATAAGATAGTTTCTTCTAAAAAGTCGACTTGTGATTCATTGGATTGATTGATCGTTTTATAGAATTCCGTATCTTTATATTTTTCAATTTCATCAATATTCAATTTGGTTGACTGTTTCATTTTGAATATGGAAGGAAGAGAACCATTGTTATATTTTAAAAACATATCTAAAGTAATCGAATTCGCAATAATACCAATCATGTCTTTGATAGTAGGAACTTCCACGGGTTTTTTATCAATGATACTTTTATGTTCCGCATAAATATCGGCAACACAACCAATAAATGATTTATTTTTACTATATTCTACACCATAACGCAATAATATACTAGAGTCCGCTTTAATCAATGCCGAATTTTGTTTCGATATAACATCATTATGGTCAATATTAAAAAATATTTCGAGCGAGGGTGGTAAAAACCCATAGCGATCTTTTGGTAAAGGAAATCGTTCTACACCAATAATATAAGATGTATTTTGTATTTCATTCGTATCCGCAACGTACGTTTCTGGGTTCAAACATTCATTTCTACGTTTTACACGAGAAGGAGCATCCCAATTATTATAGCAACATGGTAAACATAAATTATCAGGATGTGTTTTGGATTTTTTGAATCCAGGATAATGATCTCTGTATTTTCCAGTATGTGAGTCAATATGATATTTTTTATCGGTGAATTCATATACATAATGACCAGGTGGAATAGGCTTACCTTCACTATCCGGTGGTAAAACTTTACCACATTTGCCTGCTTTCACATCTTCTTCTGTAATACTAGTATTGGTTGCTAAACACCAATAGCGAGGACAAATATAATAGTGTTGATTATTTGGATCGCTACCATATTTAATAGCTTGTGTATAGGAGCCGGGGTTCTCTTTGTCTATTTTCGCTTTTTCTTCTTCGGTTAAAATAACTGGTTGTAAATTCGCGTTGGACGGACATATGCGAGGATAACTTGTATACCCGTCTTTTTCTTCAATGGTAAATAGTTTTTTGTCCTTTTTAAGCATTTTATTGAAGAGGAGATCACTTTTATTGAAAATTTTACCATCCAATTCTTCGCCTAATCCGCCTTTGTATTTGTTTCCTCCTTTTGATTCGTCTTCTTCTGTTTCTTCTTCGTCGTCAAAAAGAATGCCTTCGTCGTCTTCTTCTACCATTTCGGTTTCGGTCGGGTTTTCGATAATATTATCCCCTACATCATTTTCCACTTCCTCGTCATCATCAAATATAATAGCTTCGTCATCATCTTCATCTTCTTCTACAATATCAGGTACAGGTTGTTTGGCGAACTGAATCGGTTTCACTTTGATTTCTTTTGGAATGATTACAGTATTTAATTGTGGTTCAATCTTTTCAACGGTAGTCGAGCAAGTAGATTTAATATATTTCGCATCGACCGTTATGGATTTGGGGTCTAAAGATAAACGTAAAATGGTATCCATATATATATCGAGTGGTTGAATATAAGCAAAAGAAGAAATATTGCTAATTTCAACTCGTAATTTATTTTCAAAAGGTTGATAATGAAAATTCGTAATAAACCCAGGAGTTTCGGCGATATCAACTTCCTTATTTACAAATTTACCATGGATTCTAGTGTATTGACTTAAAAATCTGGCCATCTGTGTATATGCGTCCTCTTCCGATAATTTGAAATTATCAATCAATTGAACAATGACTTCACGTTCGCTTTCGGTTTTATCATAGACATCGCGTATCATCATAGACATCGCATCCATTTCTTGAAAATTTTCAACCCGTTTATAAATAAAAATCGCACCTTTCGATATATTATCTTCACCGGTAGTATTGAAAATACTTGTGATACATCCTTTATGATGCGTCAATTTCAATTTATTATCGTTATTCATTGGAATATTGTATACATATTTCATATCTTCAATTTCAATATTTGAATCATAAATATCTTCAAACTGGCGGATAACATAACCATTTTGTTCCAATAAATCATTTATGTTATCTACAATAGGTGTAATCAGCGTTTTTAACATTGTATTCACTTCATCTACCGAAACAATCGATTGTAATTCACATTTCACACGTATGTTTCCATTGTGTTCGAAATCAATAATAAATTCGTTGTCTGCTTCTTTGATATAAAATGAAATTTGTTTTGATTTACCGGTTTGTTTCGATAAATTCATAATGATGGATTTTGATAAATAAGGGATTTTCTTTCCTGTTTTAGATATTTGTTCACTATATAAACGATAAATGTTCTCATGGCGAAGTCCGGGATTATATTTTATATAAGGCATTTTTTGAGATACGTGAATATTTTTAAAGATGGCTTCTAATGGAAAACTGGTTTTGATATGTGGATGTATAACAATGCGAAAGGATTGGATTCCCTTGTTCATATATGGTAATTCACTGGTTTTACTATAATACATTTTATAAAATAAATCGATGATCTCATTGCTTTTTAATCGTTGTTTTATCTTTAAATTATCATTGATACCTAATACTTCGGAATGGTTTTCAATCAATTGTTGCTTCGTTAGAATCGACATATTGGCCAACAAAGGAAAATATAATTTGGCCAGGTTCTCTTCTGAAAAACCATTATCAATCGCATAATCAAAAATATCTTCCGCTAAACACATATAAATCATATTGTTGATGGGATTTCCATAATTCAATAATAAAGAATATTCAAGAGACACCAATAGATTTTCAAAATTATTTTCAAATCTATAATCCTCATTATGTAAAATATCAAATGGATTGGCGGAGAACATTAGATTTAAATCGCGCGTAAATTTTTGTCCCAATGATACTTTTATCGGTTGTTTCGTTTTATGAATATCTAATTTAACTAAATCCGCATAGTGATATGATTCTTTAGGAGTAATCACTGTATCGATTACTGTATTTGAAATATTCAAATTCATAATCAATTGACCAAACATATTTTTATCAAAAGGAATTTGTTCATTTTTGGTATTTTGAAGATATACATTCATCAATTTAATTTTTTCATAAATGGTCATAAATAAATATATTTCATTGTAAGATATTTCACTGCCTAACTCGTGTATCAATTTAATTTTAATAGCTTCTATTGTATCGTCTTTATGAATTATTTGGTCGGAAAAAACGATTTCGGGGTTCTCCGTTTCAATGTCTAACAATTCAGTTTCGCTAAATAAATCGCTTACTTTCAGATTTGTATCTTTATTTCCGTTAAATACATAAATTCTTTTGAATTTGGAATCACTTCCTAAGAGACATACTTTATATATTTCATCAGAAGGTATACTTATTTTAGGAGTTTCCATTCGTATATACAATATATTATAAATTTTGTATTATATTTTTTGTTCATATATATAAAATGAAAAAGGCGCTATTAATTGGTATAAATTATACAAGCACACCTGACGTACAATTGAATGGATGTATTGACGACGTGGTAAATATGCGTAATACTTTAATTGACGCGTATGATTATGAATCAGCGAATATTACTTTATTACGAGATGACGAATTAAGAGCTGCGTATCAACCCACGCGTGATAATATTCTCAACCAATTAAAATCGTTAGTCTCGCAAAGTGGAAGTCTCACTGAAATATGGATTCATTATAGTGGTCATGGTTCTCAAATTCGTGATACAAATCGGGATGAAACAAGTGGTTATGATAGTATGATAATTCCATCTGATTTTCAAGTGAAAGGTTTTATATTGGATGATGAATTATTGAGTATCATTCAAACCATTAAATGTAGATCTATTTTAATGTTTGATAGTTGTAATAGTGGAACCGTGTGTGATTTGCCCTGGTCATTTGAATATAAAAATACAGGAGCGTATGTAAAAACGAAAAACAATCATGTAGTCATTCAAAATCCGAATATATATATGTTGAGTGGTTGTAAAGATAACCAAACTAGTGCGGACGCGTATAATAATGACTCACAGCGATATGTAGGGGCTTTTACAAATGCGCTCATTACTTCATTGCGTATGAACCGACACAATGTTCCGTTTTTACTTCTATATCGCGATGTTTGTAATTATTTGAAATCAAATGGATTTTCCCAAATTCCTATTATGTCGTCTACTACGCAAACACCTAATCATATATTCACACGTGCTACACAATTAACAATTGGTAATGATGTAAATAAAATGGTTATGATGTCTGCGAATAAATCAATACGCGCGAAAATGAGATTGATAATGTAAATACAACTTTACAAGTGTAAAGTGCCGAGAAGATATTAATTCTTTTAGAAATTAATATATTCATATACTATATTTTATGACGCATAGATACTTGCCTTCTTCACGTTCATTTGATCCATGTACGAATGTAAAACAGATTACATTCTCTTTACGAAAACCTCGTATATTAATAACCACCGACCCTAGCTTGAGTGAAACGATTACGACCAATGATGTTAGTTTGAATGAATATACAAATGGACAATTTGATGATGTAATCGCAGATATGAACGCGCGATTACATACCATTGGATATTGTGATATCAATATATATACCGATGCCTCAGGTACCATTTTTGCGCTCGATAATGAAGGAAAAAATATTGAAAACCGAAATATCAAAACGATGGGGTATACGTATCCTTATATAGATGGTAGCGAGAATTTCGTATTTGGTAATATTGTCTTAACATTTGATGATGATAGCACATTTTCGTTGAGTGATGAGTATCATACCGTATTTTGGTATTCATTTTATGGAATGGACCCGATGGTTGTAAAACAGTTCTCTTAATTCGAGATACACTTAAGCATCATAATAAGGATTATCGTGAATTTTCATTCCGCAATATTCTTGTGGAGATTTTTTATAATCGATGGGGGTGTGGATTCCAGCCTCTTTGGCGTTTTCCAATAAAAATTTGAAATTCGCCCAGAATTCCGTTTTATGTCCAATTGATTTTGTCATAATATGTGATAATTCGTGTATGGCGACAAACAATAAAGTAGATTCATCAATCAATTGATTGTTATCTTCTTTTTTCTTATTTAAACAAAACGCCAATTTTTCACCCTTGTTCTCACTATATGCGGTATAAGAACTCGTAGGTAATGTCTCCATAATTTTTTTAGGATTGAAACCATCCACCAATCGTTTCACATTTTCTTGTTCGGGATATTTTTTACCAACAAATGCGACCAATTCTTTACATTTTTCGGTCATTTTCGCCAATAAATCCGCCGCTTGTTTTACTTTTTCACGTTCTCTAACGCAATATTTATTTCCATCTACCGTAGATACAATACATTTTAATTGAAAACTATCAGCGTTGTCTATATACACATAAATACATACAACAATAACAACGCCGACAATAAAATATCCTAAAATATCACTTTGATTCATATATTACTTATATAATATATGAAACGATTATAAAAAATAAAAAGATTATATATGATTACATATTTTTTCCACCATAGATTGGGAAGGTAGTGTTTCACCCACGATACAAATGCTCATACATTCGGGTTTAAAATATTTACACGCAACTTCATGAATATCCTTTTTCGTAATATTTTTATAACAAGTCTCGTAAATTTTGTCATAAGGAATAATACTTGCGCTATCCCCATAAATCAAATATTCTCTTCCGTTATGGTCCGCAACATTATAACAATCTTCTAAATTCAATTTCATTGTTTCTCGTTTCGAATTCTTAGCGACAGATAATTCTTCATCAGAAACCTCTTTTTTCTTTAGATTACATATTAAATCTATAAGTAGAGGGAGAACCCCCTTTGCGCTTCCATTTTTTATCAGTTTTTTGTAGTCAGTTTCGGCGGATAAAATGAAATCCCCTAAATGTTCATAATAATCGGCATCGGACTGCGATGAATAGGTTAATCCATTATCATCACGTAGTATCATAGACAAACGACCACTTAATCCATTCAAGATTTGTTTTAATAAATTCAATACGTATTTATCTTTAGAGGAATGCGGACATGTGCGAAAGCCAATGGATATCAAGTTTGTGACGATACCCGTTTTTTTATGTAAATAATATTGTGGTTTTGTTTGGGGAGCAATTGCGAAGGATATAGTTCTCTTGGTCAATTCTTCATTGAAGGATGCTTTCTTTTTCATAAATTGTGATTTCAAAACAATTTGTCGAATAGTATCAAAAGAAATATTGGTACTAATACTGAGAACAAACCGATTAGGAATATAAAAAGAATGATAATATTCCATAATTGCGTTATAATCGAGACGTTTTTTATGATATCGCAAGTTATCAATTTCAAATTCATAAGAAGAACCTTTATACAATAATTTATCCAAGTTCTCTTCCAAAATAACATCGGGGTCATTTTCATTTTTAATATTCTCTTCCACGACGACTTTGTATTCCTTGTTGTATTCGGTCTTCACAAAGGTAGAATTCATAAGCATATCCGAAATCACTTGAATACTATTTTTCACATGGGGATCACTACATTTCACGTGATAACATGTTAATCGCTTATCCGTATATGCGTTGAAGTCTGCGCCGATATTGTCGAATTGTATTAAAATATCTTTCGATTTGGGGAATTTTTTCGTTCCTTTGAAGCACATATGTTCAATAAAATGGGATGCGCCACGGATAGAATCATGTTCATGAACCGAACCGACATCGCAGAATAGTTGAATCGAACTAATGGATAAATTATTTTTTGGTTTTTCATAAATGATTCTAAATCCATTTGGAAATATATAGGTTTGTATCGTCATAATGTTATAGTATTATAATATTATGATATATGGTTTTCTACCATTAAATTACTTATTGTGGGCCTTGACCGATTTCTAATGGGACACGTGCTAAATCAGGTTCCATGGTGGATTGGTTCCATGGACCGACGGCTTGAACTGGGATGATTGGGTCAGAACGTAATTGAAGATTTGCGTTTCTTAGGGTTTGGCCGATGGTATCAATACCGATATGATATCCGGCTTGTAATAAATCAGGCATCAAAACATCACCCTTCTTCATTGCGTTAGGGTTCAATGCGGACCATTGGTTGTTTTGGTCAGCAGGTAGTAAATCACTTGGGTTAGCGACTGGTTGAAGAGCATATCCAGGCGTGGATGCTTGTGGTTTTGGAACGACGGTTGGATCAACAGGAGGTTGAGCCGCTACTTCAGGAGTACCGGTTCCCATACCATCTAAGTTAAGAGATTTGAAACCAGAATAACTTAATAATCCCCATGCTAAAATAAGAAAAATGACTAAAAATAAAACTCTTTCTTTTGTGAAAAACTTGGCCAAAGCACTTTGAATATTATTAAACATTCCTTTTATATAAACGGCTGATAAAATATTTATGAATTTTCATATATATTTTCGCTAAATATATGAAAAATGTTCGGTTATTCACTTTCATTTTTATTATTTTCATCATTTTCATTTTCTAAATCTTCTAAGTCTAAATCACTTTCTTCGCTATCATCAATATCTTCCAACATATATGTATTTTTTATACGTTTGGCGTCTAAATAAGAAGAAAGCGCTAAATTTCTGGCTATTTTGGCTTTTCGTCTAGCTTCTCTATACATTTCATAATAAACTTCGTTGGAGGTTTTGATATGTATAACATCATTCTCGGGCAAACTTTCAAGGGGGAAATTTACTTCTTCTAAACCATTCGATATAGTTTGATTTATTACTAAATTTGTTGGCGTATTTTCGATTGTTTCTTCTTTTTGACTTTCCTTAATTTCTTTTGTCGTTGGTTCTTCTACTTCTTGTTTCACTGGTTCTTCCGTTTGTTTTTCAGTTTCTTCGATTGCGTTTTCATTCGTCGTATCATTTGTTTCAGAGTGGAAAGGAATCGTAGTGGGTTCTTTCTCGTTTTCAATATCGGGAAGAATATCTTCTTCACTCGCACGAGTATCGTCTTCTTCCAATTTCATCATAATATTTTCACTGTCTATTTGATTTGTTTCCACGATTTCACTGGTATTTTGAACACTCTGTTTCGGTTTCAATAAACATTTTTCGAAAATATTGGTAGGTTTCATCACTAACATTTGTTTCATTTCAATTTCAATTTGAAAATTGCGAGAAGAACATTTGATACCTTGAATTTCCAAGATAGTCATTACATTCATATGTTCATTCACTTTATCCATTTCGATTTCGGCTTCATTTTCATCATAGATTTTCAAATTCACTACATTTGTTCGAACCGTGTAATATTTTCCTGATTTATATATTTTCAAAGGAGATGTGAAATAATTTTCAATATCGTGTTTTTCCAATCCTCCGTCAAACCATGCTTCCCTATTCTTATAAATGATGTCTTGACTATAATTTTCTAAATTTTCAATCCAGCGAATAAATTGTTCATTTTCATTATTGAATACTAAATCCGCAAATAATTTTTTCCCTGCCTTTGTAATTCCATCTTTTAATTTACATTTAGGAGGTTGAATATACAACGGCATATCCCCAAATAAAAATTTTATAAAATAATTACCTCCACTCATGGGTGTAGGTTTTGTTAAATGTAATTTATCAATTTGGAAGGAATCGTTTGCTTCATGTATACAATCCATTTTATATAATAGTGAATATTCTCTTTAATAGTATTTTTACGCATATATTTATCCTATTCGTTCAAGATATTTTTATAAAATAGACGGATTAGATAGATGAAATGAAAAATATACGGAATACATGTATGGAATTTTTTCAAAATGAAGATATGCGTAAACATATAAAAGATATCGTGAAACCCATTGTCGATTTGATGTATAATGAAATGTATTATTATGTATGGTTTGTCTGTTTGTATCATGTATTTTTGATATTTATTATGAGAGGAGGCGCAGAGGGGAATGGAGAAGCAGGTGGAAAG
>Ga0209550_10002822_pt1 | contig 16672 bp, 8 predicted proteins | sample LauGreSuBDMM15SN_2_FD_187567 | JGI IMG/M metagenome (GOLD analysis project Ga0209550, IMG submission 187567) | Freshwater lake microbial communities from Lake Michigan, USA - Su13.BD.MM15.SN (SPAdes) (version 5) | ecosystem: Environmental > Aquatic > Freshwater > Lake | place: Lake Michigan, USA...
CCGGCTTTTCGTGGTATCCGCGGCAGCCACGTTCTGAAACGATGCTCGAGCCTAGTCGAATTTCCAACCCGCTCACATCACCCCATGTCGCGCCTCTATTCGTTTTTACGCGGTAGCTTTTATCTTGGTCTCGTTTTCGTGACAGCGGCATCGGCCGCGGAGTCCAAACGGCCCAACGTGCTCTTAATCGCGGCGGATGATCTCGGCTACGGCGAGCTCGGCAGTTATGGAGGCAAAGAGATTCCCACGCCGAACATCGATGCGCTCGCGGCCGGCGGCGTACGTTTCACGCAAGGGTATGTGACCGCACCGTTCTGCGCCCCTTCCCGCGCCGCGCTGCTCACGGGGCGGTATCAAACGCGGTTCGGACACGAGGGCAACCCGACGGGCGCCCCCAATGCTGACCCGCGTATTGGTTTACCGGTGACCGAGCGCACGCTCGCCGACCGGCTGCGGGGCGTGGGCTATGCCACTGGCCTGGTTGGCAAGTGGCATCTTGGCGGCACTGCCCCCTTCCATCCTCAACGGCGTGGCTTTGATGAGTTCTTCGGCTTTTTGCATGAAGGACATTATTTCGTACCGCCGCCTTGGCAGGGCGTGACGACTTGGCTGCGGAAAGTGGCGCTGCCCGACGGCGGGAAGGGCCGCTGGGTTTCGCCGGATGGTCGCGTGATTTGGACCACTCACATGGGCAACAAGGAGCCGGACTATAATGCCGACAACCCGATCGTCCGCGACAGTCAGCCGGTGCAGGAAACTGCGAACCTCACCGATGCGTTTACGCGCGAAGCCTGTGACTTTATCCGCCGCCATCAAACCCAACCGTTCTTTCTCTATTTGGCCTATAATGCGGTCCATAGTCCGCTCCAAGGCGCGGACGCCTATATGGAAAAATTCCGGCACATCCCGGATATCCACCGCCGGATCTTTGCCGCGATGTTGGCGAATCTCGACGCTGGCATTGGCACGGTGCTCACGACCTTGCGCGACACGGGAATCGAGCGCGATACGTTGGTCGTTTTCCTATCGGACAATGGCGGAGCCACCCGCGAATTGACCTCGAGCAACACGCCGCTCCGGGGAGAAAAGGGACAGCTTTACGAAGGCGGAATCCGGGTGCCGTTTATCCTCCGGTGGCCGGCTCAGTTGCCTGCGGGGCGAGTGGTCGATACTCCGGTAATCTCAATGGATGTGACGGCGACTGCTTTGGCGGCGGCAGGAGCGACGGTCGAGGGCGCGGGACCGGATGGGATCAATTTGATGCCACTTCTGACAACCGACAAAGCTCCCGACAGGCCGCGCACCTTTTATTGGCGAGCCGGGACGCGGGCGGCGATGCGGCAGGGTGATTGGAAGATCGTCCGCGACGGTGCGCGCGGCCGGTTGGGACAATGGCAGTTGTTCAATCTGGCCGCGGACATCGCCGAGGTCACCGATCTCGCGGCTCAGGAACCCGAGCGCCTCAAGACTCTCGTCGCGCGATGGGAAAAATGGAGCGCAACGCAGGTCGAGCCAGCGTGGTAGTCGGTTCTTGCGGCAGGTCGTAGTCTTCTCCGACCTCCTGGGTACGTTTGCGTGAATACCCTCGGCCGGACCCGATCCCCCTGAAAATCCCGTTTCCTTTCAGTACCCCCCTACCCATGACCCCCTCATTTCTTCGCGGCCTGTGCTGGTCGCTTCTCGCGGCCCTAGCCGTCCCGGCGTGCCCGTCCCTTTCCCGCGCGGCCCAGCCCGCCGTTGCCGCCACCGGCACGATCTCTGGTCGGATTCTGAATCCGATGACGGGCGAATACGTGCGCAACGCCGAGGTCTCTCTGCGCGGCACGCCGTTCACCAGCGTGTCGGAGGACGACGGCACCTTCCGGTTCACCGGCGTGCCCGTGGGCGAGGCGACGATCGTCGTCGCTTATACGGGCTCCGCCCCCGCTGCCGCCACGGTCACCGTGCGCGCGGGCGAGGAGACCCGGCGCGACCTCGAGCTGGTCAGCGCCCTCGCCGGCCCCGCCGCGGCGGGCGCGGGCCGCGCCGGCCGCCTGCGACTCGAAGCCTTCACCGTCTCCGGCGAGCGCGAGGGCAACGCCAAGGCGATCATGGAGCAGCGCCAGTCGATGAACATCACCAACACGGTCGCCTCCGACACCTTCGGCGACATGGGCGAGGGCAACATCGGCGACTTTCTGCGCAACCTGCCCGGCATCGACCTCGAACTCACCCAGGGCGAGGTGCGCAATGTCCGCCTCCGCGGGCTCGGCTCCGAGTACAACGCGGTCACGATCGACGGCGTTTCGCTCGCCAGCTCCGACGCCAACCGCGGCGCGGCGGGCGATGCGCGCGGCTTCAGCTTTGAGCAGATCTCGCTCGGCAGCATGGATTCAATCGAGGTCTCCAAGACGATCAGCGCCGACGTCGACGCCAATGCCCCCGCCGGCACGATCAACCTGAAGACGCGCCACGCCTTCTCCCGCTCCGGGCGCCGCATCTCCGCCCAAGCCAACCTCACGGCCTTCGCCGACGAGTGGCATTTCCGCAAGACCTACGGGCCCGACGATGCGCCGCACCGGAAGATCAATCCGGGCGGCTCCATCGAGTACTCCGATGTTTTCTTCAACCAGCGCCTCGGCACCGTCTTCAACCTGTCCGAGTCCAACCTCTACTCCGAGAACGCCCGCAGCGTCGTCGGGTACAACTATACGCCCACGACCGCCGATCCCCGGCCGGCGGTGCCGACCTCCATCGCCCTGCTCCACGCGCCGCGCCTCAACCGGCGCTCGACCGTCAGCCTGAAGACCGACTTCAAGGCGACCGACCACCTCACGCTGTCGCTGCTGCTGATGTACAACTACGCCTCGCTCTACAATCTGCAGCGCACGACCACCTTCAACGCGGGCGCGCGCACCGCGGTGATCGGCACGGATCCGCTGACCAGCTTCGTCTCCGCGCCCAACGGCACCGTCTCAGTCAACCCCAACGTCGTCGTGAAGCCGGGCGAGACCTACACCATTGTCCCGAAATTTGAATACAAGCGCGGCAGCCTGCTTATCGAGGGCAAGTTCGTCGCCTCGGAGTCGACCAGCTGGTACAATCCGCTCGGCCGAAAGGGGTCGGTGAATAACGCCGGCAGCCCGGCGCTCGCGGGCATCCAGTTCCGCGCCGAGCGGTCTTCGCTGATCAGTTCCGACTGGAAGATCACGCAGCTCGGCGGACCGGACCTGAGCAGCGGCCGGGGCTACTCGGCCGGAGTGTTTAACGCCAACGACGGCCGCTTCGGCCGCACCCAGATCCTGAGCGGCGACCTCCAAGCCACGTACAAAACGAGCCGCTTTCTCCCCGTCGTCTGGAAGGCCGGCGTGAAGTCCAAGCACGAGATCCGCGACTTCCTCCTCGACACGGAGTCCAAGCGCTTCACCTACACCGGCCCCGGTGCGGGCACGGGTGCGTGGGCCGACATCCCGTCGCCGTACGCCTTTGATCCCGACAGCCTGCACGCCCGCATCACCTCGCTTTCGGGCGGGACCGTTTTCTACCCGAACGCCCTCGCCATGGGGAAACTCTTCCTGCAGCGGCCGGATTATTTCACGCAGTCGCTGACGGCGGGCAACTACTACGCGGCCTTCATCGGCAACGTGCGGCATTACGAGGAGGACATCTCCGCCGGCTTCCTCATGGGCACCACGACCATCGGGCGCGCGATCGTGCGCGCCGGTCTCCGCTACGAGGAGACCCAAACCGACGCTCTCGAGTGGAATCCGCGCTCAGCCGCCGAGGTGCGCGCCGCCGGGTTCACCGAGACCAACGGCCGCGCCACCACGATTCCAGGCCTGCAGTACCAGTACTTTTCGCGGCCGAAAATCCACCGCGAAGGCGGCTACGACAATTGGTTCCCCAGCGGCTCCCTCAAGTACCGCTTCACGCGCAATCTCGATGCCCACTTCGGCTACAGCACCACCATCCGCCGCCCCACCATCCGAGATCTCGCCGGCGTCTGGTCGGTCAACGACGACAACTTCACCGTCAGCGCACCCAATCCTCGCCTGCAGCCGGAAACCTCCGACAACTACGCCGCGCGGCTGGCGTATTATTTCGAACCGGTGGGCCTGCTCGCCCTTAACGTCTTTCAAAACACCGTGCAGGGGCTACACCGGTCGACGCGCATGACGGCCGCCGAATACGGATACAGCGGCGTGGAGGATCTCTCCGCGTACGAGTTTATCAGCACGACCGCCAGCCAGGAGCAGGTGCAGATCCGCGGCCTCGAGCTCGAATACAACCAGAGCCTCTCGTTCCTGCCGCGGCCGTTCAAGGGCCTCAACGTCCGCGCCAGCTACACGCGGTCCTACGCGTCGGTCGTCACGCCCTCGATGTCCCCGCACGGCGCCAACGCCGGGCTGAACTACACCTGGGGCCGGTTCATCGTTTACAGCAGCATCAACTGGCGCGACGACACTCCGCTCAACCTCGGCGGCACCTCGTACGACCGTCACCGTTCGACGATCGACTTCGGCGGCAGCGTGCGCCTGAGCAACCGCTTCACGCTCACGTATTCGGGCCGCAACATCCGCAGCGAGCCCGTCATCTCGATGCGGAAGAATGGCGAAAACCCCGCGGTGGCGCAGACCTACGAGCGCACCGGGACGGTCTGGACCTTCGGCCTGCGAGGGGTGTGGTGAGAACCAAGGCTGACCCAACGCCGCTCGATGTCACAGCCCAACCTGCAGCCGCGCTTGAGCGAAGCGAAAGCGTGGCCGGGACAAAACCATCGCATCGGCCGGCCCGCTCCCGCCATGACCCGCCTCCGTCGTTGCCCGCGCCTAAGCAACAGCGCGGAACGCCCGGCTGGAGGAGCGGCTTTAGGCCGCGACCTTACGACGGTCCGAAAGACCGGACGCGGGATAAACCCACTCCTACGCCCCTGTTTCTCACCGTCGGAACCAAAACTCGCTTTGGGGTCTGGGCTCGTGCGAAGCGGGTTCCCGGTCGACGTGCCCGCAGTCCACTCACTCACGTTCGTGGCTACAAAGGTGCGATCAACTCTGTCTCTTCCTGTCGGGGCCAAGACCGTCGGGTGCCGTTGCCTGCCTCCGCCGTGGCCCGCTTCATAAGAGGCGAGTTCCCTCAGACTCTCCTGCCCCCACCGATGTCAGCCCAAATAAATCCATGAAGTCCCATCCCCCCGCCCTTCTTCGCTGCGCCTCCGTCGGATTGCTGGCGACCGCGCTGGCCCTTTCGGCCCTTGCCGCCACCCCACCGGCGGCGAAGTCCCCGACGGCCAAGTCCGCCCCCAAGCCCCCGGACGATCTCTCGACGCAGGTCGCTGACGGCTACCGCGGCATCTGGTACATGAACCAGCCGCTGAAGAGTGAGCATAAGTACAAGTACAGCGGCGGCTTTGCCACCTACCCGCAGTGGCACATGCCGATCGCGATCCACGTCGCCGCCCAGCGGAAGACATTTTTCGTCTATGGCGGCTCGGCCGGTAATGTCTCCGAGCGCGGCGACGAGCTGCAGCACCTCGTCTCCTACTACGACCATGCCACTGGCACCGTGCCGCGCCCGGTGCGGATCCTGCAGAAGCGCACCGAGGACGCCCACGACAACCCGACGCTCTCGATCGACGCCGCCGGTCATCTGTTCGTCTTTTCGTCCGCCCACGGCACCGGGCGGCCGTCGTACCTCCATCGCTCCAAGCGCCCCTACGACATCACCGATTGGGAGCTGATTGAAAAAACGAACTATTCCTACACCCAACCGTGGTACCTGCCGCAGTCTCGCCGGTTCCTGTTCATGCACACGCTCTATGTGAAGGGTGAGCGCACGCTGAACTGGAAGACTTCGGCCGACGGCCGCACCTGGACGCCGCCGCAGCTCCTTGCGCACATCGAGATGGGCGACTACCAGTTGACCGCCCGCGACCGAAACACGGACCGCGTGGGCGTGGCGTTTGATTTGCACCCCAACCAGGGCCGCGAGGGCAAGGGTCTCAACTACCGCACCAACCTCTACTACGCCGAGACCCTCGACGCCGGGGCGACCTGGACCAACGCCGCCGGCGATCGTCTCGCGCCGCCGCTCCGCACCGCGCAGAATCCCGCGCTCGTTCGCGATTACCGCGCCGAAAATCTTAGCGTGTACCTGAAGGAGATCGCTTTTACCGCCGACGGGCACCCCGTGATCCTTTACCTGACCTCCAGGGGCTTCAACCCGGGCCCGGAGTCGGGTCCGTTCCAGTGGTACACGGCGCGTTGGACCGGCCGCGACTGGGAGATCCGGCCGTTCACGACCTCCGACCACAATTACGACCACGGCACGCTCTACATCGAAGCCGACGGCACCTGGCGCGTGATCGCGCCGCTGGCGCCCGGTCCGCAGCCTTGGGGCACGGGCGGCGACATGGAGATGTGGACCAGCGGCGATCAGGGCGCGAAGTGGACGCGGGTGCAGCGGCTAACGCAAAATTCCCGCTACAACCACAGTTACGCCCGCCAGCCGGTGAATGCGGATCCGGGACTCTACGCGCTGTGGGCCGATGGCTCCCCGCTGGAGGCCACGCCCTCGGCGCTGTATTTCGCGACCCAAGACGGCCGCGTCTTCCGCCTGCCGGAAAAGATGACCGGTGCGACGGCGAAGCCCGAGCAGGTGAAATAACAGAGAGGTCGTCGGGCTGGTCGCGGTCCGGAGGGGGCGCCGGGCCACGGCTGGAAGTCCATCCCGGCCGTGACCAGCCGGGCTACGGTTTTCCCACAACGCGTAAAAATGACTCCCGGGCTCGGCATCGGGGGCGGCGCGGCTACGGGTGGCACCATGAGGTTACGCCATCTGGCTTTGCTGTTTCTACCGTGGATAATCTTTGTGGCCTTGCGCGCAGGGGAAGTGTCTGCTCCCGCCGCGCCGGCTGACGGCTACCGGGGCATCTGGTTCAGGATAAAGCCGGGAAACCGGCTTCACCCCAGGGGTGAGTCGTTCGCTGCTCCCATCGGTTTGGTTTCCGGGTCCATCCGGGTCCATTTGTGTCCATCCGTGTCCATCCGTGGTTCAACTATCATTGCGAGAGCAGGTGCGCGAAGCGCGCCGTGGCAATCCATGGATTGCTTCGTCGCTGCGCTTCTCGCCATGACCGTCTATTTATCAAGGGACGTTGGTATTACTACGAAAGCGCGGCGGGCGGCACAAAAAAGGCGGAGTCCAATGCGGACTCCGCCTTGCCAGCGCCTCCGGGCAGACCGGATCAGCTTAGAATTCCAGCGTGTTGCTTAGGAGCCAGTTTCGCGCCGGCGAAAGCGCAAACGAGCCCTCTGAATAAACTGCATCGGTCACGTTGTAGACGCCAAGAGACGTGCGGAATTTGAAATCCGAGATGCTCCACGGATAATTAACCGTGAGATCGTACACCAGGTAGTCGCCTGCTTGGTAGCCGCCTTTGAGCGGATTCCAGTCAACACTGCGGCTAACCACCGTTTCCGAAGAATAACGCAGACCGGCCCCAAGCGAAAGCCCGCGCACCTTGCCATCGGTGAAGGTGTATTTGCCAAAAGCATTGAAGCGATACTCAGGCACATTTTCGATGCGCGCACCGTAGTAGATGTCGGAGGCAACCTTGGCCGCAGCACCCAGCGTAGCGTAAGCGGAGGACCCGGGCTGAGCGCGGGATTTGTCATAAACCGTCTTGGCGGTCCACAGCCACGAACCGTTGATGACCGCCTGGAAATTCGGGAGCGGGGTCCAGATCACTTCGGCTTCGGAACCCTCGATGCGGTTCTTCAAATTGGTCGTGCGCCAACGGAACACCCGGGTATTGTAACCCAAGGTGCCCGGGGCGAACAAGGTGGTGCTGAAGTTGAGCGGCTCCTCAAGATTGGACTGGGCTGCGGGGTCATCCAACATCTGGTTGGTGCGCTCTCCGCGAAAGAAAGAGAGCGTGCCGACAACCTTACTCTCTTTGGAGCTCATCTTGGCGCCAAATTCCCAATTCATCCCCGACTCGTCCTTAAGCGGGTTATAGGCGCCGCGGGCTGTCTGAATCTCGATGAACTTTTGGGCGGAAGTGACGGTCTGACCGAGGTATTGAAAAGAACCACGGTTCTGGTCGAGCGCGCTTTGCACGACCGGGAGTTCATTGCCGACGAAGACTCCACCGACATTGCCCACGTTAAACTGAAAGGTTTTTGAGACAGAGGCGTAGACACTCAGCTCTTTATTAACGGCAAAAGAGGCGCCGGCCATCCACGCATCCGCTTCCTTTTTATACACGCGCAGGGTCTTGATATAGTTCGCACCGTAACCCCATTCGCTAGGCGGATACTTTACCGGGTCCTTCCACGCGTCGACCGGGACGATGTACCAAGGATAATTAGCCATCAAATACTGCCCCTGCTCTTCCAGCGACTGCCGCCGGAAACCACCGATCAGATTGAGCCGGTCATCGAGCAGCGCCGCTTGGTAATTTATGTAGCCCGCGAGGTTGATCGGTTTGTAACCGTCGAGCCAGGCGCGACCATTCGGGAACAACTTGTCGATCGTCGGATAGGTTTCGAAACCAGGGTCGAAGTTGCTGTAGACCGCCTTAACCAATTTGATGTTACCGTTGCGATCGCGCACGACTTGATTGACCGTCGGCACTCCGGTGTCGTGGCTTCGGCCCTCGCCCACCATATTGTCGGGAACTTGGGTCCCTCCGGTTGTGCCGTAGCCGGGATTGGCGATCGGGTTGGTTGAGCCGGGGACATGGCCGTAAAAAGGATTAAGGCGGATGTCGTGGCCGAAGAAATTCTGGGTGTATTTGGACGAGTTAAAACCGGCTAGCAGCTTGTGCTTGATCCCGCCGGTCTCGAATTTGGTGATCAGGTCAAGCTGGTGCAAATTGGTGTCGCGGTAATAGCCCGACGTCCCGCCTGCCCCCACGTTCCAGTGCACTCCGTCGGCGTAGGGAGTGGTGATGCCCTCGATGCTGTCAAAACGGCTGTTGTCGTGCTGAAAAACGTAGCGGCCTTCCAACCAATTGAACGGGGCGAACTCCGTCGTGGCCGTGAAGACTTTGACTTCGTTCATCGTGCGGGCGCCGCGGCTCGTGTAGTTGAAAGCCTCATCATGGATGAGCTTGCCACCCTTGTCCGTGTAATAAGCCCCGCGCTCTACGCTGGTGTAGGCGGGCAAACTTAAATCGCCGGTCGCATTGCGCTTGTTATTGATATAGGTCGCGTAGGCTAGACTCGGAGTTTTTACCGAGTTAACCACTATGGCCGAGGTGGCAGCAGCCGCGGTCCGCCAGCCGGCGAAATCGCTCCAGATCCAGTCATAGTCGTTTTGATTGAAGCTCTCGACGAGATATTCCATCTCAACATTGACCTTCACTTTGCCGCTGTCGAAAGGAACGACGGTCAGGCTGGGCGTTAGATTGATATTGCGGCGAAATTCAAAGCGCCGCTCCCCTTGGGTATCGTCCCATGCGCCCACCATGCGGAAGGCGGCTTTCTTGCTCAGTAATACGTTGATATCGGCAACCACCTTGTGGCCACTGTTATCGTTAATGGAGTATCTGAAAGTGCTCGGAGTCTTGGCGAATACAGGCTGTTTCGTGATGTAATTAACGACGCCGCCGGGAAAGCCCTGGCCGTAGAAAACAGCGGCAGGCCCTTTGACCACTTCGACGCGATCGACGTTATCCAAGTTGTAGGAGATGTAGCGGAAGACGCCGTTGCGCATCAAAGTGTTTACCGCGAAGCCACGCATCGTAAAACCACCCTGCGGCGTGGACTCGTTACCGGGGCGGCGCATCGCGTAGCGGGTGTCGCCCGCGGCAGCCGCCGTGTAACGCAGCAAATCCATTAACGAGCGCGTGTTCGTATCGTCGAGGAAGTCGCGCGATATGACCGAAATGTTCATCGGTACCTTTTGGATTTCCATGCCGATCCGGGTAGCCGTCGCGGCATTGGTTTTGAGGTAGCCATAATCCTTATCGCTGGAAACCTCGAAGGTGCTGAGCACCACCACATCTGGGTTGGCTTTGACCGCCGCCACCGGGGCCGCTGCCGCCGCTACGAGACCAGGCTTGACCGCAGCTTGGCTAGCAGGCGCCGCGGCGGGAGGAATGGCCAAACGGGCCTCGAGTTCAGCGAAACGCCGGCGAAGCTCAGCGTTCTCGCTGCGAAGACTTTCGTTTTCGCTCGCGAGCTTTTTAGCGCTATCGTCTGCCGCGATTCCTGTCGTGCAGGTCAACGCAAAGATGAGCGCAAAGTAAGCTGCAAAGCTTGATTTTGCCCGGTTCGGTGGGGTGGATTGAGTTAGTTTCATAATTTTGGGATAAAAATTCTATAGAGTTTGGCGAAGATTAGGATCGGCGCCTCGATAAGGTTGATTGAAAATGACATAAAAAGCACTTAAGCGTTCACGCCGTGCTGTTCTAGGAGCTGAGGGGGTTGGGGAATAACGACCGGACTTTTGCTCCAATCGAAAACAGGGAAGAGGAATTACTGCACGCTGAAAGCACGTTTGCTTCAAGCGCAAAGTGAAGGCGGTGCGCGGCGTGTTATACTAACGTCACTTAATTTCTAGACGTTTGTCATTGCGAGGTGCGCGAAGCGCGCCGTGGCAATCCAGTGGATTGCTTCGTCGCTGCGCTTCTCGCAATGACCGTCTGTTGATCAAGGGACGTTGGTATTACTCCGCTCAGTAAAAAACTGCACGGTACACCTACAATTTCTCCATCAGTCGCTTCTTGTCCTCGGATTTGATCGCCCTCAGTTTTTGTCTTTTCGCCCAGAGTGCGAGTGTATGAACGAACTGAACGATCTGACCGACCTCGCCGAGCAACGCTTCACCAGCGTCCGGGACAAGCTGCGGGCAAATCTCATCCCGCCCCTCTTTAAATCACTGCGCAACTACGACCGCGCTCTCCTCCGGGCCGATCTCTGGGCCGGCTTGACCATCGCCGCCGTCGCCATTCCGCAATGTATCGCCTTTGCCTTGCTCATCGGCGTCCCCGTGCCCGCCGTGGTCGCCAGCGCCATCGTCGGCACCGTCCTCTGCTCGCTCTTTTGTTCATCCCGGCACCTCGTCGTCGGCCCGACCAATACCATCAGCATCATCCTCGCGAGCGCCTTGCTCACGCTCGCCGCCGAGCCGCTGGCGCCGCTGCAAAAGGTCCTGCTCATCGGCTTCCTGATGGGCGCGATCCAACTCGCCGCCGGGCTCTCGGGCCTCGGTAAGATCACCCAGTTTGTCTCCCGCTCCGTCATCGTCGGCTACACCACCGCCGTCGGCATCCTCATCGCCGTCGGCCAACTGGGCAGCCTGCTCGGGGTCGACCGCGCGCCCGATGTCAGCCTCCCCGGCACCCTCCGCCATCTCATCACGAGTTTCTTCACGCTCAACTTAAACCAAGTCACCGCGATCACCGGTCTCGCCGCGCTTTTCTTGATTCTCACGCTCCGCCGTTGGCGTCCACGCTGGCCCGACGGCTTGCCGGTCCTGCTGCTCGCGGGCACGGCCTCCTACATTTTCAACCTTCAAAACTATGGCGTCGCGGTCGTCGGCGACCTGGGTGCGATCTCCGGCGGCATTCCGTTGTTCAGCGGCTTCCCGCTCAACGCCGATACCGCCCGCCTGATCCCCGAAATCACCAGCATCGCGGTGGCCGCTGCAATTCTCGGCATGTTGGAATCCGTCACCGTCGCCAAAAGTCTCGCCGCCAAGACCGGCCAGCCCATCGACCCGAATCAGGAGCTCATCGGCATGGGGGTCGGCAACCTCGTCGGCTCCGGCTTCGGCGCGACGCCCGGCTCCGCCTCGTTCCTGCGCAGCGCCGCCAATCTCCAGAGCGGCGGTCGCACGCAGTGGTCCGTCGTCGCCAGCGGCGTCTTCGTTTTGCTCATCGTCGTGGCGATCTCACCGGTGCTCGCCTACATCCCGATCGCCGCGATCGCCGCTTATTTGGTGGTGATCGCCGTCCGGCTCTTTCAGCCATCGCAGATTTTCCTCGTGCGTCACTCGACCTCCGCCGACGCCGCCGTGTTCTGGATTTCCCTCATCGCCGCGCTCTTCCTCAAACTCGACACCGCGATCTTCGTCGGCATCGGCGTCTCCTTGGTTTTCTTCCTGCAAAAAGCCAGCGCCCCCGCCCTCACCGAACACGCGTTCAACGACGTCGGCCAACTCGCCGAGATCGACTCCCCTGCCGAGCGCAACAACGCCCAGATCTCCATCGTCCACGTCGAGGGCGACCTCTTCTTCGGTGCCGCCGACATCTTTCAAGACGGCGTCCGCCGCCTCGCCGCCGACCCCAACATCCGCGTCTTCATTTTGCGCATGAAAAACGCCCGCCACCTCGACGCCACCACCGTCATGGCCCTCGACCAATTGCACGACTACCTGAAATCCGAGAACCGCCACCTCCTGATCTCCGGCGTCCACGGCGATGTCGCCCTCGTGCTCAAGCGCAGCGGACTCGCCGCCCGCATCGGCCTGGAAAACATGTTTCCCGCCGAGGAGAATCCCACGCTCGCGACGAAAAAGGCCCTGCAACGCGCCCAGCAACTCTTGCCCAACCAAAAACCCAACGTCCGCATTTTCTACTCCAAACCCCAAAAAGGGAGCACCTGAAAAATTCACCGTCGTCACCCACGCTCAAGCCCGCCGCCTCGCCAAGGTGGCCAAGGTGGTAGTCCAGCGTGACCGTCAGTGGACTCAACCTGCACCCCGAAGCCGCCACATGAAATCGTTCTACCTGCTCCTCTCCGTTTTCGCCGCATGCGTTCCGCTCATCGCGGCCACGGACGCCAAGCCGCTTAACATCCTTGTCCTTTACGCTGACGACTGGCGTCACGACACGCTCGGTGTAGCCGGTCATCCGATCGTCCAGACCCCTCACCTCGACCGACTCGCCGCCGAGGGCGTCCGCTTCACCCGCAACGCCGTCACCACCTCCATTTGCGGCGTCAGCCGCGCCACCCTCTTCACCGGCCAATGGATGTCCCGCCACGGCAATCCTGCCTTCGAGATGTTCAAGACCCCGTGGGCCGAGACCTATCCCGGGCTCCTGCGGGCCCACGGTTTTTACACCGGTCACATCGGCAAATGGCACAACGGAAAATTCCCCGCCGACAACTTCGATTTCGGCCGCTCCTACGCCGGGGTGCACTGGATAAAAAACGCCGACGGCACCCAGATTCACGTCACGCAGAAAAACGAGAACGACGCTCTCGAGTTCCTCCGCACGCGACCAGCCGACAAGCCCTTCGTCCTTACCCTCGCGTTCTTCGCGACGCACGCCGAGGACCGCAACCCCCTCCAGTTTCTCCCGCAGCCCAGCAGCCTAGAACTCTACAAAGACTCCGTCATCTCTCCGCCGGCGACCGGCGGCGACGATTTTTTCAAACGGCTCCCGCCCTTCATCGCCAACGATGAGAACGAGGGCCGCAACCGCTGGCGCTGGCGCTTCGACACGCCGGAAAAATACCAGACAATGATGAAAAACTACTACCGTCTCGCGACCGAGGTAGACCGCACCTGCGGCCGAGTGATCGACGAACTGCGCAAACAAGGCGCCCTAGAAAACACGCTCGTCATCTTCACCACCGACAACGGCTTCTTCCACGGCGAGCACGGGCTCGCCGACAAATGGTATCCGTACGAAGAAAGCATCCGCGTCCCCCTCATCGTGCGCGACCCCCGCCTGCCCGCCGCGCGGCGCGGCCGCACCAACGCCGATTTTACGCTCAACGTCGACCTCGCCCCCACCTTCCTCGCCGCTGCCGGCGTCGCCACTCCGGCCCGGATGCAGGGCCGCGACCTCGCACCGCTCTACCTCGCCCCCTCCCCGCCCGCGTGGCGCACCGAGTTCTTCTACGAGCACGCCACGATCCGGAGCATCAACTTCATCCCCTCGTCACAGGCCCTGGTGCGCAAGGACCTGAAGTATTTTCTCTGGCCTGACTTCAAGCACGAGGAGCTCTTCGACCTCGCCGCCGACCCAGGCGAAACGAACAACGTCGTCGCGGCCCCGGCCTACGCCTCCCGCCTCGCCGAGATGCGGACCCGCTTCGCCGAGCTCAAAGTCGAGGCCCAGTAGCCCGAGCCCCCGCGCTCGACCGCCGCCACGCGCGCAGCGCCGGCTGGTGCCTAGGGGAGCTTACGAAGAGGGCCCCGCGAATTCGCATCGCGTTGCCACCACCAGCCCAAAATTCCTTGCGCGAAGCCGTTGATCGCGGACTGGCCCACCGCAACTCCGGAGACGCTCAAGTCCTTTAACGTCTGCGAGACCGTCGGCGGAAGATCGCCGGGAAACCAATGAAACCAACTGCCAAAAATCTCCGCTTCGTTCCTGCACTGGGCCGCGACCAAAGGTAACGCCCCGTCAATGACGAAGGTATCCAGCCGGGTCCCGCTTAATGCCGAGCCGCAACAGGTCTCGGCCAAACGCGCGCGCAGTGCGCCGAAACCGTGCTCAGCCCGAAGCGCCCGAGTGCCCTGCTCTGCGGAAACCTGCGGCCAACTCCCGGCCAACTCCGACAGTCGTTGCGGCCAATCCGCATCCGCCTGAACCCAGCGGCGATATTGATCGAGGCGGCTCCTCGGATGATTGGCCGGCCGCACCCCTTGCACCTGCCAGTGCCCGTGCTCCGACGCCAAAATCTCGTCCGCCAAAAGGTCTTTTTCCGTCCAAGTTTCCAGCGGGAATTTCCCCGCTACCCGCAGCATCGCGGCGCGGTTGAATCGATAGCCCAATATCTCCAGCGCCGAAGTATGACAGGCCTCGGCCCAGCCCAGCCGCTCGATCCGCAGCCGCGCATAGTGAACTTTTTGACGCCACCTCAACCCGGCGGCCGACCGCAAACAGGCGTCCAAGGCCGCCGGGGACATCATGCTCAACGTCTCAAAAATCAACCCGCTCGGTCGGGCGGCCATCCGCTCGATCGCCTCGTCGGCGGCGAATTCCTCCAAATCATGCTGGAGCAAAGCCAGCAGCGCCAACACGGGGATGCGCCGCATGTTCATGGCTTTGGCGGCCGAGCCTTCACTTCGCGGAAACAGCACCACGTGCAGCACCACCCGGTCGTAAGCCGGGTCCACCTCATGCTTGTGCGCCGCCCAATCTTCCTCATGCAGATGCAGCTCCACATCGCCCGTCACCTCCGGCTTGGCCCCAAAGCGAATTCTCGCTCCCAAAAAATCCGGACCGCCCAGCTTGTTCCAACGCCCGGGATGGACGATTTCAATCCGCTCGCCCTCCGCGGTCAGCGCCCGACTCCGATCAAAGTCACCCCGGAGCCAAATCTTCTGCAGCAGATATTCGGAGAACGAGTAGCTGCCATACAACCCCTGCAGCTCAGCGACGCTACCGGCGGCTTGATTCATGGTCGATGCTTCCAGTTCCGGTCATTGGCTTGAACCCGTCCAGCCAGGTTCGAACCCAGCATCGCTTCGGATCGACGCACCCAAGCCGCCAAATCTTCCGGCGAAATCCAGTGCGCGCCCAATCCCTCGATCGTTCGACCCTCCGCCGTGTCTCCGGTTGCAACCCAGCAATCCGACGCCGACACGCTGCGCCCGACCCAACCTTCAATGAAAGCATCCGCCGTCATTCCGGTTGGCGTACGGACCACCGAGAAGGTCTGCGCAGCACCGGGACAACGCAGATCCAACTCTTTGCCACTACCGTCAAACACCAAGGTCACCCGCAAGCCATCGTGGTCATGAATCGTCGACAACGCCCGTTCCAACCTCGCGTGCGCGGCCGGCCTGCTGCGCGCCAGCATCGTTCGAAGTTCCGGCCATGCATGTGCGATGTTAGATCCATCGACCATAAGATGCCGTCCGCTCGCCATCCCAAAGCCCTAGACCCGCTGCAGTGCGGCGCAAACCCGGATTGGAAAGAGGAAGAAAGAATCCCACCACATTCACCTTGCTGACCCTCCGCACGCTTCATCTCCTCCGGGTCCATGTCCTCCTACGCCCTCGCCAAACTTATCGGCTTTGCCCTCATCGTCCTCGTCCTGATCACCGCGGCCGCCCAATCCACCTATGTCGTCCAACCCGGTTTCCGCGGCGTTCAGGTCACGCTCGGGAAAGTGAGCGAACAGTTTAAACCCGAAGGCTTCGGCACCAAAGTTCCCTTCGTTTCAACTATCCTCCCAGTTCCGATCCGCCAACTCACCCGCGAACTGAATGCGGAGTGTTACTCCTCCGATCTGCAACAGGTCACCGTCCGTCTACGGGTCCTTTACCGAATCCCGGAGGCGGCCGTCGTAAAAATTTTTCAAGACTACGCCGGCGACCCGTTCGACAGCTTGATCGCCCCCCGCATCCAAGAGGCCCTCAAGGAAGTCACCGCCTTGCAGAGTGCGGAGCAAATTGTGAAGAAGCGGGAAGAAATCAAAACGCGCTCGCTGGCTTCCGTGAAACAAAAGATCGGCGACATCCTTTATGTCGAAGACCTGGTCCTCGAGAACATCACTTTGTCCAAAGAACTCGAAGCCGCGATCGAGTCCAAGATGGTCCAAGAGCAAGAGGCCGCCAAAGCGCGCTTCACCCAACAGAAATCACAGATCGAAGCCGACACCGTCATCATCAAGGCCAAAGGCGAAGCTGAAGCCATCCGCATCCGCGGTGAAGCGCTCCGCGATACTCCCGGACTGATCCAGCTCCAGATCGTTGAAAAGTGGGATGGAAAATCGCCCCTCGT
>Ga0209550_10002823_pt1 | contig 16671 bp, 13 predicted proteins | sample LauGreSuBDMM15SN_2_FD_187567 | JGI IMG/M metagenome (GOLD analysis project Ga0209550, IMG submission 187567) | Freshwater lake microbial communities from Lake Michigan, USA - Su13.BD.MM15.SN (SPAdes) (version 5) | ecosystem: Environmental > Aquatic > Freshwater > Lake | place: Lake Michigan...
GAGGAAACTAGCACAAGGCCCAAACCCATGATAGAAATAGGTGGAAAGCCAATTCTTTGGCATATCTTGAAAACTTATTCGGCGCATGGAGTGAATGATTTCATCATATGTTGCGGCTACAAAGGCTATGTGATTAAAGAGTATTTTGCAAACTACTTCCTCCATATGTCAGATGTCACATTTGACATGTCTAACAATAGCATGCAGGTCCATCACAAAAAAGCTGAGCCATGGAAAGTAACTCTAGTGGACACAGGAGAAAACACCCAAACAGGTGGCAGGCTAAAGCGGGTTAAAGATTACATTGGCCATGAAGACTTCTGCATGACTTATGGTGATGGTGTTGGTGATGTAGATATTGCGGGTTCAATTGCGTTTCATAAAAGTCATGGAAAATTGGCCACTATGACTGCAACTCAGCCCCCAGGACGTTTTGGGGCGCTTGAATTAAACGGGTCAAAAGTTAATAGGTTTCTTGAAAAGCCACATGGTGATGGTGGATGGATCAACGGTGGATTTTTTGTTTTATCCACAGGTGTAATTGAACTAATTACCACTGAAGACACCCTGTGGGAAAAAGGACCTTTAGAAAAATTGGCTGAGTCAGACAACCTCCAGGCATTTATTCATAACGGCTTTTGGCAACCCATGGACACTTTGAGAGATAAGAATCAACTTGAAGATCTTTGGGCAAGTGGACACGCGCCTTGGAAAGTATGGGCATGAATCCAGCGTTTTGGAGGGGTCGCAGAGTATTTATTACTGGGCATACTGGATTCAAGGGAGGATGGTTATCTCTTTGGTTACAGCAACTAGGTGCCAAGCTGACTGGGTACTCCTTGCCTCCGAATACAAATCCTAATTTGTTTGATTTAGCTAAAGTTGCTGATGGAATGCATTCGGTGATAGGCGATGTCAGAAATCTAGACAGATTAAAGACCACACTAGTTAACGCCCAGCCTGAAGTAGTGTTTCATTTGGCTGCTCAGCCATTGGTTAGACAGAGTTATGACGATCCAGTTACCACCTATTCAACCAACGTAATGGGCACTGTGCATTTGCTTGAGGCTGTTAGAGCATGTGACACTGTTAAATCGGTAATTAATGTAACTACAGACAAAGTATATGAAAGTCGTGAGTTGGTAATTGGATATCAAGAGCATGATCGTCTTGGTGGCTTCGATCCTTATAGCAATAGTAAAGCTTGTTCTGAGCTTGTGACTACTGCATTCAGGAGTTCTTACTTCAATCCAACCTTGCATGAAAAACATGGTGTAGGTATAGCTACAGCTAGGGCAGGTAACGTTATCGGCGGAGGCGATTGGTCTAAAGAAAGACTAGTACCCGATGCAATAAATTCATTTCAAACCGGAACTATTTTGCAACTTAGATTTCCAAACGCAGTACGACCATGGCAACACGTACTTGACCCGCTAAGTGGTTATTTGTTGTTGGCAGAAAAACTTTACGATTCTGGTCCTGAATTTTCTGAATCATGGAACTTTGGACCCATTGAAGCAAACTCGCAAACTGTTGAATGGGTCGTTAACCAAATGGCATCTCTTTGGGGGGGTGCTGGTGCGTATTCAATTCAATCCGAAAGGAATCTTCTTGAAACTACAATTTTAAATCTAGATGCTTCAAAAGCTATGGAGATTTTGAACTGGACGCCTAGGCTAAATTTAAGAAATGCACTTGAACTTACTGTGAGTTGGGAAAAGAAAAGGCTTAATGGAGACGACCCTAAGGGATTAATTGAAGAGCAAATTCAAGAGTATTGTTCATGATCTTTCATCTTTGTGTACTCGGTCTAAATGACAACAATTACATTTAATATTGATAACCAAATAATTGGTGGAAGTCACATTTTCATCATTGCGGAAATCGGTAATAACCACAACGGCTCTGTTGCACTGGCCAAGAAATTAGTTGATGAGGCGATCAATGCGGGGGCAGACTGCGCCAAGTTTCAGATCAGAAACAAAAATGCTCTATACAGAAGCAAGGCAAATGGGGAAACCTCAGAAGACTTGGGTGTGGAATATGTGCAAGACTTGCTCAATAAAGTTGAGCTCAGCCTTGATGAACACAGAGAACTTCGTGCATATTGCAAATCAAAGGGTATAACTTACATTTGCACGCCATGGGATGAGCTAAGTGTCGATGTAGTTGGAACGCTTGATGTTTCAGCCGTCAAAATTGCATCTGCCGACCTGTGCAACCCTTACCTGATAAAGAAAGCAGCGCAGCTTGGCAAGCCACTAATTCTTTCAACTGGTATGTCATTTGAGCACGAGATCGTTCTTGCAATTGAGCAACTTAACAGCCTATGCGTTCCATATGCACTTTTGCACTGCAACAGCACTTATCCTGCGCCAGAGAGTGACATACAACTAAAGTACATATCACGTCTTCAAGAGTTACATTCCATCATTGGCTACTCTGGACACGAAAGGGGGACTGCCATATCTATTGCTGCTGTGGCCTTAGGTGCCAAGATTATTGAGAGGCACATTACGATTGACCGCCAAATGGAAGGACCTGATCATTTAGCAAGCTTGGAGCCAAATGAATTTAAGTCTATGGTAGAAGGCATAAGACAATTAGAGAAGGCAATACCTTGGCCAGGTCATGGAAGGAACACTAGTCAAGGCGAACTACTCAATCGTGAAATTCTTGCCAAGAGCGTAGTTGCTGCTAGAAATATTAAATTGGGGGAAATCTTCACACATGAAGCCTTTCGAATTGCAAGTCCTGGTCAAGGACTTGCGCCGTACAAACTTGCGGAACTACTTGGTAAAAAGGCAAATCGGAATATCCCTATGGGGGAATTCTTATTTGAGAGCGACCTTAATGATTCTGAGATTATTGCGCGTCAGTTTAAATTTCCCATCAAATGGGGCGTGCCTGTGAGGTACCACGACTTCGAAAAATATAAACAATGGATCAAGCCAGACCTTTTTGAGTTTCACCTCTCTTACCGTGATCTACTCATTGATCCAACTAATTATTTGTCACGAGTAAATTGCACAAGACTAGTAGTGCATGCGCCCGAATTGTTTGAAAACAGCGAACTCCTTGATCTTGTATCAGATGATTTTGCCTACAGGAAGCGTTCCATTCAAAATATGCAGCGAGTAGTGAGTGCAACACTCAAAATAGCTGAATACTTCCCAAAAGCAGATGCACTATTTATAGTTGGCAATGTGGGAGGCTATTCTGCAGATGAACCGCGCCCGGTTGCAGTTCGAGAAGAACTGTATATGCGTTACAAAGAGTCATGTGATCAAATTAAATTCAGTGGTACAGAACTAATCCCACAAAACATGGCGCCATTCCCTTGGCACTTTGGTGGGCAAAGGCATCAAAATATTTTCATGATGCCCGACGACTTAATTGAAAAGGCAAAAACTTTTAATATTCGCTATTGCTTAGATCTCTCTCACCTCCAAATGACATGCAATCATTTTGGTTTAGACTTTCAAGAGTGGCTTGAGAAGCTTCTTCCTTACACTATCCACCTTCACATAGCAGATGCAAAAGGTACAAATGGCGAAGGCGTTGAGATGGGAACTGGCGACATATCATGGAAAACTACTTGGGAAAAAGTGATTGCACAACCCAATGTAAGTTTCATTCCTGAGATTTGGCAGGGGCATAAAGATCATGGAGAGGGGTTTTGGAATGCACTCAAGCAATTGAGTCAGCTTGATTAGTGCCTGACAGAATCTTATACTTCTTACACTAAATCCTTTTCATAAACCAAATGATCTTCTTTAGCGACGGCTACTAATTTAACAGATGGAAAATCTTTCCTAAGAATTTGAGAAATTTCCTCTGAGTAACTGCCTGCCATGACAATGACTATTTCAATGTTCTTTGTAATCAAATCCAAAGGCGGTCTTATGGGCAGACCTGAACCTGGAGCGAATAAGCCTTGTTTGGCGGGCGATGAGTCGACAATCATAGAAAGTTGAGATGCGACTCCGAACATCGAAATGCTTGTTAAGGCTTGATGACCTGCTCCCCAAATCGCTATAGGCACACCAGAATGTATGCCTAAGAAATCCCTAATTTCTGATGCAAGCCTACCTTGAAGTGGCTCTATAGCATTAAGGGTTAATGGCGTGCGTTTTCTTACAGTTGCGCATAATACATAATCATCCCTAGCCTCCTCCATAGTCAAAACATCAAAGCCAGAAGTTGAAAGCAAAATTTCTAAAGTTGATTTGGTGAAGTACGTTAGATGATCAGGAATGAATTCTGTAAGTAAGTTTTTCTTAATTAAAAAGTCAAGGCTTGGTACCTCAATAATTCCCGGCGCTCCTGCTTTAAGGTTTGTCGAAAGTCCAATCAATACGTCCCTTGGTGCAGGTAAGTGCTCAAGAAACATTAAAAAAATGAATGCATCAAAAGGCCCATCTTTAAGTCGGACTGCTTCTGAAAATAGATATATTTGTTCTACGCTAAGTCCTAAAGCCTCGCAGTGTGCAATAGAACTACTAGAGTGCTCGATGCCATGTGCCTTCACATTATGTTGATTGAGAATCGAGAGGAACTCACCTCTGCCACAGCCAACTTCAAGTATCTTTTTATCCAATAAGTTGAAGTGTTCAATGAACCGTTTGAACTGATCGTTTTTTTGCTCCAAAAGCAAGGAAGAAACGGCTGCAGAACGAATCACATTCTTATGATAAGTAACAGGAGTAGACGTAAGTTGAACTAACCCACAACAAGCACATTCATACAAAACCAAATCACCAGACATTTCAAGCGCTGCAGCCTTTGTATTTCCAAAGCCTTGAGCGGAGTGCGGTACATCATTTAATATTAAAACTGGGTCCGCTCTAATAGGCCCACGGCATGACTTACAAAAGATATTGATATTATTTTGCATGTGGCATGCTGACTGTGATCAACTTTTCATTTTTCAAGAGCTTATGAACCGGAAATCCATCAATATTGTCTCGAGTGTAATGGTCATCTTTGTAAACCTCGCATGATGAACAAGAAGCGTTGTCGCATTGACGTCCTTCAAGTTGCATTCTTTGAAAATCGATCCAAGCCTTTGACTCCCAAATCGATTGCAAAGATTCTACTTCTACATGACTTATATTAGTACCCCCGGCATAATCTACGCAACAGGGTGAAACATATCCATCACTCCTAACTGCCATCGTAGTAAATGGCATCGGGCAAGCTGTTCTTTCGCTAGTTCGAGAACGCAAGTCATCAATCGCAACTTTTGCTCCCTCACTGTAATATCTCTTGATAAAGTCAACTTCATCAGCTTTAACCCAACTGTGAGGTTTATCAATGAATGTTTCGTCAGCGACTTCACTGTAGCGATTTAAAAAATACTCATTGTCTTGACTAAAGTCATCTAATTTTTTGCATGTTACGAACGGCCTTTCTGATTTAAACCGCTGCTTAGTTCGTTTCAATGTCAATAAATTATTCCAAATACGATCTATACCCATCTTATTGCCTGTAACTTTTTCATGCGTTTCTTGATTGGTAGCATAAATAGATACTCTCAGGTAATCCAACTGCGCAATTACCAAATTTTCAGCCATCTTTTCGTCTAAAAGGGAAGCATTGGTTGTTACCTCAATACGATCTGCAACTTGAGATTTTGCTGCAATTTGAAGCATTTCTGGAAAATCTCGATTGGCCATGGGCTCACCATACAAACTGAGTTTAAGCACCTTTAACTTTGGCCCCTGCCAATCAATTAGTTGTTGAATCACACGTTCAAATCGCTCTAAGGGCATGTGACCCTTGTTACGAGAAAAATTATTTTCCTCAGTCAGACTTTGAAAACACTGAATACATCGAAAATTACAAAGACTTGTAGGCTCAATCAGAACCGTAAACGGTTTTGTAAGGGGCAAAATGTTACGTAAATTTTGGCGCCCCGCATCCTTCAGGTCTGTAAACTTTAGCATGCAATGAAATCTTCTTTGCTAAACGCCTCATCCCAATGTATTGGCAATTCTTTACCATAGGCTTTTGAAAGGTACTGCTCTATAAAGTCCCTGTCTTCACCTGTTAAACAGATTGGACTTGGGTTAGCGAATTTCTTGATACTTTGACCTCGCTTTATTGTGTCTGCAAGGCTCTCTTTGAAAATATTACCTATCGAAATATGGATGTAAACACAAGGCATGATATCGCCATATTGAGTTAAGTGCAGAGTGGAGTGAACTGCACCCGAACCTTTGTTTAAACCGTATGCTGGCCAAACGTCTCTGTGCAATTCTGGATACTCTAAGTGAGCCTGCCATAGGAACTCAGCATCGTCAGGTGTAATCAAGGATTCATAATTACCTTCCCACGCACCAGTTGGTCGCGCAACCAAAATATCTACTGTAAAGCCATTTTTACGAGCGAATTTTGCCATCTCTCGAATTCTGGGTGTCTGACAGTTTTGATGCGTAATCACAGTCTGAATTACTACTGTCAACCCAGCCTCTTTGGCATTAAACATAGCATTGACAGCTTTTTGATATGCACCAGGTAGATGCCTGTTTGCGTCGTGGTATTTGGGATCAAAGTCATCAAGACTGATCTTGACTTTATCAAGACCTAAAGATTTCAGGTGTTTACATTTTTCTTTCGTCAAAAAATGTCCATGAGTGCTCATGGTAATGTGGAACTTATCAGGCTGCATTGCCAAGATAACTTCATCAAGCTCTTTGACTATGGTTGGCTCACCACCAGATAGGCAAAACTGAGCCAGCCCTAGTTCATGCGCTTGGTCACTAAAGTTCCTGATATCAGTTGGGGTCAGCTTTCTTTGCTTAGTTGGCCTTATCCATCTGCCACGCCAAGCAGTGCAATGATCACACGATAGGTCACATGCATAACTGTATGCAATATCAACAATAGGTGTAGCTATTCCATTTCTATGCCTCTCTGGTATCTTCATGATTTTTTCGTATACCAAAGGTTTTTCAAGGCGTAGCTTTTCACGCTTAGCCTGTTCAATTGGATTTAATTGATATTCGCTCATAATTTACTCCTAACTTTCATTTATTATGGAAATCATTTTTAGGTAACGCGTAACAAACTGTCTCATACTCCAATGGAGTATGGTGACGAAGAAAAATATTATGATCCGGAAGCATTTCATGTATCAAGAGCGGTATTTCCCATAAATGAGAAATTTTGTGGTAAACACAAATTGCTAATACGGGCTTTTGTGAGGTAATTATTTTTCTTGCTCCGTTTAGAGCGTGGATTTCAGCGCCTTCTATGTCCATTTTAATAAATGTAATTTTTTTGTTATCTATAATTTCATCAAGTGGCGCCACCATCGCAGTTTTACCTAAACCACCAATTGTGCTTTGAGTCAACCCAGAACTATAAGAAACACTTTGCCTTTTACTCCAAGCACCTAAATTATAAGATTTAATGCTATTTTTATAATCAGATAAATTAAAATTACTTTCTAATTTATTAAAGTTATCCTCATCTAATTCAAAAGCATATATTTTTTCAAATTTATTATTGCAATTTTTCAAAAATTGTCGAATTGTGTCACCATCATAAGCACCCACATCAACATAACATTCATTAGAAGATAATTTAATTAAGTCTTTAGGAAAGTATTGATCACCTTCAAAAATTGAAGGCATCAGCATAATATTTGAATCAGATCCAGATGATCGTTTAATAATAGTATCAAATATAAATTTTGATTTATTGTCACCAAGCAGACTTCTTGCAAACTCAGCCTCTTTAGCTAATAATTTAATATCAGAGGACTTGATTAACTGAGCGGCTTCTAAATCATATTTATATAAAATATGAATGGCTGGAAAATTAGCTGAAATTAACTGCTCATATACAGGATTAAAATTACCAACTGTTATAAAAATTACTGTATCATTTTTTATTTCTAATAGTTTCTCATAAGTTATACATTCAACTCCAAAATATTTTTTACCCCATTTTTCAGAGTTATTATCGCAACAGTAATTGATTTTTTCAGCAACTCGCGCGTTCCAAGTTTCAACAATAGATGAGAAAATTGCCCCGCAACCGAAAAAAACTACATATTTATATTTTTTAGCTTCTGCCTTGATAATTTTATCGTAAGGATGCCAGTTAATAAACAACGTAGACAGCTCAATAGACTTAGAATAATCTTTAAATTCCTGAGTTATTTTTAAATTTTTAATTTTATTCATATGCCTAGAATCCTTTGCACTAGTCAATAGTATCAATCCAAGTCGAAACAGGTGAATTTCTGTTTTATAACTCAACTGCACAGGCGAAGTTTATTTACTACGCTCCGAAATTGTGCACGTTTGCAAGCAAACTCCTGGAACTAACTGATTTATTTTGTTACAAACTGATGATCTCAACACATCATATCTTCTTTCCCTAAAAAATTCGAAATACCATTTTACAGACAGACTAAATTATCTTGTAATGAACGGCCTTGATTTTTACAATAACTTATTTGTGAACATCTCTTGTCGAGTAGTTAGATCAAACCATTTAACCCAATAGAATTAGTTGCATAAAGACTTTCATATTTTTAAAATTAACACTATAGTTTAGATTATTTTGACATTGTTAACAACCCGCTACTAGCCAACACGTTCTTATCAAGGTGAATACTTTTAATGAAAATTGCAGATTTTTTGATTTCGGTTATGCAAAAAATTGGAATTAGTGAAGGATTTTCCTTGGTGGGAGGCATGTCAATGCACCTTAACTGCGCCGCTGGGAATCGCCTTCGCATTATTTACGCCAATCATGAACAGGCAGTTGTAGCATCTGCGGATGGCTACGCTAAGGCGGCAGACTTTAGGATTCCTGGACTTGCAATGGTCACGTCTGGCCCAGGAATTACTAACACCCTCACTTCACTTACTTCTGCATACTTCGACTCTGTACCATTAATTTTAATTTCAGGACAAGTAAAGTCAGCAGATATCAATCTCTTTGGTGTGCGAAGCTTCGGAGCTCAAGAGGTTGATCACCATGCACTACTTTCTCCAATTACAAAGTTGTCTTTCTCTTACCATCCGACGATGGTAACAAATGAAAACCTCGCAAAAAATTTAGCCCTATCTATGATTGGTCGTAAAGGACCTGTTCACATCGACATCCCCTTAGATGTCCAAGCTATGGAGGGCAAAAAGGACGAAGACGTACAAGAAGTTTTGTCCATTTACAAGTCTCTGCTAGAAAGGGATGGGGCGCAATCGTGCGTCTTGCCATCAGAGTTAATAAGCCTAGTCAATTCAGCTCAACGGCCATTGATAGTGCTAGGAAATGCCTCAAGAATCGCTTCCATTTCAGGCGAATCAATATCGAAACTGATTGATCATCTCGGATTTCCAGTTCTCTTGACTTGGGCAAGCATGGATCTTTTAGATTATGACAATCCAAAAGTGTTTGGTTGCGCAGGTGGGCTTTCTGGAGTTCATTCAAACCGCATAATTCAGGCAGCTGATTTAATTATTTTCTTAGGGGTCAGGTTGGACTTACTAACTACGGGGTTCAATCCGCAGGCATATGGCAAGAATGCAACAAGGTTTGTTTTTGATTGTGATGAAGCTGAGTTGAGAAAATTCTCTGGAAAAACAGGGTTTACATGTGTACTGTCAGATATACGTGCGGCAGTTCGTGCGCTTTTAGAAACACCAATTTGTGCTTCTAATGCTCTTTCTTTTTGGATTGCGCAATGCCAGACTTGGCAAAACGAGAACCAAAAATGCGAAGAGAGTGAATTTAGTACTCTGCAGCTAAACACCTATCATGTCGCTTCCTTAATAGCCCAATCAGATGTAACTCGCTATGTAGTCCCTACTGCATCAGGCTACGCTATAGAGGGATTTGCTAGGTTTTATAAAACAACAAATGGGTCTCGATTTTCATGGGCGGGACATGTGCTTGGAAGCATGGGTTTAGCAATACCTTCAGCAATTGGAGCCAGTCTCCGGTTAAAAAAGACTGTGGCATGTGTAGATGGTGATGGTGGCTTTTTATTGAACATGCAAGAGCTTTACACCTTGCGAGCAAACCCAGATATTTACATAGTGTTTTTCATTTTGAATAACCGCGGCTATGCTTCTATTAGTCAAAGTCAAACACGAAATTTTCAAAACAATTTTGGGGCATCAACTAAGTCAGGTCTCGCAGAAATTGACTTCGAAATTCTTGCAAAAATAGCAGACTTAAAGTACGTAGAATGCAGAACTTATGAGTCTTTGAAAGATGCTATTTCATGTCTAAACTCAGAATCACGCGCCTTAATTAACATTTTTCTTGATGGAGATGATTACCGCGGTCCATCTATCACCACTAAATTCGATGCACAAGGTCGCCCATTTTCCACAGAACTAGAGGATATTTCATGGCGATGAATGAGGCAGTATCAAGTTATTTTTTGCAATCAATTACAGAACTTCAAGATGGTTTTACCCATTTGAAAAATGATGCGGAAACCTTAAAAAGCCTGCAAACTGCAGTTCATCTTTGTACTAATGCATATAGCTTAGGAAATAAGATCCTTATCGCAGGTAATGGCGGAAGCGCTGCAGATGCGCAGCACTTTGCAGGTGAGTTGGTAAGTCGCTTTCAATTTAGTAGGCCAGCTTTGTCCGCAATAGCCTTGACTACAGATTCATCCATCCTGACCTCTGTTGGAAATGATTATGGATATGAAAATGTATTTGCCCGGCAAGTTGAGGCTCATGGGCGTCACGGCGACATTTTTATCGCAATTTCCACCAGTGGAAATTCTGCCAATATCCTAAAAGCGATTGAATCAGCTAAAGCAATTGGTCTCATAGTGATTGGCTTAACTGGACGTGTTGGCGGAGAAATGAAACCCATGTGTGACATCTGTTTATGCGCACCTTCAGACTCTACGCCCCGCATACAAGAGTTTCATCTTGTCTTCGAACATACTTTATGTGCCTGTATTGAATCAATTCTTTTTGGAGAACAATAAACTATGAAGGCAATTGTGTTGTGTGGCGGCTTAGGAAAACGCCTAGGTGAACTTACACGACATACACCTAAGCCTATGCTTAAAGTGGCAGGCCGCCCGTTCATTGCTCATGTTTTGGACAGGCTTTCTGTATCAGGAATTGAGGGTATCGTTCTTGCTTCCGGCTTCGCCTCGCATCAATTGAAGAGATTTGTAGGAAATTCTTGGGCAGAAGTTCCGATTCAATACTCAGTAGAATCCAACCCACTTGGAACTGGGGGCGCCATTTTACTTGCAATGCAACGACATGAACTTGCTGAAGCTCTCGTTATTAACGGGGACACAATTTTTGATATTGATTTATGCTCATTCATAAATAATTCAAGAGCCCAAAATAGAGTTTCAACAACTACCTTTATGGCACTAAGAACTGTTGAAAATTGCTCAAGGTACGGGCGCGTAGAAATTGATCACGACGGCGTGGTTAAGTCGTTTGGTGAGAAAGAATTTTATGGGTCAGGATTGATCAATGCTGGCCTTTATATTCAACAGCGCGCGGCCTTGGAAAAATTTGGAAGTGCCCCCTTTAGCTTCGAAAACGACTATTTGGCGTACGACTTTAAGTATTTCAATATAGTTGGAATACCATACGCTGGATATTTTATTGATATAGGAGTTCCTGCCGATCTGATTAGGGCGGACTTAGAGCTCTCTTCGATCTCAAGAAAATAGATATGCGACTGTTATTAACAGGAGGAACAGGATTTTTTGGAAAGTCGCTACTGAAATTCATTGCCTCGAAAGATAGGCCTTTTGAGGTTACAGTCCTTTCAAGAAGTCCTTCTAGTTTTTTGCTCAAGAACCCCCAATTTTCTAATTTACCATGGCTTAAATTTCAAATTGGTGATGTAACCAAAGTAGAAACACTTCGTGTTTTAGCTGGTAATGAACGATTTACGCATCTTCTTCATGCAGCGCTAGACTCTACTGCTGCAAGCCACCTTAATTCTTTTGAGCGATTTGACCAAATTGTGAACGGAACTCGGAACTTATTGGAGTTGGCCTCACAAAATGGCATAAAACGCTTTTTGTTAACGAGCTCCGGGGCAGTGTACGGTCCCCAAACCTCGTCATTTAAATCAATTCCAGAGAGTTTTCTTGGCACAGCAGACCCATTGCTTTTAAATAGTACTTACAGTCTTGCACATAGAATGGCTGAACATTTTTGTGCTTTGGCCTCTACTGAATCAGGTCTACAAACAGTTGTTGGAAGGTGCTTTGCATTTGTAGGAGAAGATTTACCAATTAGTGCACACTTTGCAATTGGCAACTTTATAAGAGATGCAAAGTTTAAAACATCCATTGAAGTACTCGGCGATGGAACACCAATGCGATCCTATCTTTACCAGTTAGACCTTGCTAATTGGCTTCTAACTTTACTGGATCGGGGCAGATCTGGTGAGGCTTACAACGTCGGATCAGATCAAGCCATCAGCATTGCCGATCTAGCGCATTTGGTCAGAGACATAATTGCGCCACACAAATCTGTCATCATTCAAAATAGTTTAATTTCAGGTCAAAGTGAACGTAGCAGCTATATTCCAAATATCGAAAAAGCTAGAAATACATTGAATCTATCAATCAATTTTTCGCTGAAAGATTCAATTTATCTTGCATCCAAATCTATATTTTAGAAATCTTTTTTTAGTTCTGTAGCAGATTGAACTCATGAGACCTTAGAGCGCCAGGATGTTACACCTTCAGTCTCAAATCGAAAATTAGTCAATTCGCAGTTCATGGCTCTTAGTTGTTCAGACACTTTTTGTCTGAATTGTGGCTGCACAAAAAATAGAAAAAACCCGCCAGCCCCAGCCCCTAATAACTTACCACCCAACGCACCACTGTAGATTGCTGAATTGTAGATTTGATCCAATTCGGGGCTAGTAACAGAGCTAGATAAACTTTTTTTGAGAAGCCATGTCTCGTTTAAGCTGCGCCCAAACTCGATCAATTCGCCGCGAATTAGATGTTTATGCATTTGTCGACATAGTTCAACAATTTTTGTAACTTGAGAGGAATTATCCATTTTAGTTACGGACTCACGCTGCTTGTTATGCAGGTCTCCAGAATCATGCTTGATATGAGTGTTGCATAAAATCAGGCATTCTTCTAGTTCATTAAGTGTTGAAGATTCCATTCGTATTGCGTGTACTAGGTTTTTTTTACCATCGAGTTCGATCAAATTAAATCCACCAAAAGCAGAAGCGTATTGATCTTGCCATCCGCCAGCAACACCAAAACAAACTCGTTCAGCTTGAAAGGCAAGCTCTGCTACCTCATATGTAGACCAACGGTCCAACCTTAGTTCATTGAAGGCAGCAACTATTGCAGTTGCCACAGCAGATGACCCTCCCAGACCAGAGCCTACTGGAAAATCTGACCGAACATATAAATCGAAACCATAGGTTGGTTTTAAGACTGCAACAACAGCAGCAAGTAGCCCTCGATTATTCGATTTCATTAATTTCATTAACGAAGAATAAGATTCAAGTGTTCCTAGATCATCAGAATAAATATTAATTTTCTTATCTGCTCTAGGAATTAGTGTGGCATGGCTGTACAAGGCAACTGTAGTACTTAGAACAACGCCAGGCCTGTCTATAAAATAATAAGTTAAGTCTGAACCGCCACCACTGAAACTAACCCGTACTGGCGCTCGCGCTCTGGTTAGTATTGGCGCTTCCGGCGATGTCAAATCAAATTCAGGTGTAATTAAGTCAATTAGTTTTCCTGAATAGTCAAGTTTGGGAATGACATGAAAACCCAAATCAAATAGCTTTAGTAATTCCTCCCTTGAAGCGTCTTCACTCACGCTATTGAATTTAATGTTCATGCATTCTGTTACAGAAGCCGAGGTAATACCACCTTGCAATAAATATCTACGAAGGTCTCCGTTTGAAATAATGCCTAGAAGTTGCTGACTGTTGTCTACTACGAAAACAATTTGAAATCGACTTTTTTCAAGGCGCTCGACTGCATCAAGAATATTGTCTGAGTTAAAAATTGTTAAATCTTGGTAAAGTTTACTCAAAATTTGACTCCAAGGAATGCTTCGATATTACTGACTGAATATTCGAGCATTTGATGTGTTAAAGCAGGTTGCAATCCTATCCAAAAAGTGTTGTTCATAACAATATCAGTATTTGAAAGGTGTCCACTGACTCTAAAGTTTTTATCCTTCATATATGGTTGACGAGTTAAGTTACCTGCAAATAGAAGCCTAGTACCTACTTTTTTTTGGTCCAAGTAGGTGAGCAATTCAAGACGGCTGACTGGAGAGTTTTCTTTGAGTGTAATTGGGTAACCAAACCACGAAGGATCAGAATTAGCCGTTGCTTGCGGCAAATGAATGAATTCAGCACAACTTTGAAGTCTTTTGGCCAAATATCCGAAGTTTTCTTTTCTGGACTTTATGAATTGCGCTACTTTTTCTAATTGAGCCAATCCACACGCCGCTTGCATGTCAGTAATCTTTAGGTTGTATCCAAGATGACTGTAAGTATATTTATGGTCATACCCCTCAGGTAATTCACCAAGTTTCCAACAAAATCTTTTTCCGCAGGTATTGTCTTTGCCAGGAGGACAAAAACAATCACGGCCCCAATCCCTGAAGCTTTCAGCAATAGCCCTCAACTCAGAGTTGTTTGTAAACACTGCACCACCCTCTCCCATTGTTATGTGGTGAGCAGGATAAAAACTAAGAGTACCTATATCCCCAAATGTACCTACCAATTTACCGTTATATGAAGATCCTAATGCGTCGCAACAATCCTCTATTAACCAAAGATTATATTTTTTGCATATTTCTACAACAATATCCAAATTAAAAGGATTGCCCAAGGTGTGAGCCAACATGATAGCCTTAGTTTTTGAACTTAAAGCGGCTTCAATTTTGTTTGCGTCTATGTTGTATGTGCCAATGTCAACATCAACAAAAACTGGCACAGCTCCAAACTGAATAATTGGATTCACTGTTGTAGGAAACCCAGCAGCTACTCCAATAACTTCGTCTCCGGGCTTTATTGCCCTTAAACCCAGTCTTGGACTAGTTAGGGCACTGAATGCTATCAAGTTGGCTGAAGATCCCGAGTTGACAGTAAGCAGGTGCTTTACACCAATAAACTTGGCCAACTTCTCTTCAAAAGCATCATTGAATCTGCCTGTAGTTAACCACCCATCAAGGGAAGCCTCAATCATTAATTTGAGTTCTTCTGAGCCAATCGATTTGCCAGAAGGCGGAACTGAAGAAACTCCAGGAATAAACGCATTTTCAACAAATGCGAGGGCAGAATATTGATCTACCAATTCTGCAATTTGCTGTCTAATTTTCACTTTACTTGTCATTGAGCTAATACTTTTTAAAATGGGTTATGCTGATCACACAATAAAGTCTTTTGGCTCGACTTTTGCAAAGTACTCTTTGATGACATAGCCCTTATAGCCACAGCAAACAATAAGTTCATTGATTACATGGTGGGCGTACATATTCATGATGTGCCACAAAATGTGGCATGCCACCAATGGGAATCATGGGCTTTAGTTTAAGGTCGGTTTCCTCTGAGATACGCGTAACTAAGCCACCAGCAAACATTACAGCTTTCATATGGTACGCCTTACGAATTAAACATTAATTGTCTTGATTAAGAAATACTAAAATCATCAGGCTCTTCGCCAGCTAAGTATTTTCTATGCATTTCGACGAATGCTTTTTCAATGTACTTTGTATTGCCAACTGGATCGAATAGCGGGGAAGTTAATATATTTTTTTGCAATTTATTTTTTAATGATTTCAATAAATCAGCATCCTGCGCAATTTTAATTGCCAAGCTTTCATATTCAATCTCACTATTAGTTATCAATTCTGTCATTTCAACAGCCCTCAAAGCACTAGCAGCCATTCTTCCACCCATTGCTTTTCCAGATTTTGTGATTATTGGCAATCCAGCCTTCAAAGCATCTATCGCAGTTGTACCTGCGTTGTAGGGCCACGTATCCAAAAATAAATCAGCTAATTTATAACTTGCTAAATATCGACCAATTCGCTCTTTCTCTTGATCTATGCTCACAATTTCACGTTCGCAAAAAATGAGTCGATCTTTGCTCACATTCCTTTTTTCAGCTTCCATGTATAAATTTTGTTTAGCGATTTTATTTGGTTTGAACAACCAAAGAACGCTGTTAGGCACTTCTCTTAATATACTCATCCAAACATCAAAAACTTCTGGACTTATTTTTTGAGAACCATTTTGACATGTGAATACAATACTATTCTCGGGAAGCCCAAACTGTTCACGTGTTAATGGAGTTTGGCTAATTTTTCTCTCTCTGTCGTATGTATACGTAAAAGGTACATATGCAAATTTCTCGGTGTAAAATTGCCTATATTCTTTACTAATAACTGATTGATCAACAATAATGTAATCAATGTAATTAGTTGCCAAAGTTCCGGGAAATCCAATGTGATTAACTTGAATCGGCGCAGCTCTACTAGAGAAAATTAAAGGCCGAGCACCCGCTGTTTGACCATTTAAGTCAATCGCAATATCTATTTCAAGATTACGCGACAATTGAGTAACCTCAAAATCGGACATTTTTTCTACATCAATATAGTGATCAAAAGCCGATTGCAATCTGGCTTGCATCGGGTCATTTACCGT
>Ga0209550_10002824_pt1 | contig 16670 bp, 9 predicted proteins | sample LauGreSuBDMM15SN_2_FD_187567 | JGI IMG/M metagenome (GOLD analysis project Ga0209550, IMG submission 187567) | Freshwater lake microbial communities from Lake Michigan, USA - Su13.BD.MM15.SN (SPAdes) (version 5) | ecosystem: Environmental > Aquatic > Freshwater > Lake | place: Lake Michigan, USA...
GCTCATCAGTGCTCATCAGTGCTCATCAGAGGTCATCAGAGTCATCACCTTGCGCTGCGTCGCCACGGGCATCCAGCCAGCGGCCACCGTGCGCTTCCACACGGTAGTGGCCCACGATGGGCAGTTGATCACAAGCACCTTCAACAGACCCTCGGCGAGCGTCCTGTTCAGAGGCGTCTGGAACTTGGAGTCGTACGCAATCCAGCGACGCGACGACAACTGCCACACTTTTGCGCCCCGCAGGTCGACGATCAAGCTGCGAGCACAACGGTTCGATCCGATGAGTCTGGTTGAGCAGCTGGATGAGGGCGAGAGGGCACAAGGCCAGCTGGATAGATGGACGCATGCAGCTCTCTCTCTCTCCCTCTGAGGTTCCAACGCGCTGCAACCTCACATCATCTTGACCATCTGACCCTGCTCGACGGACAGGCGCTGCAGCTGCCCCATGCGCGACTCGCATTGTGCCAGGTAGAACTCATGCATGCCCGCCTCGCCGATCTCGTCCAAGATAGCCGCGTACTGATGAAGGCGCAGCGGCTCGTACACAATGACGTGGCCGTGCTTGCCGATCCCCACAGTTGGGATCCCCGGCTTGAACTGATTCACTGCAGCCTGATGCGGAAAGCCCGCCGTCTCGTGATGGCAATCAAGGTGAGCCCACTTCTCGTGAACTTCATCCATGTTGAATCTGACGCGCAGCTCCAACATGTCGCGGACTGCTGCGACAGCCTGCGTCACGTCGTTGTCGTACCCACGCAGGAAGCGTAGCAGCCGGATGTCTCCAGTCACATCCTCAAATCGAGCGCTCGGCGCAGCCTTCAAATCTGCTTCAAGACGCTCACGCATCGTCCTGAGCTGCTCCTCCTCCTCAGCGGTTGCGAGCGACACGTGAAATTTGTTCTCGTCGCGCGCGGCGCCGGCTGCCATGTGAAAGAGAAGCTCTGGGAAGAAGTTTAGTCAAGTCAAGTCAAGTACCGGTATCCGGATACTGTACTGTAATACTGCACTGACTGCCGACTTTACTGAAGACGTATTCTGGCGCTTACTTTTCTGGGGAGGGGACACGGCAGCCGACGAGCGGTGGCCGTACCGGCCATCTCACTGGCTGGTGGTGGACTGGTTCTGCACGGCATACAAATTGGGCGACCTGGGGCTGAGCTCGAGCTCCCGCGAAACCCGCTTATATTTCTCATTGGCCATCATCTGCACCTGCGTGTCGGCCTTGAGCTCGAGCTCGGTACGCGCGAGCTTTCTCTTCTCCTCGGCCTCCTGCTGCGCAATTCGGATCTTTGCGTTGTGCTCAGTCTCCTCGAGCATCGCCTTCATCATGGCAGTCGTCATGACCCGCGGCTTTCCCAGCGCCGTGTCAAGATCGCTCTGGTCGGCGTCGGCCTCCGTGGAGTCCCGCATGTTCTGCGCGATAAAGTCGTCGAATTGAGCAATGGAGCCAGGAGTGAAGCCAGCAGGAATTTGCATGTCGCCAGCATGTTCCTCGACCTGTTCCTGACCGTCCCGCAGCATGCCATCGATGAGGTCTCCGGAGACCATCCGGCCACTGACCTGCTCCGGGTTGGCACGCATGATCTCCTTGCGTACCGCCCTGGGCAGCATCTTGCCATGCGTGGCCGCCGTCGGCACGTACCGCAGGCTCTCGTGGTATAAAATCTGGCGGCACCCCACCCACGAGTTGGCCATCATCGCTTCGGCGAGCACTCGCTGCAGCTCTCGCACGATCATCTGCAGCCGCGTCGTCTCGCGCGCGTGCTCGCGCGCGAGATCGCGCTCGCGCGTGCGCTCTGCGAGCATCGCCTTTGTTGCCTGGTGCGCTTTCTTCTCGCGCTCCAGCTGGCGTTCCAAATCGTTTGAACGTTTCTGCTGGGGAGGACACCGAAGTTTCCAAGCGTAGAAGCCCTTCCACAGCTCTCGCTTCACGAAGCGGGCGCCAGCCCTTTTCTTCAGCTCGCGAGCGCGATTCGCCTCCCCGTGCCACTTGCCCCAGCCTCGCGAGAGCTCGAGCGACATGATGCGCTGCATGGCTATCCGCATCAGGTGCGCCACACGCATTTCCCGCTCCTTGCCGAGAGTTCCGTCTATCAACCCGAGCTTGCGCTCCTTCTCCTTGAGGTCCTCGCGAAGCTTCTCGTTCACCTTGCGCACCTGCAGGAGCGCGCGGTCGAGGTCACGGATCTGCGCCTCGAGCGGCTCGACTATCCGGCGGATGCTCCCTTTTGGTGGGTAGTGGAAGACCCACTTCCGAAGTGCAGCGTGGCGCGCGGCGTCGCGGAAGCGGCCGGCGGCTTTGCGCTTGAGCTGTATGTAGTACTGAGAGTACGCCACCCAGGACGTCCAGCCGCGCGACAGGTCTCCCTTCATGAGCCGACGCACTGCTACGTGCCTCAAGTGCTCGATTAACTTGCGACGCTTCTCCTCTTCGGTCTGTGCGAATCTCTCCTCCTCCTGCTCCTTGAGCATGCTCAGCTCGGCGATGGTGTCGTCCCTCTGAGAGATCAGATCCTCCGCGCGCTGCAGGTCGACGAGCAGGGCGCGCTCGACCGCCGACGCCTGGTGCCGTAGTAGATTGTTCCCGCGGTGCAGATTGTACTGCGCGGCTAGGATCTCGCGCATCATTTCCTCCTCGCCACGTTCGAGCTCCGCCTGGAGCGAGCGGATGAATGCCTCGCGCTCGATGGCGCCCTGCTGCGACGCGGCCAGACTCGCCGCCGCCGCCGCCTCGAGGCTGCGGCAGGTTGCCTCGAGCTTATTCGAGAGCACAGCGCTGCGGTGGACGAGCTGGCCGACGGGGTAGCGCGCGCCGTGGGTGGGCGGAAATTCCATGTCATAGTCGCGGTCGATGGCCTCGAGCGCCAGCTTGGTCGCAGCGCGCTCTTTCGCCGAGCGCTGCAGGGTGCGCGAGAGCATGCGCATCTCCTCGTCCTCACCATTGAACCGTGAGAGTGGCGGCGCCACCTTGGAGAGCAGCCTGGAGCGCGATTTGGCGTGGTCCTCGCGGTGCTCCTGGCGCATCGCCTGCATGGTCTTGCTGATTCCGAGCTCAGATTTGCTCTTCAGCATGCCCATCACGCCCAGGCCCGCCGTGTGCCGCACGCGAGGCGAGCCGACCACCTGGATGGGCTCCATGCCTAAATAGCCGATCTCGGCACCACCGCTGCGCTGCAGCGAACCGTTCGAGGCCAATGGAGTAAACTGCAGTCTGCCGGGCCGAAGTTTGCCCGCGAGCGACGGCGCTGAGCGCGTCATCTGCTCCGTGCGCGTGAGCGGAACCTCCATGCCGGGCACGGGACTGCCTATCATGCCTAAAAGTTGAACCGTTCACGCGTTTGAGAGTGCGGGCGTGCGTGCGTGTTTGCGCATGAATTTTCCGAAACATTTTAGAAAAGACATTCTTCTAAGCACTTGCTACAGGTAAATCTCGTGTCCCCGTCCGATGTCCGAATTCGGATATGTCACGTCGCGGAGGCTTCCACAACAATGGTCGCGCTCTTGCCCTTGCAGGATTTGCTCGCGCAGGCGAAGGCGAAGGCGCTCGATCCCGCGCGCTGCGGCTACGACCTGTGCCACGCTATAGTCTCCGGCGTGCGCGAGGCGCGCGCCAGCCGTCCGGACCTCGTCGCCCGCTTTGGCGCGTACCTGCTCCAGAACCACGCCTCGTCCCTGTCGCACGAGGTGTGGGCGACGTACGAGCAGGTGTACATGGCGCTGCTGCAACACGGGCGCGTCGCCCCGGGCAGCACGAATGCCGCCTCAGCGGACTCTGAGGACTTGCGCAAGGCGCAGCAGTACACGGCGACTCTCACAAAACAGTTCCCCAGCTCGCAGCGCGTCCGGCGGCTCGAGGCCATGCTGTTGGAGGCGAAGCGCGAGTACGGGGAGGCGGAGAAGGAGTACAAGGCCATCCTAGAGGAGGACCCTCACAACCTGCAGGCGGTCAAACGCCAGATCGCCCTGCACCGGCAAAAGGGAGAGGTGAAGGAGGCGGTCAAGAAGCTGAACGATTACCTCACCACCTTCTGCAGCGACATGGAAGCGTGGGTCATGCTGCACGAGCTGTACCTGAGCGCGCAGAAGTACAAGGAAGCGGCCTTCTGCATCGAGGAGCTCGTGCTCATCAACCCGATGAGCTACATTTACCACGTGCGCGCGGGCGAGATCACCTACACCAAGGGCATCTCGCAGCATGGCGGATCGCACGACCAGCTGCTCACGGCGCGCAAGTACTTTGCGCACGCGCTCGAACTCAAGCCGGGCTGCCTGCGCGCGCTCTATGGCATCCTGCTCGTGTGTGCCGCCTTCGGCTCCTCCACCAAAGGCAAGGGCGTCAAGGTGGATACGGCAGAGCTCGTTGCCTTCGCCCAGCCGCTGCTGCTCAAGGCCTACACGCCTGCGACGGGCCCGGCGCACCCGATGCGCGGGCTCGTCATCGCGATGCTCAAGAAGCTCACCGTGGCCGAGGGCACTCTTCCCGCCAGCGCTTGAACCGCGCTCGCATGGTGCGCCCACGGGTGCGCCGGGCTTTTCCTTCTTGTCTTTCTTTCGTACCGCCCTCAGGGTTATTCAGGGTGAGGGCGGCTCGCGTGTTTTTCGCGTGCATGTAGGTTGTAGCATACAACTCGTTTCATACAACCGAACGATGATGACTCACTGACTCTGTACTTGGTCGTCCGGGTGGATGATGGCAGGGGCCCCAAGTCGTCCTTGTTAACAAGTTCCCCATCGCCCATGGCCATGCCCCAGGCGGGCGCCGCGAGCGCGGCCCGGGCGCGATACCATCTTACCATGGCAACCATCTATGATCTAAGATCTTTGCCATCTACCATGGGCCCGGGCGCCCCGCGCGGCGCAAAAACCCCGGGCGCTCGGCGTTCTTAGCCGTTGATGGGCCGCGTCGGTTTAGGGGCCTCCCCACGAGGTTGAGGTTCGCGCCCTTCTTGAAGCGACCAACTCAGGAATCCACGTTCCATGCGAACATCCGCGTCAAGACTCAAGTACCGATCAAGCTCTCACGCGCATTGCTCACGCGATCAAGCTTTCATGTACTTTCATAATATTCAATGTCAGAGGGCTCAGTGCGTCTTGCCGAGAAGCCGAGAAGCCGAGAAGCGAGATGGTGGATCGTGGTGTTCATTCATAGCCAGCCCGAGTATTAACAGCCAGTTCACGCCCGAGGACCACAGGTTCGAAGATTCGAAGACCTCTCCGCAGAACAACCACAGGGTCGCCAGGACGGTGCATCCAGACGGTACGAAGCCGAGGCAGAAATGCTGGGGATGAGTTACCTGGCGGCGCTGCCCAACGCGCTGCTGTCCGCGGTCTCCTCGGCACTTTACGCGCTGCTCGCATTCGCATGGCTCGCCACAGCACAGCCGCGCGCTGCTCTGCTCCGTCGCGGGCAGTCGCTTTCGGCCATCCTTGCCTACGGCGCCCTGCAGCTGTTGGTCTCGTTCTTTCTCTCCACGGTGCTGTACGCGGCACTGTACGCGGCGTTCGTGCCTGCGGCGGAGGCGGTGCACGAGCTTCATTTTGGCCTCTGTCAGCGGCCGCCGCCGGCTGCAAAGGGCGGTGCGCCCACGCCGTTGCCCGCTCGGGTGGCACGGCTCACGTTTACTGATGATGCGTCGGCGCTGCTCGCGAGCGCGTCAGGCGGCGGCGCCGCGGGCGCAGCGGCAGCAGTGGCCGCCGGGAGCATCGTACCTCCGCTCGTACGCGCGTACGAGTACGCCGTCGATATGTGCTTGCGACTTCCCGAAACGCCTTCGAACATAGACGTGGGTACCTTCCTTGCCTCCATGCGGGTGGCGAGCGCGCGCAACCAGTCGCTGCTTGCCGTCGATCGGCAGCTGGTGCTGCGCTACCGTTCGGAGCGCGTGCGTGCGATGTGGTCGTACGCGTTCGCGCTGCCGCTGCTCCTCGGCTGGGTGGATGAGTATCAGGACGCGTGCCTAACGCTCACGGAGGGCTTCCTCAACCTTCGACACGATCCGGCGCGCCGCGCGACGCTCGCATTGGTGAGCCCGCACGCGTGCAAGCTGCAGTTGTACGCGGCGACGCTCACCTTCCGCGCCCGCCTCTCGGGCCTCACGTACCTGATGACCGCCTATTCCTTCACCGCGGCCTCCGTCGGAATTGGCGGACTGATGCTCTTGCACTGGGTCGCGCTGCTTTTGTACGAGCTGCGGCCGGTGGCAGGGGCAGAGGCAAAGGCCCCGCCGCCCGCTACCGAGCGTCCGGTGCCAGCGCCGCCGCCACCGCCGCTTGCCCCACGCGCGGCTCCACGCGCGATTTTCAACACCGACGACGGCGACGATGGGCTTGGCAATGATGACGATGAGTGTAGCGGCGATGAGCTCGACTTTCGGAGCGAGGACGGCAGCTACGCACGCGGCTTTGACGATGGGCGGGGTGGTCCTCGTGGAGATTCGCCCTTTTACCCCTTTGACATGCCGCCCGCCCGTGGAGATGAAGGATTGCGGTACCGACGCGGGCGATAGTCAAGCGATATTCGCCATCATCAACACGTCCCAAACTCGAATCCCAAACAGCATGGATCGGCTGATTAATGCGCATCTCGACCATCGTCCATCGACGCACACCGCTTTCGCGTACGACTGAGAGCGACTCGATGTCCGACACAAGCGGTGTGAACTGTGATGTGCATGTGACTACATATTCCTGCTCCTTTGACCTTTCGAACGTCACAGTCACACAGACACACCTCTGACCTCTCAGACTCGAAAGAATCAATACAAGGTAGACTATAATGACGACTATGTTTTACTCGTAGACGCTTATATCGATCGGCGGCCAGGCGCGTGTGGTCGTCTCCGGTCTCCGCACCACTCCGGACGGGACCTATATTCGATTCCCCACCTCGCGCATCGACCCGCGGCCGGAGGTGCGGCTCCCCGCGCGCACACGAATACCAATGGGCATGTGATACTATGTAACTATATCAAAATCCCACGCGGCGTCCCGGTCGGGCCGCGCGCATACACGCGGTGCGCGTCTTAGCTCTTACGATGCGATGCACACGCGCGGTCGGGGAGATGTCCTGGATGATCCCGCTTCCCGGGCCGCCGGGGGAACGATGCGTGGCGAATCCTTCCGCTCAGCGCTTTGAAAAATGTAAGTAAGTAAGTTACATCTGAAAAATGTAAAACGTCAAGGGAAACCGTAAACGTACCGCCGATGCGCCGAAGAACCCCGACGCGATTCTGCATATGCCATATCTCTACGTCTATGTTTTCACTTTTCTGTTTACTGTTATCCGTTCTGCATACGATACTCGTACACATACTCGACTGTCCGATTCTCCAATGCTCTTACCCATGGACCGAGTACCGCGATGATGGAGATGATCGTCATACGTCAACGTCATCGATACGACTGATCGACTGGCGAAGCGCGCATGCGAGCACAACATGTTCCTGTACGTCAGGTTCCTATGCAATGACCTCTCGAAGATCTGAAATGTCTGAATCTGAGGCCATGGCCCACTCTTCATCTCTGAACTTAGAACAGGCTCACCACTTGTTGAAGTCCTGCCACTCGTTGTCGTAGCACTGGCGCGTGCCCATGTATCCGATGTAAGACGCTTCGTCAAAATCGTAGCCCGCACGCTTGCAATCAAAAGGTAGGTAATGCTCCTTTTTCATCGCTTCAATCGAGAAGCCGGCCTCTCGGATGCCCTCGACATAGCCGCCGATCTTGAGTTCCCTGAGCGTCATCCAGCCAGCCTGCACAGCTTCTGTGGCCGTGTATCCTCCCAGCCTGATCTCGTTGAGCGAATGCCAGACCAATCTCGCCTCCGCGCACGAGTAGCCCGCGTCGCGAGCTTCCTTGACCGTGTAACCGCCTTCCTGGGCTTCTTCGCAGGTGTAGTTTGCGTTCCTGATCTCCGTGCACGTATAACCGCCATCTCGCAAACCCGCAACGTAACCTGCTGACTTGGCCTCGTCAGCCCTGTACCCAGCAATTCGGAGGCGGACGAGGATCGACCAGTCCTCGCCCAGGCCAGCATCCTTGGCCTGCAAGCCGGCATTCTTTGCCTCCAAGCAACTATAACCGGCTTCACGAACCTCCTCGCACGTGTAAGATGCCGACTTGGCTTGAATGCAAGTATAGCCAGCCTTCCTGGCCTCAATGCAGCTGAATCCGCACCGCTTGATTTCCTCGACATAACCCACCATCTTGGCATTGCTGATTTGGAAGCCAGCATCCTTGACTCCTTCGACGTATCCAGCTGCCTTGAGCACGTCAAGGCGTACGAATCCTGCCCATACTGCCTCAGAGCAGGAGTATCCCGCCTCATACATTTCAACAGCGGAGTAACCAGCTTCAAAGAGCCCCTCGACATAGCCCGCTATCCTAGCCTCCACGCACGTGTACTCCGCTGCCCTGAATTCTTTGGGCGAATAGCCCGCCTCCTTCATGCCTTGGACGTATCCAACCGCCTTCAGCTCCAAGATTTCCCAGCCGGCCTCCCTGGCCTCTTTTGCAGTGTAGCCAACCGCTTTCATGTCAGGGAGCGAGTCCCAACCACCCTCCCTGCACTCTTTGCAAGTATAACCCGTGAGCCTGGCTTCTTTCAGCGAATAGCCGCCAATCTTGACTTCTCCGGCCGTATATCCTACTGCTTTGCAGTCGTCGCACGAATAGCCCGCAGACTTCAAGAGTTTCACGTAGCCTGCTGCCTTCACCTCCGCACAGGTGTATTCAGCATCATAGAAATCGTGGATGTCGATCCAACCCGCCCCGTTTGCATCCTGAACGGTGAAGCCCGCAATTCTGCACTCGAGCAATCCGTAGCCTGCGGCTCGGGCCTCGCTACACGTGTATCCAGCGGCTTTGAGCCCCTTCAGATAGCCTGCGATCCTTGCTTCCTTGCAAGTGTACCCAGCTACATAAATCTCGGCAATCGTATAACCCGCCGTAAACGCATGGGTGCTTGGATAACCTGCTGCTGCGAGACCCTTGACGTGACCTGAAGCCTTGACTTCGAAGCACGTGTAACCGCCGACGTTTAGATCCCTGAGTGACCAGCCGCCATCGCCAGCCTCAGTGCAGGTGTACTCCGCAGCACGTGCCTCCGCGCAGGCGTATCCTGCTTCTCTGAGCTCCGCGCAAGTGAATCCGATCAGCTTGCAATCTGAAGCGGGGAAGCGCGCGTCTGCGTCTCTATAGCGCGCCATGATAGCGTCGCGGGCGGTATAACCAGCCGCTTTGATTCCGTCGATGTAGGGTCCTTCTTTGAATAGGACGGCGATGTTTGTCCAGCCTGCTAACATTGCCTCCGGGACTGTGTAGCCCGCGCTCTTGATTTCACTGAGCGTATCCCAGCCACCTGCTCGGACCTCTATGCATGTGTATCCAGCCTCCCAGGCCTCCCAGAGCTCGAAGCCCGCTGCCTTGATCTCCACGCCCAAGCAGCCGGCATCGCGTGCCTCCTTGCATGTGCATCCTGCTTCCTTGAGATGCGAACCAAGCCCCACTGCTCTGATCTCGGTCGACGAGAACCCAGCCGCTCTGAGGCCTTCTACGTAGCCTCCATCCTTGAGCTCTTGCAGGCTCCAGCCTGCATCGATGGCCTCCCTCAACGAGTAGCCACCCTCTCTAGAGTCGCCACAACTATAGCCACCAGATTTGACCTCCCCACTGGTCCAGCCTGCCGCCCTGGCTTCGCCACACGTGTATCCCGCCGCTCGGGTCTCGGTGGGGCCACAACCAGCTTCCCTAGCCTCCGTGGAGGTATAGCCTGCTGCCGCCAGCTCCTCGGCATAGCCCCCCACGATGGCTTCCGCACACGTGTAATTTGCGTACTTAATCGCCACACGGGTCCACCCCGCTTCCTTGAGCCCCGCCACGTAACCAGCGGCCTTTATGTCCACGATTGACGTCCAACCAGCTGCCTTAGCTTCCGTAGCCGTGTAACCGATGAGTCGAAGATCTTCGAGATCCTCCCAGCCCGCCGCTCTCGCCTGCTTGCACGTATACCCCACTCGCTTGACCTCCTTGAGCGTGTAGCCCGCTTCACGGAGACCATCGACATGTCCGACAGCTTTGCAATCCGAAATAGAGAAGCCCACGCGCCGCGCCTGGACAGCATCAATCCGACTGCAAGCGGCCGAGAGCTCGCGCTCCGCGAATTCGACGCGACCCGAGTCAACACCTGTACTCTTGGCGCTGTGTATGGCTGCTTTGAGACCTAATACGGCTGAATGGAACTTGTCCTTATCGAGCTGTCCCCAGCCACAGCACCCACGGGTGGTTGAAGTACGGTAGAGCCAGCGCTGAAGTTCCTGAAGAGTCTTCAGCTTCGTCTCCTGGATTTCGATCATCTCGCGCTCCATTGTCCTCGGTGTGGCCGGCTGCTCGTCTAAGAATGAACTTGCCTTGAGCGTGAACTTCGATTGCGCCTCCAGCTCGGCAGCTTGTGCTTTACGCAAGGCCTCTTCAGCCTCCTCCAAAGCCTTCTGCGCGTGCTCCTTCTCTGCCATGATAGTGTCGTGGACCTTCGCCGTTGAGCGCGGTGTGATCGGTCGAATAGCCAAAAACGATGTGCTCTGCGGCAGTTGCAACTGAAAAGCCGGCTTCACCTTTGCATAAGGCGCTCCCGCAACCTTCGCTGCCTCCTTCTCGGCCGCTGCCTTTGCAGCTGCCAACTCCTGCTCCGCCTCCAGGTGAGGTGACCACCGGCCAGTTGGTGCTGTGAGCGGCGGAGGTAGCGAAGGCGGAGAGTACACTTTTGTGTCTGCCACCGCCTCCATAATTGAAATGGGTACCTCATCCCCTGCCAGCACGGCTTTCTCCTCCACCTCTTCCGCCGGAAGCACTGAAGGCGCAGCTGCTTGAGTCTCCACTGGCAAGAGGGCTTCAGTCTCGGCTAGTAGACTGCTTCTGTAGTCTGATACTTCTACGATCTCCTTCTCCTCCTCCTCCTCTTGCTGCTGATCGGATGAGAGCGTGATTTCTTCCACTGCTGCTGTAGCCTCTGCTGGTAGCACGGGAGTCTCCTTCACCACCGTATCCTTGGCGAGTGCAAAAGGCTTCCGCTCGGGAGTCACCTCCTCCAAATCTGCATCCGTCTCGACGGCGACTGGAGGAGGAGTGGGGTTCACCTCCTCCATGGCATCATCCCCCCGTAAGGCCGGTTGATCAACCCCATCGATGGCGGAAGGTGGGCTAATGTTCTCCAGAAGTGCATACACTTTTGGCAAGTCAGGCTCGTTGGCGGCGAGAGCAGGAGTCTCCAGCACAGGTATGTCCTCCTCACGCGCAGCCTCCTCCTCCTCCTCACGCCAGTCCTCAGGGATTCGGGTGGAGCTCAGATCGGATGCAGTGGGGTCCGCATCTGTCGCAGGAGCAGCAGTCTCAGCTTCCAAAGGATCCAACCAAACCTCCTTCGGCGCATGCTTCGGCGCCGGCGACGGGACGTCCTGTAGCGCCAGCATATCTTCAGCTGGCGCGCTCATCCTCGCCCGAGCCGCGCCGCGCCCGCACGCGTTGAAACTGCCCTGCGTGTCGTGTGAGTCGAATCGTTGCGTCTTCTGCGCGCGCGGGGGACTTACCAAACCGTGATGAGAGGTCTCATCATTACCCCACGTCTCCCGGACTCCCACACTTCCTAAGGTCCCTCTTTACGTCTCACCACCCCCTCAGTGAGCGTCACACAACGTGTATCCCAGCTTCATCCTAGCTCAGTCCCAGCTGGGAGCTGGCTCCCCGGGAGCCGCCTGCAGTCAGTGACAGTCAACGAGTCAGTTTCGTCGCGGCCACCACATCACCGTCTCAAAGGACAGCTCCGCTCCCCTCGGTCAGCACTCGTGACGCGAACCCTCAACTCGGCTGGCGGGCCAGCGAGCTCAGCCTGTACAAATTGAAATCGCGTACCGCCGCGCGGCATGCCGCGGGCGGGCGGAACCGCCATTCGTGATTCGATGGTGGGACAACCGCGCGGCCGACGCCTCGGCCCCGGCACGTCGATCCGAACCCGACATCGCAACCATGAATCTGATATCTGTCGACAGCAATGACACCCCCGTTCGCTATAAACGACGGTTGGTGGACGAGCTCCATTGTGCGCACCTACCACCTAGATTACATGTTCTACGACGAGCACTTCACCCTTTCTCTCTACAATCTAGCTGACTAGCTCTCGCGGTACGAGGTTCCTACGTTCCAAACACCTAAGGAAGTGAAGATCGGTGTTCTCTACGACGGCTCGTCACTGCTCGTCAGAGTTCTTCACCACGCTAGCAGGCGTTTCGGCGGTGGAGTTGGCCGGCGCACGGGCGAGAGCTTTTTGGGCGGCTCGTCTGGTCCACCAGCTGCAGCCTTCCATGACCGTGCAAGAGGAGGAGCTGTGTCTCTCTTGGGCTCGTCGGCAGGGACGACCAGAAGGTCCGCACATGGTGAGGTCACCAGTTGTCTGCTGAGAGCCAGTGGCTGTAGTTTGCGCCGCTGCAGACCAGGAACGGAACTGCTGCGGCCAAGTGCCCGTCCAGCCTCCATAGTGACCTTGCCTTCCAGCTCACTAACAAGGTCGACTGCTCTTAGCCAGCACCATTCGCGCCGCCGTGGACTTTTGGATCGGCTCGGCGTCGCGACCGCTGTCACGGAAGGTGCAGCAGGCTGATGTCTGGCCCGAGGAGATGCAGGAGGCGGAGAGGGGATGGAGCGCGAGGGTGTAACCGTGAAGGACACCGTCGCTCTGAGGAACGACACATTGCCCACGCGCTCCGTGCCTATGGCGGTTTTCGGTGGCGACGTATACTCTGTAGATATGCCGCCGCGTGACTGCAACCCAGTAAATGCTCCAGGCATCGCTGACCGGCTCACACGTTCGAGCGGCTGTAGGTCCTCAGTGGCTGGGACGCGTCCTGGGAAATGGGGAGCATTACTTTGCACAGGCGGCGGAACTGGAGTCGTTGCTGCTGGTTTCGCCGCGTGGGGCTCCTCTGACGGCTTGTCTGTCGCAGTCGCGCCGTTGCCAGTGAGCATGGGCTCTGGCGACGGCGGAGGACCTGACGACGATTGCGGCCCTGCAGCTAAAGTCGAGATGCTGTCGGCATCGCGCCCCGAATGCGCCACGCACGTGCTGAAGAATCGGTTCGGCGGCGGAGGCAGATCGGCAACACAAAGCCGCACAATGTAGTGGATTCGTTCGCACTCAAGGCCTGGGTACGATGTGTGCTCAAACTCGCAGATTGAGTGCCAGTTGACCTCCTTGATCCACGACTCTGGCGTGCACAGCTCCCTGGTGACGAGTTCCGTTGCCTTCAGAGTTGGAGACGACTTTTCCTTGAGCCGGCAAGTGAGCCGCCGCCGGCCACCATCGCGCTTGCACACGACGAGCTCGTGCTCTCCGTTGGAACTGAGAATCTGTACGGTCAGCAAGCGACGCTTGAGCAGCAGATTTGGGCAGACCGAATGCATCTCCACCGGGCTATCCGTGGCGTTGTTCAACGGCAGCTGCCGCTGCAGCAGAGGGGCACGCCGCGAGTAGAGCAGCCCATCTTGCGAGTAGAGCTCCGCGTATAGCATACGCAGCTGCTCGCCGGTCCATCGCTCTAAGCTGATTGAAGCGAAGCGTAGCACGATCGCGAGCTCTTGCAAAGAGCACACGAAGAGATAGAGCGGCGGACCTCCTTGCATGGTAGCTGCCAGGTAGCGCTGCGCACCATGGAAGGCGTGCGGCGGAAGCTCGGGAATATCTTCGATGTCGGGCATCTTCATCGGAGGCAGCTTGAGCTTCTGTGGCTTCCGTTTCTCGAAAGTGTTGAGCTTGACGCTATCCTTTTTCCGCAGGCGCGGTGGCATCCTCATGGGCTTTCCCGTCACAGGGTCAGGTTCACCTGGTAGATCCTCCTCCACCTCCACCTCCTCCACCTCCTCCACCTCCTCCACCACCTCCTCCTCCTTGGACGGGGTAAGTCGGGCAAGTTCTTCCTCAGGCTCGGAATCCTCTTCAGGTTCGGGCATCACCCAGGTATTGATGGGCTCTGGCTCTGGCTCTGGCTCGGGCTCGGACTCCGAATGAACTTCCTCGCGTTCAGGCACGACAAACTTAGCGAGAGCGTCGGCGACGAGAAGTCGCACGTCCCCGTCAACCATCGTGTCGAGCAGGTCGTCACGAGTAAGCGCGACAGCCTTTTCCACGGCTGCTGCATGAATGGCCAACTCTAGGGCGGCGTCCTCGTCCTGCGCTTTGGCGAAAAGAACCTTCTCAATCTTGTCGCGCATCAGAGCTTGCTGCGCTCTCCTCTGCGCCGCCCTTGCCATTGCTGCTTCTCGTATCTCTTGCGCGGCACGCTCCCTTGCCTGGTTGCGCGCCAGATCGCGCGCAGCTTTCTCGGCTGCTTCCATTGATCTCTTCACCTGCTCTATCTCCCTATCGGCATCCTGGGCTTCCATCACAAGCCTTCCCTCGATCTTTTGCCGGGCCTTTCTCAAACGAGAAGCGTTGAGCGCTTCTTGCTTCTTGGCCTCATCGATGACCTCGTCCCATTTTTCCTGTTCACCGTGCGCGATTGTTGCGAGCTCCTTGCCGAGGGCCTTGCCGTAGTCCTTGAACTTGCCCCATTTGTTCTTCTTTGCAAGCGCAACCAGCGGGCTGTCCTCGGGTTCTTCTCCCCGTGCGATTTGAGCCATCTGGCGAATAGCACGCGCAACGTCATCGTCCATGCTTTTGAGTGTGGGTTCAGAGACGTTGTTCTCCCATTGTTTGATACGACTTACGAGGGGTTCCGGTGGAGGTCGCTTGCTCCGCATTTTGTATGTGTACGGGACGAATGTCTGCTCTGTCTCTGGGCTCTTGCCCATGCTCATGAAGGTGCCCTTGGGGCGCTTGAGCGGTGACAGGCCGCCCAAGAGCGGGCTGCGACCGCCCGTCATCGGCGGCGGTTGGTCCGTCGACGTCATCGCGCGCTCCACCTCCAGCATCGCGCGGGTCTCCCCTGAAGAGAGTTTCGAAACTGCACAAAGCGACACTTGATAATTGCGCGATTGGCGCGCCCGCACAGCGCTCAGCGAGCTTACCTCCAATCTTACACATGCTTTATACATGATCTGACATGGCGTGACAGCGGATTCTACATGTATATCCAATGTTCCACATGCTTTCTCCTTTGACAGAGCTTCGTACGAAACCCGCTGTGTCGAGCGGTGATCGCCCCCAGGAGGCAAAACCGGCCTCTGGAATATGGCGGCGGCCGCGACGATGATCATCACCTTATTCAAGCACTTGAAGCACATCTTCGAACCGGACATGTCGTCGTACGATCCGGATGCTGTCATCGATCATACCCTGCTCGAGACCTGCAAGCCGCACCACCGCGAGGTGGTGCAGCTGGCCATGACAGATCTGTATGGGAAGCGCATGGAAGCCATCCTCCGGCTTCCAGCGTCATGGGAGCGCTTCCTCGTTGAGCGTATGCTCAACGATAAGCGCGACCTGCTGCTGGCGCTCACCTTCCTGCAGGTGGCGCTCTGGCTGACGTTCACAAGCGTCATGCAGCTGCTGGTCCTCAATCCTAACAACAGTTGGAGCTGGTTGTGGATCGTGCCGCACCTGCTCATCACATGGGTCGTGTTTGGCCAGCGCTTCATTCTGGCGATGCACTACGCTGCGCACATACCACTCTTCAGCAAAAAGAAGATTGGCTTCGCCGCCACGCTGCTCAACGCGATCCCGACGACGGTCATGTGCAACTTCTACGGCATGCCTGCCGGCGCGTACTACGTTCACCATTGCATCATGCACCATCAGGCCAACAACTTCTTCCCGCACGACGTCTCGTCGACGATGCCTTACGATCGCAGCTCGCCGCTCCACTTCTTTGCCTACGTGATCAACTTCATGATCCACACCTTCCTCTATCTGCCCTTCTATTGCATCGTCAAGAAGCGCTATGACATCGCCGGTGTGTGCGCCGCGCTACTCGGGACGTATATGCTCGCGATCAAGTTCCTGTACGCGTTCAACCCGCTCTTCTTCACGTGCTCGCTCGGCATCGCCTCCGTGCTCGGTCCGTTCGCGCTCATGCTGGGTAACTTTTCGCAGCACATCTTCGTTGACCCTGACTCGCCCTCGAGCAACTACACCCTCGCGTGCAACCACGTCAATGCGCCGTTCAACATGCTCACGTTCAACGACGGCTACCACATCACGCACCACGTGAACTCGGTCTGCCACTGGAGCGAGATGCCTCTCAACTTCATTAAGAATCTCGACAAGTACGAGCAGGGCGGCGCGATCATCTTCAAGCACATCAGCTTCGATGAGATCTCGTTCGCCGTCTTCTCGGGCGAGCGGGGGCTGCGCCGGCTTGCTAAGCATGTGGTGCAGATCACGCCCAAGCATAAGAGTGAGGACGAGCTCGTCGCCATGTTCCGCCGCCGGCTGCAACCGATCGTGAACAAGGAGACGAATCTCACTTCGTCGCGCATCGGCGTCTTCCTCGCGAACGAAGTGCTCTGGTTCTCTGCCTGGGCGGTCGGTTGGCCGCTGGCAAAGATCCCCGCCATGGGCACTGCCGTCTTCTACGCGATCTACCACATCGGCGGTCTCAGCTGGCTGAATGCCTGAACAGCCGTGTGACGGACGGGATTCTCCCTTCAACGACGTAAAGTCTCGTCCACGTGGTCCGTATGATGAT
>Ga0209550_10002825_pt1 | contig 16670 bp, 14 predicted proteins | sample LauGreSuBDMM15SN_2_FD_187567 | JGI IMG/M metagenome (GOLD analysis project Ga0209550, IMG submission 187567) | Freshwater lake microbial communities from Lake Michigan, USA - Su13.BD.MM15.SN (SPAdes) (version 5) | ecosystem: Environmental > Aquatic > Freshwater > Lake | place: Lake Michigan...
AATTTGTATTATATGTATTATATTACTATATCAATAATTGTATGTAACACCTTGTCTTTTTTATTTTTTTTGTCTCCTTATATTGATTCATTTCGTTTCTTCAGTATAATTTGTTTTTCTAAATAAAACAATGCTTCAGACCGGTCAGTCCAATATCATCACTGATAATTGGCATCATGTCGCTTTCTCTTTCGATAGTAGCAACAGTAATCTCAAATTGTTCGTTGATGGTATCCTTAAAAACTCTTCCAATGTTAGCATTCTAACTTCTTCCATCCAATTGTCCAATATCATTCTAGGCAGCAATATTGATGCTTCCATTGATAATGTTAAGATATTCAATACGGCTCTCGATACCGAACAAATTAAATATTTAGCATCTTCTGCTAATTATAACAATTCTCTTCAAAATAATATTGTTGATCTCCACTTCAACGACAACTATCATACTCCCGTATTTGATCATGTTGGAGTTACCACTGTTGGCAATCTTGGCTATTCTAATGGATTCATTCAAGGCAGTAAAGCTATTGACTTCAATAATGGATATATACGCGTTAATGATGTTGATGGCTTTCCCACTGATGAACTCTCTTTCTCCGCTTGGGTTAATCTCACTGATCTTAATTCTACCCAACATATCGCCGTCTCTGATGGCTTCGATATGTCCCTTAATACATCTAATATATCCCTTAAGTTAGGTAACACTGCTGTCGTATTTACTACTACAAATGTTAATGCCCCCTTCTTCACTGGAGAACGCCTTAAGATTGATTTCAACTCTGGGGTTAATGATACATCCTATGATGCTAAAACCAATAATGTCGGTGTTGTATCTACTGGTGTCGCTGGAGGTTCCTTCAGCAATGATATCCTCTCTTACCCTAATGCCTCCTTCTATGCTGATAAAATCACATTATCCTCTTGGGTTAAGACTAGCACTGGAGGCACTATTTTTAATATCAACGATAACCTTAATGTTAATATTGGTAATAATCGTGTTGATGTCAATGTTGGGGTGAGCGCACAAAGTAAAGTGTTGGTTTCTCGACTCAATTCTACACATTACACTGTCATCAATAAAATTACATCATTCGATGGCGAACCTCTGGGATCTCTCATCCAAAGTTCAGGTAATGTCGAATTCAATATCGTATTTGATAGCTTGAAAAAGTTAAGCGTAAGTGAAATTTCCTTTAATGTCCCTTTCCGAAATCACTCTCCCACCAATATATCAGTTCGTGGTATTAATGGGACTAATCCAAGTGTAGAGTTGATCAATGAAGATATTGCTTTTAGGAATAAACAATACACCTATAAGTTTTATAATACGTCAGATGTTCCATTTAACACTATTAAAGTTAAGGTTGAGGGGGGAGTCAAATTAAGAATTAAAGATATACAACTTAGCGGATACTTATATTCTTACGTTGCCTTTTATGCTGGTCAAGATGATTACAGTGCTGTTTATTCTGGAAATAATCTTTTATCTTTTGATACATATAATAAATTTACAATCAATCTTAATGCTGGTGTAAGTGTGAGTGCAATTCTTTATAATATTACTGCAAACACTTTAACTAACATTGGAAGTGTATCCAATGGTTTTACTATTACTATAACGGATGTAGGTGAATATTTTGTTAGAGTTACTGATTCTAATGGGATTGTTTATAATAGTAACAAAGTAAATGTTACATCTGTATTACCACAACCACCTATAACAGAAATACCAGCTTTTCCTTTAAATTCATCAGTTGTATATACAAGTCTACCATATACTAATACCATATACCAAAACATTTACCCTGGAGGTAGATATGCTATTACTCACAATAATAAAATTTATGAAGTTTCAGTGCAATCTGAAGAACATGGCGGTGAAGCATCAACACACTGTAGAGGGTGGTGGATGTTTAGACAATTAACTAATGATGAAAATGATCCTATTAATGGTCATCTACAAGCCTTGTATTGCACTGGTAATCATATACATCTACCTCATTGGATGAAAATAAAATTACCGAGAGCATTAGTAGCTAAAAGTGGAACAATAAGAGAATCAAGAAATACGCATATACAAAATTGGAATTTACGAGGATCAAATGATGATGTAAATTGGACAACATTATATTCTGGAAATGGAATTGGACATGAAAGCACTAAAAACTTTTCATTTAATAATGATACATCTTTTCTATGGTATATGATAGAAGTAGTGAGCCTTAATTACTCTTATGATGGTGATAATAAATATTTTAGAATCAATAATTGGAACCTACAATTTTATAACGTTACGAGTTAAAATGCAGTTCAATTCGGTTTAGGTTCGAATGCTGAAGGGTATTCATATGCAGTTCAAACAAGGGGATTCAATTACTACATGGTGCGAGGCAGTACCACAGAAGCATTGACTTTAATCCTTAATAACCTTGGAACTCCCTACACATACTTCTACGGAGCATATGACCATCAAGCAATTCTACATTACCAATTACCAGCATATACAACTAATATATCTATTAGAGGAAATAGCTATTATGTTGCGATAGGCAAAGCATATGTAATTTTGAGAAGCAACAAGCCAACTTTTGAGATTGATACAATACCCAACAGTTCCACAGATAGACCTCCAATACAGAGAATCACATCAAGTAATTGGAACACAGCAATAACAAACCCAGTGGTTCAAACAACAGGCACGTTTCCGTTGCATTCGCAACTTGAAACTAAAACAATAGCAATTCCCCTTGCAAATCAATCACAAGATTTAGATTTATACATTACTGAATTACCTCATGGTGCAAGTTTATATGTGGATAATATAACTATCACTCATCTAATATAATTTACTAAAAATAATAATAACAAGATTATATGAGTTAAATAGTTAGGGAAAGCCATCATAATAATTTTTTATAAAAAATAAAATAATTTATTAAATCTGAGTCAATTACACGCTTTAAAAAATTGATATATAAGATATAAATTATAATCATACTAATCATTTTTCTGCTGCGCATTAATGATGATGACTTCATTTCAATTACCCTTACCACCCTCCAAAAAGATCATCAACGTCTTCCACCTCTCCGACATACACATAAGAATCGGAGAAACTAAAGAACTTGCCAGATATGATGAATACATCAATGTCTTTAACAATTATACCAACTCCATCAAAACGCACCCTGCGGTTATTGCTCAATCAGCGGTCAGCGTTATAACTGGAGATATCTTTCATCACAAAACACGACTCGACTCTTTCAGCGTCACCATCTTCAACAAATTGATCGATATCATCTCCTCTATCACGCCAGTATATATCATCCTCGGCAACCATGACTTCCGCCAAGACAAACCAGACACTCCCGATCTCATCACCTCCATCCTTACAGATGCTCTACGTCCCAACGTCTATTTCATGAAAGAAACAGGCCATTACGTAGCTGGTAATATCGGCTTCGGACTCGTATCAGTTCAAGATACTCTCGTCGAAGGCACCTCTTCAGGAAAACAAGTCGATAAGTTGCCGACGTTTCCATCTCCCTACGACTTTCCAGAAGAAGTGGATACGACTATCGCGCTTTTTCACGGAACAATCGTATCATGCAAGCTTCAAAATTACTCAGACTCTCTTGAAGGCTACCCACTAAGCTGGTTTAATGGCTACGACGCGGCGATGCTAGGAGATGTCCATCTTCAACAAATTCATAACACAAAGTCCGATGATGGAACTTGGATGAATAAAAAAGTCGTCTGGGCATATCCTGGTAGTCTCATTCAACAAAATTTTGGCGAAGAAATAATTAATCACGGTTACCTCGACTGGGATCTCGTCAATAAAACTGTCAAACCAGTTAATATCTATAACGATTACGGAATGATAAAGTTGAAGTTTATCGACAATCACTGGTGCCTTTATCACGGCTTCAAGTTGGATGATGTCATCAAACACCCAATGTTTCCCAAGAACATCTCAATTCGCGTATTCAATTCATACGATAACGAAACTGTTAATGTATTAAAGCAAACTCTCGAAAATAAAGGTTTAACATATACTATGACGTTCATGAATAATACTGTCTATGCATGCGATAGCGGACAGGGTGGAGGTGGATTAGATCAAGACAATTACAATACTGAAATGATCTCCAATCTCAATACTCTCGACAATTGGACAAAGTTTATCGATGATAAATGTTCTGGAAAGTCCATGCATCCTGAATGGAAGTCTTGGATTAAAGATCCCGAAAATCTCCAGATCATCGTCAATGAAGCATTACCGAGTTCATTACACGATAAAACACTCAAAAAGAATGCTGAATTAACCAATTGTATTCAAGTGACCAATCTATTTGATAATATCACCAAAAAGACATTCAAGATCAAATATTTGGAATGGTCTTGGATTCTCTGTTTCAAAGATAATTGCTGGTTTAATTTTGATGATATGCAGGGATTTACTGGACTGGTCTCAGGGAAAAATGGCAGCGGCAAAACATCATTCTTAGAGACTATCGCGATTGCTCTCTTCGGCGAGTGCACACCTGCTAAGACCACTCATTCACACTCCGCCTCAATAATTCATAAAAACAAACCGAGTGGTGGCAAAGCTATGACAATTATTCATTTCGAATATAACGGAAATGTTTATCATATTCAAAGAACATTCAAAGCTAATACATTAGATCCTATTAAACTCAAGGAACATGATGTCAAGATCTCATCAGATGCTCTGACGTGCCAGCTATCTGGTAATAAAACAACCAGCGATTGGATCAAACAGCACATCGGAAGCATGGACGATTTCATCCAATACACAATGATGACACAATTCGAAAGTAAAGACTTCTTTACTCTCTCTGATCAAGACCAAATTAAAACTATCGAGTCCAGTCAGAATATCGATGCTGTCAATAACCTCGACAGTGTCTTCAACAACGCGATAAAAAATATGTGCTCTGTTCAATCATCCATTCAAGATATCTACAATCACAACTTATCATCCACCGCCGTTTTCAAAGAAGAAGAGTATGAAGATGTAGGTCGTCGTATAGCTGACACTGAAACTGTTATTGCTGGCACTATAACTGAATTGAAGGCACTCAATAGTAGCACGTGGTCTCACATTCCAGATGAGGATTTCGATAAGAACGTGAAAGGTGAAATCAAAACTCTAAAGCAGTCGATCGATACCATTAAATTGAATAAAACATATGAAGAGCTTCTCATTCAGAAGGGCTCTATTCAAAACACATTTCAAAGTGAAATTAAGGCGCTGAAACTGATTCGCTACGATGGCGATATTAATAAATCACGTGCATATATTGAAGCTTACGATAAGGGATCTATTGAGAAAGCGGCGCTCACTAAGGAAATTGACGCATGTATTCTGCGAACTGAAGAACTCCATGACTTAGTCACATGTGTCCGAAAGCAAATCAGCTCTTTACAGGCGAAGCACAAGCAGCCTCTATCCCGTGAGGATATGATGAAACAGCAAGCCGCGAGATATGCTGAGTTAGATGCGCGGCGAGCTGTCATGGAGAAGAACATAAAGAAATCTGGCAAACTGTTGAAAACTTACGATGATTATAAGGATAAAATACAAACTATTGGGCTTGCCTTAGATAAAGTTAATAAGCACATCGCGGATATTGAAGCATTTGAACACCCTTTTAATCCAGATTGCGATCAGTGTAAGCAGCAGCTGTGGAAGATCAATTTGGACGCTTACGAATTGGAACGCGAAGTCGTGGCGAAAGAATTGCAAGAAGTCGAAGAACTGATGACTGCTTTCAATAAGAAGAGGGATGTTAATGCTCTGAGAGAACAATACGAGACTGAATCTGAACTGCTCGAAGAACTTGAAGCGATTGATATTACGAAAGTCAATGATGAGATCAAAGCTTGGAAGGTATTTAAAGATAATCTTTCGGCGATTGAAGTGATTGCAGAAACAGAAGAAGCATACACTGATGAGTTGGCTGATATTTCTACGCGTAAAGCAAAACTCATTACGAAGATGAAAGCGATTCCTATTGTTGGTGATGGTAATGCCAATGCCTCAGCTCTCTATTATGAACACCAGATGCTCGTCAGTAATCAGAAGAATTGGTTAGATGGTCCGAAGACGGAAGAGATTGATGCGATGATAGCGCTACACAAGAAGAAGAGTGTTCTTGAAGAGAAACTGGTGTATTGGACTGATGTGAAAGACCAGAAGCCTAAGAGAGATGCTTATGATGCGCTCGTTGAAAACATGAATAAGAATAAGGATATGTTGGCTTCTCTTATCAGTAAGTATCGATCTATGGAATTAATAAGGAAACAGCACCAGGAGTTGGATACTGTATCTCGCTATCTTAATGATCTGACACATCGCATCGATACTCTACAGAACATGTCTATGGCTTTCAAGGAATACAGGCAGTATTTATTCAATAGCCACATTCTTCCATATGTTCTCAAGAGAATCAATCATATAGTTGCACAAGTCTCAGAGAATAGTAGTCTTACTCTGGCGTGTTCTCTTGATACTGTGAATGCGAAGACTAATTCTAAGACGAAGGTGAAAGATGCGTTGAATTGGTCATTTACATATGATGGTGCAGTTCTACCTATCGAGAAAGCATCTGGGTTTCAGAGGTTCATGTTTGCTATGGCTATGAGAGTGTCGCTGACGAAAATCAATGCTCGCCTTCAGAATAGACAATTGTTCATCGATGAGGGATTTACGACGTTCGATGAAGTGCATCTGTCGAAGGTAAATGATATGTTTGAGAGCTTGAAATCCGATTACGATAACATCATCATCGTGAGTCATTTGGAGGAGATTAAGGAGAATATTATGAATAAGATTCATATCGAAAGAGACGGTGGTTTGAGTTGTATTCAATTTGGTAAGGGACTGTGTGCAAAACTACCTGTTGCGCCTGGTCGTGGTAGGAAACCTAAAGAGTTGTTTAAACCTTTTCTCATTTAAAATACCCATTTATAAATTTAAAAATTTGTAATAAAAATAATATATATTTATATATTTATATGAAAATATTTTACTTTTCAGATGAAACTTTTTTAGACATGAAAACAAATTTTGAATTATCATTTAAGGAAGATTTTGATAAGCAATTTAAACTTGTAAAAAATATAAATATTGATAGAAATAAACCTGGTTCTGGAGTAGATATTTGGAAATTTAAAACAGAAATGATTATAGACGCTATAAAACAGAATGCAGATGATATTATTATTATTTCAGATATAGACATAATTTTTTATAAACCTGTAATACCTATGATTTTAGAAAATATGATTGATAATGATATATGTTTTCAAAAAGAGCATGAAAACTCTGGCATAAATATAGGTTTTATTTCTATTTTTTGTAATGAAACAACTTTACAATTTTGGAATAAAATTTATGAAATTTTATGTAATTCAAATAGATGGGACCAAGAAATAGTTAATGATATTATATATAATCGTAAATATAATATAAGATGGAAATTATTTCCAAGTAGCATATGGAACTGGTCACAAGGAAATTTAAATAAAGATATAATTTTACATCACGCAAACTGTGTTTCAACCAAGGAAGGTAAATTTAAACAAATTAAATATGTAAATGATTTTATCAAGGGTAATTAACATACTAATTGCTTCTAATTAAAAATGGGCATTTTAAATGAGAAAAGGAGTAAAAAATAACTGATAATTAAGTTTGTAATTGTTTTTCATTTTTATTTTCGTTTTTATTTTCTATTTCTATTTCTCCAAATAGTTTTTCATCATCATTCTCCAGGATGTTCGCGCAACCCATATGGACTTCTCGAGGAATTCATAAGAGATTATCTAACATATCCATATAACTTTCTTTATTGATTAATATTGACTCTATAGAGATACAGCTTTGCTTAGTTGTATGTAGTTCTATATAGTTTTATATAGTTTCATAAAGGATTTCCATATACATTCTATAGATATATCCCTTATACAGTTATCGAAACATCCATATGTAAGTTGCGACGGGTTGCGTCCTATCTATAGATATCCATTGCTATTTAACTTCTGTTTATTGTTAATGATCGCAAATTTGATATTTAATTTTGTAATTTGATATTTAATTTTGTAATTGTAATTTTTTATGATGATGATGATGATCGAGAATTACCCGATAATGCTACACCTTTTGAAATCTATTATTGTGCGTCCCCGCGTATATTCCCTATTTATATTAAAAATTTTTAAAAAAATGATTATTTTTAAAAAAAAACTTATTATTTTTAAAAAATTAAAAAATAATCTTATCGGACATAATGCAGCAGCAACCGAAGACTCTCGAAGTTCAAACCCCTGTTGGAAATGTTCATAATGTCGTTTTTGAGATAACATACGTTAGAAATAACGATGATACAACTGAGCATGATCCATCACAGAAAACACTTGAAGATTATGTGAAGGAATCCGATATTATTCCGGCGAATGTCAATTATATGGACGAACTCCGCATAATTTCACCAGTAAAGTACATTGGAAAACTAAATTTCCATTTTACGTGTGAAACGGACTTAAAAGCACAGGAAATTGCAAATTTGTTTCTGTTACAAAGTTTGAGTGATGGAGAGTGGGAAGCCGCGCCTGGAAATGGCAGTTTTGTGTATCCTACAAAAGATGGTCAAGAAGAACTTGGTCTTTTATCATTCGGATCTGTAGTAGTCGATGGAAAAAAATTTAAAATTTAAAATAAAAAATAAAAAAAACACAAACCCATTAATTTCAAATGAGTTTGTGTTTTTTTTTGAAAAGCAGAACGAGGCTCTCAAAAAAATAATTGCGTGATAATCATCTCTTTTTATTTTATATTTCTACATTAAGAACATTGTTTAAAGGGGTCATAATGAAAGTATCAGTATTATGCGCAACGTATAATCGCCAACAACTCATTCCTCTCGTCATACATCAATTCAACCATCAAGATTATCCTAATGATCAGATGGAACTCATCATATTAGATGATAGCGATCATCCATGTTTCTTTGAAAGTCACACACAGAATAATATCAAATATCTTTATATGAAAGAGAAAGTTCCTATTGGTAAAAAAAGAAATATGTTGAATGATATGGCATCAGGTGATTATATAGTATGGTTCGATGATGATGATTTCTATACCAGAGATAGAATCACTAAATCCATCAGCGTTCTAAAACAACCAGAGTATAAAATCATAGGTGTCAAGAACATGGTCATATACGACTCTTTAAAATCCAAGTTATCAGTCAATGTTATCGTTAAACGACTAGGATATTCCCAAAACAATATTATGGCCTACCATCGTGATTATCTACAAACACACAGATATAAAGATGATGATGAATACGACGAAGAACGATTCTTTACCAATCAATTCACTGAACCATGTTACCAGTTCGTTGGATCACATCTTTGTATTCACATAGCTCATTCTAAAAATACCATATCGAAAGATAAATATCTCAAGAATAAATACAGGATAGATCATTTTAAAGCCGAGCTATTTATGAACGATGAATTCTTTTGCAATTACATAAATAATCATTTGAATACTGAACAAGTGAATACTTTCCATTGGATTAACATGGATAAAGATGCTGATCGTAGAACGTTCATGATTGAACAATTCGACAAATATAAACTGAAGCACGAACGCTTTGAAGCAGTCACTCCCTCTAACATAGGAGATTCTTCGTATCATATTATATATCATAATAAGATGGTTAAACACACTACCATTAATGAAGTATGCTGCTTTGCTTCGCATCTTTCTGTGATGAATAAGGCACTTAAGGCTTGTTCTTCTGATGTTAATGATTATATAATAATATTAGAAGATGATATCATTTTTAAAGATACCATCATCAATCTGAGTAATATAATCATCAACGCACCGGCAGATTGGGAAATATTACAGTTTCATCACATACGCCTTGGAGATAAATATGATTATTCAAAAACAACATGGATCCCTTGGATAAGAAGGCACTTTTGCACAACTTTCTATGTCATAAAGAAACACTGTGCTGAGTCCCTCGTAAAACAGTTCATGCGCTTCGATGATGAAGGTAAAATTTCATATGATTTCTCCAGTTGTCACGATATCATTCAAGCGGATTATTATATTTATAAGGATTTCAGAACATATACTCTCACCAGACAAGTATCCACAAGTAATCTCGAATTTGAAAGTAATATTCAATTGACAGATTGGGCGAAAAAGAAGAAATATATATCTGCTTTTGAAAAGGAACTCGAGTGATATTGAGATTATTTATAGATATGATGCTATAGATGTAAATAAAATATAAAAATATATTATTCATGTATAATAAAGTTTTCTCACAATTCACCTGTAAGTATATGTTCAAGTATATCTATGACACTTCTACTTCTAAAGATCTTTTAAGGTATCGTTCAGCTTTGCGCAAAACGCTCATCAATAATAATGGCCTACGAGGTTTTGTCGAAAATCATCACATAATCCCTAAACAGTGGCGCAATCATAGCGCGTTAAAGCGAATAGATTTTGATGTAAATAGTTCATATAATATTCTGATAATGCCTAATAATAAATATAAATACAAATATAAAAGCAATCCAGGACTACTCGTGCATGCAAATGGACATAAGAAATATAATGAGTATGTGAAATTAGAATTAGATGAATTAGATCGTATCTATGTTTGTGATGGCGATGATGATGGTAATGATGATGAATTCAAATATAATTTCTGGCTCTTTTATATTTACTTAAAAGGATCCTTAAATAATAATTCAGTTGATATACCTTGGAACTAATTGCGATGGCCTATAATGTCATCATCGACGGTGATAATGTTCCTTTAGAGAAGTATCATACCATTGTTGAACCAGAATTAAAAGCCGCGTATAAGTCGCTTTCAATACCGTTGCTAATATGTCAATCTAATATAATTGTAAAATATAAACATGGAAAACAGTTTGATGTTCAATTCATCTGCAGTCAGACAAATAAAAAGAACTCAGCGGATGCGCGCATTATATTCGAGGCGGGGAAGATGTATGAAAGAGGCAAGAATGTTATAATTGTAAGTAACGATAATATTTATAAAGAGATAGAGTGCGAAAGAATATTTGTGCATCAGTTTGATGCAAAGAGGAAACATATTGAAGGTTGATGTTGGTCATAAAAATAAATTAACAGTAGTGCGATTTAGTCGCATTTAGCGTTTTCAATAGAAGTCTCTTTCATTTGAATCATCAATTGATCTATCTTACCAATCTTCATATTCGACATAGTCATCAAGAGCTCATCTGCAGACAGTCCAGCGAATTTGTTATTTTTATCTTTGTTATTTTTCTCTAACACAAGATGATAAACATTGACGAATCTCTTTTCCTGAGGTAGATTTGCATGCGATTTATATCTAATCCCTCTGCCGATAACTTGTTCAATTCGCGATTGATGCCAAAATGGTTCCAGCACGATCACGGCAGATGTCTCTTTTAAGTTCAAACCCTCTGCACCAGCACTCGATATCAAGATCACCCGTAATTTGTTAGCGTTGTATGCTTCAATAGTTGCGACCCTGTCTGTTTTTTGAACATTACCAGAAATTATCTGATATTTGATATTTGCAGCCTTCAAGTTGTCTGCGATCAACTCTATACCGAATTTGATCCAAGTCGAATACACCACGACTTTACCCTTATTAGCAACTATTTCCTTAATCTTATCAACAGTCCAATTAATTTTAGGAGATGGTATTTCAATACCATTCACAGCTCGTCTTATACCATTGTGGAATTTTGTCAAGTCAGGGCCAGTCATAGTGTATTTATTTAAAAAAACTTCATTTGTAATGCTATTTTCTATGTTATCGTATTTCGCTTGATAATCCTTAGACATCGTCAACTTCACTATATGATCTATTCTTCTTGGGAAATCTTCTTTTTGAACTTGATCATATACGGAGAAGTTACACTTTAAGTAATTTCTAAAGTCATTGATGATAATATGTTGGTTTTTAAATACTGGTTTCATCTTTGCGTATTCTTTCTTTATATTCCTGTCGTTCGTAAAGGATACATAGTTGATAGTCTCCTCTATACCATTTTCCAAAGGTGTGGCGGTTAGGAGCAGCACCTTATTAGCCTCTTGAGCGGCTTCAGATAATAGTCTCGCCAGCTTTGATGTCTCCTGACCGTATTGATTAATTCTGTTTTGACCTTTAAATTTGTGAGCTTCATCGACGATGAGTATGGCGTTTTTAGCGTCCTCAATACCACTTTCGTAACGCTTCAACCAAGTCACATGTGGAAATATGCGAATTCTGGAAGCTATGTGTGGATGGAGATTTAGCTTCTGTAATTCTCTGCCGAATTGTTCTACGATGGCCTTAGGTGTGATGACGACGACTTTAGAGTTGGGTGATTGACTTAATAAGCATTGAGCTGTGACGAGAGCAGTTATCGTTTTTCCAGTGCCAACCTTATGGACGATGACTAAGCCTTTTCTCTTTGTGTCGCGCATAAACTCTGCGACTATCTGTTGATGTGGGTGTAGCTGCTTGCCGTTTGTTAAAATGGTGCACTCCGAAGGCGCTACTGGCGGCTTATTAGACGACATGGGCACTGCTACTGGCGGCTTATTAGACGACATGGGCACTGCTACTGGCGGCTTATTAGACGACATGGGCAACGCTTTAGTTTGTATGCTGGACGCACATTTGTTATCAACACACTTCTGTGTTCGGCATTCAACATTTGTTTCACACTTGGTTCCAATAGTTTTCTTCTTCAAAAAAGCAGTTGGTATGCTATTATCGGTTTTATATGCATTCAATAGGTTTGTTAATACTGTTTTATTTTGAGAGCTTATATTAGAAAATTTACCAATAGCTTTCAACTCTTTTAAGAGAGAGTCTTTGGTCATGCTCATTTTTAATTATATAAACAAATTAAATAAATGATATTGCATTTATTTAATCTAATAAAAAAGATGTTAGATCATTTTGTTTTATCCTTTATTATTTTTGCTAATATTATAACCTAAGATTTACTTCTTAGACTTCTTAGGTTTAGCATCCTTTACTTCAGGCTCGACCTTTGCAACCTTGGCATCCTTCACAAGAGTCCAGGCTGCAGCTGCTTCAACCATTAGTCGCTTGCGGTCCATTGTAGGGTTCGCAGCACGGATCTCCTTAATCTTTTGTTGAACAAAAAGGTTGTAGGCAGTGGGTGCGCGGGTCTTAGTAGTACCACTTTTACGGCCACTAGTCTTGATGTCTTCCACCTTGATTGCATTAACAACAAGAGTTATTTGTTCTTCATTGAGATTAAGAACTTCCTTGATCTTCACAACAAGCTCCTTGTTGTGATCCTCAAGGAACTTGGGAACAGATTTGGCAAATTTAGCGAAGGCGGACTTGTCAGACATTGTATTTATTATGATTGTTATATTGCAATTAACTTTTAAGTAGTTTTTGATCGTTAAAAATATCTAATTTAATTATAATATATGAGGCTTTCGAGCGATTTCTATTTCTACATATTATCAGTGATGCTCTTAGCCGCTTCATTCTTTCACAGTCGTAGCGTGAATCCTTATCAAATAATCATTCATCTACTTTCCCTTGTCTTTATATACCTCACTATATTCAAGGTTTCAGATAAGAATACGAATATGGATAAGGATAAGATAAAGTCCGCGGATTGTGGTATAAAAAAAAATAAAACAGTTGCTCAGTGCTTACAGAATCAATGTCATAAAGCTACTACTTCTGATGAATGTAAGAAGTATGCTAGATGTCAATGGAATAATAACACGTGTATGACAAAACAAATCTTATGCGAAAACTTAGACAAAACCGCTTGTAATACTAATGATTGTCAGTGGAATAATGGACAGAATAGATGCTTTTGGAAGCAACGCGCCCCAGATGACGAATATGATGCCCTATACGATGCAGAGAACCATGGTTTGAATGCTAAATGTTTCAAATCAAGTAAGCCTCCTGATTTAAATAATGTTTCTTTAAATGACTTTGTGAATGATTCGAAATATACAAGGTGTATCAATGCTTGCGCAACAGCGGATGAAACATGTATCAATAAGTGTAAGCTCGACAGCGCTAAGAGAAGCAAGTGCGAGGCGGCTAATGGCTTTAAATACAATATGATAACGAAAACGTGCGATAAGTTCTATAGCATGGCTGAAATAGATGCTCAGAAGACTGAAATAGATGCTCAAAAAGCTAAAATAGAGGCACACGACCACAATATGAAGATTGATGGATATAAGCGAGCTCAATCGTTTCAAATGAATAGAGATCACTTATTAGTCTATTTCTTTAAGTCCCTTTTGCTTCTGATCACTATTTTGGTTAATATTAACGTCATCATATTACTAAAAAACTACACAAATCCTACAAAATCCTAAAAAATGATACTATTAGAAATGATTAATAATTAAATAAAACTCTCAACATACAATATTACCAACTACCAACTACCAACTAACAACAATGGCTAATGATGTTACTAATTCTAAATCAATTGATGCTATCGATATTATCACTTTCGATCAATCTGTAAAGAGAAAGAACAATCACGACACAGTCTATGACCTTGAAAACATCTTGGACAGAATGACTATACAAGAAGCTAATTATTCTAAAGTAATTGAAGAAAACTTGAAGCTCAAAGCTGAAATCGATGCAATGAAGAAGAACATGACCTGTTTTCAACAAATCAGAGAAAAAGAAGTTACTGACATCAAGAACTCCATCGATAAAATCAAGGAACCACCTCTTCCAAAGAAGAAGCCTGGACCCAAGAAGGACAAACTCACTGTCTATAACCTCTTTCGACAGCTCGTTCTCCACCCTATGGTGAATGAACAAGATGCGAAAGGCAAATTGGTTGGAAATAAGAGAGACGCCGTGAATAAACTCGTGGCAGAACTATGGTCTGCGCCTAAGGCGGAATTCGAAATTAAGAGAAAGACCGAACAACCTCAGCTTACGAAAGCTGAACTACAAATTGAATACAATGAACTCATGCGAGTGAAATACAATCTCGTTCAATGCAATGAATAAATTGTACATAAAATAAACGAAAAAAAAAAGTGACATTAACCTGTAGCTTTTTATTTTTATCTCCAATGTTCAAGAAACACAAATCATCGAGCAACAAAGATACAGATAAGGACGCAGATAAGGACGCAGATAAGGACGCAGATAAGGACACAGACAAAGACAAAGACAAAGAAACAGACAAAGACAATGATACATTTGACTTTAAAATGGTTCAAATACTTTTCAAAAAACTCAATGATAGAATAGATAAACTCGATAAAGGATATGATGAACTCATCAATAAGATACAAAAGAATAATAAAAAGCGAATAATAAAAAAATATAAAGTATTAAAAGACTGATAAAATGATGATGGCAATGTTTGTGATGGTGATTGTGATCACACTTTGTTTTTTTATATATCACTACCTTTCTGGATTAAAAAAGAATAAGGTCACTGACACACACTTTCATCAAGCACAACATCATTATGAAGGTAAATCAGATGTTATCCAGCCTAATGCAATAGACTCATTGTCTGGATTTCTTAAGAGCTATAAAGAAGGAAATGAAGACGGATTACTTCACATCATTCAACTATATCTCTATGGATTACACCCAGAGTATGGTCCCGATAAGCTGACTGGATTAAAACTGATGCGAAAGATAAACGCAGATGGTCATTTCTCTGATAGACTCAAACAAGTATGTAAGATGTTTGAAGAAGATACAAGTATTATGGTATATACAGATATCGACTCATATAATTCTGAATATAAAAGTCTGCCATCCACTATCATAGATATCGTTGATGATATCATTCATCATCAATTAAAAAATAAAATTGATATCGTTCAGTGTTCTATGAATGTGAGTCATAAGCCAATGCCAGTAACAGTTGTTAGAGACACATACGAAGATATTATGTTTAATATTGATGATCATAATAATAATAATAATAATATTCATGTTGATGATGATGTTCATGTCGGTATGATCATCCATAATGACTCCCAAAATGTTCATAATCACAGTATTCAGAATATTTCAAAGAATATCATCGATTCTTTAGATAATAATAGAGGATCATTTGATGATAACTCGCTTTTATTTTTGAGTGAGCTAAAAAAACATTCACAGTCCATATCGACAGCTGAAATCGCTAAAATAATGAAAGTGCTTAATTCTATGTCCGATACCATTCATTCAAAGTATAATAAATCTGAGAAGGATGTTTTCAATTTAACTTTTGAAAGAATAATGAACAAGAAGGATGCTGAAGATAAGACTAATCTCTTTATAATGTTTGCGCAAAATATAGCATCCGCTGTTGAATACGATGTTGTAGTATGTAGCACTGGCAAGATAACTCGAATGCTCTCTACGTTTGATGTCATAGATACGGAATTACCTGATCTGAAACCTGATTGGATGATTCGAGAAGAAATAGGAAGAACTGCTGCAAGGATTAGAACTGAGGCCGAAGCTCACGCTGGCACTGAGGCCGAAGCTCACGCTGGCACTGAGGCCGAAGCTCACGCTGGCACTGAGGCCGAAGCTCACGCTGGCACT
>Ga0209550_10002826_pt1 | contig 16668 bp, 16 predicted proteins | sample LauGreSuBDMM15SN_2_FD_187567 | JGI IMG/M metagenome (GOLD analysis project Ga0209550, IMG submission 187567) | Freshwater lake microbial communities from Lake Michigan, USA - Su13.BD.MM15.SN (SPAdes) (version 5) | ecosystem: Environmental > Aquatic > Freshwater > Lake | place: Lake Michigan...
GTGGTGAAGGCGGTGGCGGCTACGGTGGCGGCGGTCGTGGTGAAGGCGGCGGTCGTGGTGAAGGCGGCGGTTTCCGAAGCCCCTACGGCGCGGGCCCCCGTGGCGGTGGTCGCCGTGAAGGTGGCCGTGAAGGTGGCCGCGATGGCAGTGGTGACTACTGATTGAGCACATGGGCTGATCACTCAGCCCATGAAAGCCCAAAGCCCTGCGTTGCAGGGCTTTGTCGTTTCTGGCGGTTGTTCAGCGCCTTTTTAGGGCTTGACTATGGGCCGTGCCCGATGAAGTTGGCACGACAGAGCAGCCCCTGTTTTTGTCATCCCGGGCGAAGACCCGGGATCCAGTGTGCAACGATGCCCTTTGCAAAAGCCCGTTGTGCACAATGGATCCCGGATCAAGTCCGGGACGACAGACATAGAAAGTCCGGGATCACAGAAGTTGCAGATTAGCCCCGACATTTTCAAACTTCACTGGGCCGGATCCATAGGGCGGTCAAACCTTGGGATTGGGGCAACATTAACCGGGTGTTTGGAAGCCGACATGACCTAGGCCTGTGCCGGCAGAGCGGGCAGCTCAGGGGGTCTGCCTTGGCGGCAGAACGGCGCGCACGCGGCCCTGCAGCTCGTAATGACCGCTTCGGGTGTCAAAGTTCATGCTTTGGGCCGTGAAAACTTCAGCGCCACGTGTCATGCGCACCGGCTGGTCCGAAACCAGCCGCTCTTCTTCCAACCAAGCCGTGAATGTTTTGCCGCGCAGCTCGACGCGCGGGCCCTGAGCGTCTGCCTGTCTGACTGCCAGCGCATCGCCGGTCAGGGTCACCTGTTGATCGGCCTCACGGGAAATACCTTTTTGGGCTTGGGCCGTCAGCCGTGTGCCCTCCTCGTTTTCGACCAGAATGCGCACGCCCTCGATGTGCAGGCTTTGCGTGGCCGGAAAGTGGGTGGCACTTTGTCCGCTGACTTCGCGGGTCAGTCGGCCTGTGGCGTCAAAGGATTTGACCGTGAATTGATCGAGGCGGAAATCCGGGTCCTGACGCAGCTGGGGGTCAATGCCGGGAGGCATCAGCTCGGGCACGCTGCGTACCAGCCACCAGCTGCCCAAAGCCAAAATAGCAAACAGGAACAAGGGCAGGTAAATCGTCAACCGGTCCAAGGTGCGGCGCAGCCGCGTGAGCAAGTTCATGCCGATGCGCCCGGGTGGTCGTGCACCCCCACTTGCGCGAGCAAGGCGGCGTAGTGCCCGCCCGCCACCAGCAGCAGGTCGCAAAAGGCGCGAGCCGCGCCTTCACCGCCGCGCTCGGCGGTGATGTGGTGGGCGATGGCTTTGGCCTGGGCATGGGCATTGGCCGGGGCACAAGCAAAAGCGGCGCATTGCATCACGGGCAAATCGGGCCAGTCATCGCCAATAGCGGCCGCTTGCGACCAGCTCAGGTTCAGTTCGCTCAAAAAGGCTTCGGCTGCCGGACGTTTGTCTTCGGTGCCAAAGCGGGCGTGGGTGATGCCCAGCGCTTTCAGCCGTAAGCGCAGCGGGGCCGAGTCGCGGCCGGTGATGACCACCGGCGTGATGCCGGCCTTTTGCAGCAGCTTCAGGCCCTGGCCGTCGAGTGTGTTGAAGCGCTTGAGGGTCTCACCGCTTTCAGAAAAATACAGCCCGCCGTCGGTCAGCACGCCGTCGATGTCGAAAAAAGCCACGCGAATGCCTTGCGCTTGCAACAGCAACTCGGGCGGGTAATGCAGGGCCGGTGTGAGCGCTTTCAGGGTGGGCATCTCAGATCACCTTGGCCCGCATCAGGTCGTTGGAGTTGATGGCGCCACACAACAAGCCCTGCGCGTCTACCACCAGGATGCTGGTGATGCGGTGCAGCTCCATCATCTCGGCGGCTTCGACGGCGAGCGCGTCATGACGGATGGTGCGCGGATTGGGGTGCATGACGTCACGCGCGCTCAGGCTGCGCAGGTCCACGCCTTTTTCAATCAAACGGCGCAAATCACCATCGGTGAACACGCCGAGCACGCGGCCATCGGCATCGGTGACAGAGGTGGCACCCAAGCCCTTGCTGCTCATCTCGCGCATGAGGGTTGTGAATTCGGCATCTGGCCCGACTTGAGGCACATCGGTGCCTTTGCGCATCACATCGCCCACATGCGTGAGCAGCTTGCGGCCCAGCGAACCACCCGGGTGCGATCGGGCAAAGTCTTCGGGCTTGAAGCCCCGGGCATCGAGCAGGGCCACGGCCAGCGCGTCGCCCATGGCCAGCTGGGCGGTGGTGCTGGCGGTGGGGGCCAGATTAAGCGGGCAGGCTTCTTTGTCGACGGAACAATCAAGCACCACGTCGGCGTGGCGGGCCAGGAAAGACTGAAGGCCGCCGGTCAGCGCGATCAGGGGCACGCCCTGGCGCTTGAGCACCGGCAAGATGGCGATCAGCTCGTCACTTTCGCCGCTGTTGGAGATGGCCAGCACCACATCCACGGTTTTGATCATGCCCAGGTCACCATGGCTGGCTTCGCCGGGGTGCACAAACATGGCCGGGGTGCCGGTCGAGGCCAGGGTGGCGGCAATCTTGCGGCCGATGTGCCCGCTTTTTCCCATGCCTGTGACGACCACCCGGCCTTGCACGCCCAGCACCATGTTCACGGCCTGGACAAAGCGCTCATCCAAGCGGGCTTTGAGTTGCAGCAGGGCTGCGGCCTCAATGTCGAGGGTCTCGCGGGCGAGTTGCAGGGTGTGGGCGGAATGGGCAAGCATGTTTTGCATTTTATCGGGCGCCGTAGATGGCCCTTCAAACGGGTGCGCTCGAGCCCACAGTGAACGTCACGGTTACTGACCACGAAGGTCATGCGCACTTGTTACCATTAACGCATGAGCGCTTTGGAGTTGACCCTGTTGTATTTGCTGGCCGCCGTGCTGGGGGTGGTGGGCTGCCGCATGCTGAAGCTGCCGCCCATGCTAGGCTATCTGGCGGTGGGTGTGGTGATTGGCCCCAATGCGCTGGCGCTGGCACAAAACTCCGAGGGCGTGAAACACCTGGCCGAATTCGGCGTGGTGTTTTTGATGTTCGTGATCGGGCTGGAATTCAACTTGCCCAAGCTGCGCTCCATGCGCAAGCATGTGTTTGGCCTGGGCCTGCTGCAGGTATTGCTGACGCTTGTGATCGTGACGGTGTTCTCACTGTTCGTGGCCACGATGGCGCCCACCCTCTGGAAAATGGAGTGGCAAACCGCGCTGGCCTTGTCCAGCGCGATGGCCATGAGCAGCACAGCAATCGTGATCAAGCTGGTGGCCGACCGGCTGGAGCTGGAGTCCGAGCACGGCAAGCGGGTGGTGGGTGTGCTCTTGTTTCAAGATTTGGCGGTGGTGCCGCTGATCGTGATGATTCCGGCCCTGAGCGCCCCGGCCGACGAAATGCTCACCGCCTTGCTGATGGCCGCGCTTAAAGCCACGGTCTTGATCACCTTACTCATGACGGGCGGGCAGCGCGTGATGCGCTGGTGGCTGACCCTGGTAGCGCGGCGCAAGAGCGAAGAGCTGTTTGTGCTGAACCTGTTGCTGGTCACGCTGGGCTTGGCCTGGATCACCGAGGTGGCGGGCCTGAGCCTGGCACTGGGGGCCTTCATCGCGGGCATGTTGATTTCCGAGACCGAATACAAACACCAGGTGGAGCTGGACATTCGGCCCTTCCACGATGTGTTGCTGGGGCTGTTTTTCATCACCATCGGCATGATGCTGGACTGGCACATCGTGGTCGAACGCTGGCCCTTGGTCTTGGTGCTGACCACCTTGCCGGTGATTTTCAAGCTGGTTTTGGTGACCGCATTGACCAAGTTCACGGGTGCCCCCAATGGGGTAGCGCTGCGCACCGGTTTGTATCTGGCACAGGCGGGTGAATTCGGTTTTGTGTTGCTCACGCTGGGGGCGCAAAGCCAAATCATTCCACCGGCCTTGCTCAACCCGGTGCTGGCCAGCATGGTGCTGTCCATGTTAGCAACGCCCTTCATCATCATGCACAGCGACCGCATCGTGCTCAAAGTGGTGGCCAGCGAGTGGTTGCAGCAGTCCCTGCAAATGACCACCATCGCCCGCAAGTCGATCAACACCAGCAAGCACATCATCATTTGCGGTTACGGGCGATGCGGCCAGAACTTGGCCCGCATGCTCGACAAAGAAAATATCCCTTACATGGCGCTGGACCTGGACCCTGACCGGGTGCGGCAAGCCGCTGCGGCCGGAGATTCGGTCGTGTTTGGCGATGCCGGACGTCTGCAGTCGCTCATGGCCGCAGGCCTGGCCCGCGCCAGCGCGGTGGTGATCACGTATCTGGACGTGCCCGCTGCCATGAAGGTGCTGGACCACACCCACAGCCACGCCCCCCAGGTGCCGGTGATTGTGCGCACGCAAGACGACCTGGACTTGGAAAAATTACTGACCGCTGGTGCCACTGAAGTGGTGCCGGAGGCGATCGAGGGCTCCCTCATGCTGGCCAGCCATGCGCTGGCGCTGGTGGGCGTGCCCATGCGCCGCGTGATCCGCATCGTGCAAGACCAGCGCGACGCCCGCTACAACCTGCTTCGAGGTTATTTTCATGGGGCCGACGACGACACGCTGGACGAGATTGAACACGAACGCCTGACCACGGTAGGTTTGCCCATGGACTCGCCTTGGTTGGGCAAGCAGGTGAAAGACCTGGCCTTTCATGCCATGGGGGTGCGCGTGGTCAACCTGCGCCGCGCCAATGGCCAACCCGAAAGCGTGAGCGAAGACACCGATTTGTACGCGGGCGACACGCTGGTGCTGTCGGGCAAATCCCAAACGCTGGCGGTGGCCGAAGAAAAACTCCTGCAAGGCTGAAGACATGGACGATCTGAGCGTCAACGATTATCTGAAAAGCCACATCCGCACGGTGCCCGATTGGCCCGCGCCGGGCGTGCAGTTCCGTGACATCACGCCACTGCTGCAAGACCCGCGCGTGTTCCGGGTGCTGATCGACGCCTTTGTGCACCGCTACATGCACCCCGCCTTGCGCCCGGATGTGGTGGCGGGGCTCGACGCACGCGGCTTCATTTTGGGTTCGGTCGTGGCCTATGAACTGGGCCAGGGTTTTGTGCCCATCCGCAAAAAAGGCAAGCTGCCCTTCACCACCGTAGAAGAAACCTACGAGCTGGAGTACGGCAGCGCCACGGTCGAGCTGCACACCGATGCGGTCAAGCCGGGTCAGCGGGTGCTGCTGATCGACGACCTGATCGCCACGGGTGGCACCATGCTGGCGGGCAAAAAGCTGCTTGAAAAACTCGGTGCTGCGGTGATTGAAGGGGCGGCCATTGTGGATTTGCCCGAGCTGGGAGGCTCGCAGCGCATCCAAGACAGCGGCCTGAAATTGTTTACCTTGGTGTCATTCGAGGGGCATTGAGCGCTGGTGCCGCTGTCGCGCAAGACGCTGACAGCTGGGGCGGCGCGTTTTAAGCTGGTCTTTTCAGCTCTTTGCCCCCATCGACATGAACGCACCCCATACCCCACCTGCGGCCGCTGACGACCGCGTGCCCTACGCCAAACCCCAACCCTGGGGCATGGCCCCCGACATGGTGGTGCACGACGTGCAAACCGAAGACGAACGCCTGTGGGCCCCTGTGGCTCCAGGCATTTGGTCACGCCCCCTGCACCTGAACGTGACGGGTGGCTTTTACGTGCACCTGCTGAAAGTCAAACGCTCGGGCCTGTTACAGCGCCACCGGCATTCGGGCATGGTGCATGCGCATGTGCTGCGCGGCAAATGGTTGTATCTGGAACACGATTGGGTGGCCGAAGAAGGCAGTTATGTGTTCGAGCCCCCGGGTGAAACACACACCCTGGTGGTGCCCGACGATTGCCAGGACATGGTGACCATGTTCACCGTGCATGGGGCCTTGATGTACGTGGACACGCAAGGCAACGCCACCGGCTATGACGATGTGTTCACCCGCATCGAGAAGTACCGTGCCCACTTTGAGGCGGTGGGTTTAGGTGCGGATTACGTGAAAAACTTCATGCGTTAAGTTCGCCAAGCGTTAAAAAAACCCGCCCAAGGTGTCACGGGCGGGTTTCTACAAAAACGGTCCTTTGGGCCGATGCGTTTTATCTTTCGATGCTGCGGTTCCAACGGGCATTCCATGCAGGACGGTTCTCGTTGATCACGCTCCAATCCAGCACGACCGCTGATTTCATGTACTCAGCAAACTGTTTCAGTTTCAATTTGGCATCATCGCCCACAGCGGGTGCTTTGGGGTTGGACGGGATCTGGTTGCCGTGCTCCAGACCTGCCGCCTGTGCTTGGGCTGTCAGCAGATATTCAGCCAGCTTTTGAGACAGAACAGGCTCGGAATTTTTGGCAATCACACACTCGGCCACCATCAGCACCACCGAGCCCTCTTTCGGCTGAGCGTATTCGACGGCGATGCCTTTTTCCTGCAAGGTGGCCACGCTGGTCGGAGTCAAAGGCGCAATGGCGGCTTCACCGTTCTGGATCATTTCGGCCAATTTGGCCGAGCTGGGGATGTACTCCAACACGTTGGGGCCAATCGATGCTTTCCAGGCATTGAAGCCTGGATCCACGTTGGCTTCCGTGCCGCCTTTGATGCGGTTGAACATCAAAAAGCCATGCAGGCCAAACGAAGAAGAAGGCATGGATTGGAAGACCACTTTGCCCTTGAACTTGGGGTCGGCCAAATCCATCCACGAGGTGGGTGCAGCCCAGCCTTTTTCGGCAAACATTTTCTTGTTGTAGGCCAAGCCTGTCATGCCCATGGTCACGCCAGCCGCGATGTCATCCTTGAAGCGCGCAGTGGGGAAAATTTCATTCAAGGCAGGGCTGGGTTTGAGTTTCTCGCACAGCCCCATCCCTGCGGCACGGATCATCACGCCATCATCCAGAAACATCACATGCATCTGGGGCTTGTCTTTGTTGGCTTGAGCCTTGGCCAGGATTTCTGACGAAGTGCCCGGAACCACCACCACTTTCACGTTGTTTGCTTTTTCAAAGGCCGGAAAGACATGGCTTGTCCATGTTTTTTCCATGACGCCACCATTCATGCCGATGTACAGGGTTTTGGTTTGGGCCTGCGACAAGCCCGGTGCCATGGCCGCGATGGCGACGGCCAGTGCGCCAAGGGGCGTTTTCAATGAAATTCCGGATCGCGAGAAAAGGGTCATGGTAAGTCTCCTGGGGTTGATGTGATGGACGAAGAAACAGCAGAAAAACGGGCGATGGAAAAGGCCTCGATGGGGGTGGACGAGCGGCCGTGACAAACCAGTTCGGCCAAGACCTCACCCACAGCGGGGCCGGTTTGAAAACCAGCACCCGCAAAGCCAAAAGCGTGGATCAAGCCGGGGGTGGTCTGGCTCCAGCCAATCACCGGTTCATGGTCGGGCAAATAACCTTCAGTGCCACTCCAGGTGCGGATCACATGGGCGTGCCGCAGGCTGGGCAACAATTCAACCGAGCGGGCCAGCACCAGGCCAATGGCCTTGCGTGAAGGCCTGGCGCGCAGCTCATCGAGCGCAAAACCCCGTGAACCACCGATCACGCAATTGCCTCTGGGGGCTTGTCTCGCATAAATGCCGCCGCCCTCAACGCCCAGGCTCAAGTTCATGAAGGCAGGCAATGGCTCGGTGACGGCCATGACCGGGTGTGCAGACACCATGGGCACCACTTCGTTGAATTGAGCGGCGATGTGTCCTGCCCAGGCACCTGCACAGTTGAGCAAATGGGCGCTGCAAATGTGGACGCCCGTGTCGGTCTCAATCTCAAAGCCTCGGCCCGAATGGCGGAGGCTCTTGGCGGTGGTGTTCTCCATGATCACCGCCCCGGCAGCTTGAGCAGCCTTGGCAAATGCAGGCGAAACCAGCCGAGGGTTGGCATGCCCGTCTTCGGCGCACAAGGAACCACCCAACACACGCTCACCCAGCCAGGGGTAGGTCTTGCGAAGGGCATCTCCACCAATGATGTGCAAATCCAGGCCATGGACCTGACTTTTGTCGCGGTACGCTTGCAGCGATGCCAAATCGGCTTCGGTCCGTGCAATTTTGAGGTGTCCTGAGCGAATGTATTCGCCATCGGTGCCGATCAACTCTGGCAAGCGACCCCAGATGGCGTGGGCACGCTGCGACAGTGGCAACTGCACCAGCGAACGTCCCTGGCGGCGAACGCCACCATAGTTCACGCCACTTGAACGTGACCCACACACATCGCGCTCCATCACCAGCACAGACTTCCCCAACTTTCTCAAGGCCAGAGCCGCACTGGTGCCGACGATGCCACCGCCCACGACGGCCACGTCAAAGTGCTGTGCGGGGCTCATGCGGGATCCTCGGTGTTGGCGCTGAGGACTTTTTCAAAGGGGATGGGTTTGATGGGCGCTTGTCCACGCAAACGGCCCACCTGCGAGGGCGCTTGCTGCGTGCAATGCGCCAGCAACTCGGCAGCGGCACAGGCACACATGCGGCCTTGACAACGCCCCATGCCCACCCGCGAAAAAGCTTTCAAACGGTTCAGCTCAAGTGCCCCCGATGCTTGGGCGATTTCCCGGATCTCGCCTGCTGTGATCTCTTCGCATCGGCAGATCACCACCTCATTGGAAGTCAAGGCGGGCCATTGGATGGGCTCGGGAAAGGCTTGGGTCAAACCTGCGCCAAAAGTCCGGCGTCTTGCCATGTGCCGGTCCAGCGTCTGGAGGCGTGCCTTTTCTGTGTCGGTCATCACCATCCCTTGGTCCATGAGCAAGGCCCATGCCGCACGCTCTCCTGACCACTCGGCCGCATCGGCTCCTTGAATGCTGACGCCATCGCCTGCCATGTACACCCCGGGCACAGACGATCGACCCGCACTGTCTTGGGTGGGCAACCAGGCCCTGTCTGCAGGGTGATACGCAAACTCGCAACCCAACAAATCGGCCAACTGGGTTTCCGACCGCAGGCCATAACCCGTGGCCACCGCATCGCAGTCGATGCGGTGCTCGCCGTGTTGGTCGCGCCAAATCAATTGTTCGACCGATGCGTCGCCAATCGCTTGCACCGGCATGGCCCCTCGCTGAATGGTGACCCCGTGGGCCATGAGCCAGGCCACGTAGTAAAGGCCTTTGGCCAGGACAGACGCTTGGGCCAACATGTCCGGCAAAGCACTCAGCTGGTCGGTCAACAGGGCACTGTCCAAAATGGCCGCAACGTGCCCACCCGCTTTGGCGTATTGGTAAGCGACGAGGTAAAGCAAAGGCCCAGTGCCCGCAAAGACCACCGACTTGCCGATGGCGCAGCCTTGAAACTTGAGGGCCACTTGCGCACCGCCCAGGCTGAACACACCGGGCAGTGTCCAGCCCAAAAAAGGCAAGATCCTGTCGGTGGCACCCGTGGCCATGATCAAGGCGTCATAGGGCAAGACCGATGTCTGGTCCTTGTGGAGCAAATCCAGGCACCCGGACTCGGCATTCCACACCAGTGTGTTGGGCCTGTAATCCATGTGCGGCATCAAGGCCTGCATGGCGTTCAGCACGGCATCGGCTTTGCCGGCTTCGAAACCGTACAGGGTTTTTCGGCTGCGTTCAAAATTCTCGGGGGCTTGTCGGTAAATCTGACCGCCGTGACGCGCGTTTTCGTCCAGCACGATCGGGCGCAAGCCTTTGGACACCAGGGTTTGAGCGGCGCGGATGCCCGCAGGGCCTGCGCCAACAATCACGACATGGGCACGGGGTGTGTTCATGGGGTCACCACCAAACGCAGGCCGGGTTCGATCAGGGTCAGGCAACTGCGCAGTCGCGAACCATCTTCGGTGGCCACCCAGCAATCCTGGCAAGCCCCCATGACACAAAATCCGGCCCGCACGGCACCGGATGGGTCGGCCCGTCGAAAGCCCTGACTTTGTGTGAGCAGTGCCGTCATGATGGTGTCACCGACCAACGCTCGGCAAGGCTCTCCGTTCAGGAAAAAGGTGAGCGGTTCGCGCTGTTTTTCGCTCAGTCTGACCCACAAGCCAGCAGGTTTGGGATGGACCTTTTTCATTTGCCACCCACCAGAATTTTGTCCAGACCATAGAGGCGGTCCAGGATGACCATGACTGCGGCCGTCAAGGCCACCATCAAGGCCGAGACGGCGGCCATCAGCGGATCGAGCGACTCTGTGGCGTACATGTACATGCGCACGGGCAAGGTCACGGTGGCCGGTGAGGTGACAAAAATGGACATGGTCACCTCATCAAAGCTGTTGATGAATGCCAACAGCCACCCTCCCGTGACGCCAGGCAAGATCATGGGCAAAGTCACACGCCTGAAGACCGTCAAACGGCTGGCCCCCAAGGACAAAGCGGCATGTTCACAATGCCTGTCCATGCCCACCGCCGCAGCCAACACCAGGCGCAAGGCATACGGGGTGATCACCACCACATGCGCCAACATGAGCCAATAAAAATTGCCTGTCGCACCAATGAGGGTAAACATTCTCAAAATAGCCACCCCCAACACCAGGTGGGGCACGATCAAGGGCGAGAGAAACAAGGCATTGAGGGCGTCGCGTCCTTTGAACTCGTAACGGGAGATGGCCAGCCCCGCAGGCACCGCCAACAGTGTCGACAAACTGGCCGCACCCAAGCCCAGCCAAAGGCTGTTCCAAAACGAGGTGATGAAATCAGGATGCTCAAACACCGCCTTGAACCAGCGCAGCGAGAACTCGGTGGTCGGAATCGTCAAGGTGTTTTCGGGCGTGAACGCGACCAGACAAACGATCAGCAAAGGCGCCAGCATGAAACCGATCACCAAGGCATTGAACAACTTGGCAACAGGGCCATTTCGGGTCATGCAACCCCCATGGATTTTTTGTAGCGGCCTTCCAGCACGCGGTTGTAGCTGAGCATGACCACCAGATTGGCCACAAGCAAAATCAAAGCCAGCGTCGCACCCAGTGGCCAGTTCAATTCGTGCAGGTATTCGTCGTAAACCACTGTGGCCACCATTTTCAAACGGCGTCCACCCAACAAGCCCGGAATGGCAAATGCACTGGCGCACAAGCCAAAAACAATCAGACAACCCGACAAAATGCCCGGCATCACTTGCGGCAACACGATCCGCCGCACGGTGGTGAAAGGTGACGCAGACAAGGACAAGGCCGCATGCTCGACGCCCGGGTCGAGTTTTTGCAACGAAGTCCAAATCGGAATGATCATGAAGGGCAGCATGACGTGCACCAAGGCGATGATCACCGCCCATTCGGTGTACAGGATCTTGACTGAACCCAGACCGGCAAAAGCAAAAAACTGGTTGATCACACCATTCGGTCCCAGCAACATGCTCCAGCCAAAAGCCCTGACCACCACCGAAACCAGCAGTGGTGCCAGAACCACCAGCAAACAGATTGTTCTCCACGGGTCCCGCATCCGGCTTAAAACATAGGCTTCGGGTGCCCCGATCAATAGGCAAATGCCGGTGGTCACGACAGACGCCCAGAACGTGCGCCAGAAGATTTCAAAGTAATACGGGTCGGTCAGCACCTCGATGTAATGCGCCAGGGTGTACTCGTTTTTCACCCCCGTGTTGTAGTCAAACACTTGGAAAGACAAAAGACCCGTCATCAAAAGGGGCGCCAGCAACAAGCCGCAGAACAGCAGCAATGCTGGGGCAGACAAGACCCATGGCGTCAGTGGCCTTTGTGCGCTCATGGCAACACCCGCATGGCTTCATCTGTCCAATCCAGGCCTGTACTTTGACCCTCGCTCAAAGGGAAAGTGTCATTGTTCGCACATGTGACGGTCAACAAGCCTTGCGCTGTTTCTACCTGATAAAGCCATTGGCTGCCCAGAAAAAACCTGGCCATGACCAAACCATCCACGCGACCCGTGCCTTGGGCAACACACTGAATTTTTTCGGGCCGCACACTGACCATCACTGACTGGCCTTCAGCCCAAAGGCCTGAGGCCACCTTGAGTTTCAAACCGCGCATATCGATGGAGCAGTCACCATCGTTGTGGTTAACCTGCCCTTGCAACAAATTGGCTTTGCCGACGAAAGTGGAGATGAATTGGGTTTGCGGGTTTTCGTACAGCGTGAATGGCTTGTCAATTTGAGTCACACGCCCTGCTTGCATCACCACCACGCGGTCACTCAGCGACATGGCTTCGGTCTGGTCGTGCGTGACCATGATGGTGGTGGTGCCGACTTTGCGCTGAATCTGGCGCAGTTCAAATTGCATTTCTTCACGCAACTTGGCATCCAGATTGGACAAAGGCTCGTCCAGCAGCAAGACGGGGGGCTCGATCACCAATGCACGAGCCAGGGCGACCCGTTGCCGTTGTCCGCCTGAAAGTTCACGGGGGTAGCGCTGCGCCAATTCGCCCAAGTGCACCAAAGACAAAGCCGAGGCCACTCGGTCTGCACGTTCATGCTTGGCCACGGCGCGCATCTCCAAGCCAAAACTCACATTCTGGCTGACCGTCATGTGGGGAAACAACGCATAACTTTGAAACACGATGCCCAAACCCCGTGTGTTGGGTGGGCTGTGGGTGATGTTTTTGCCATCGAGGCAAATTTGTCCATGGCTGGCTTCGACAAACCCGGCAATCATTTGCAGCGTTGTGGTCTTGCCGCAACCCGACGGTCCCAACAGGGTCAGGAACTCACCTTTTTCAACGCTCAGGTTCATGTCTTCCACGGCGCATTGCGAGCCATAGAACTTGGAAAGATTGGTCAGCGTCAAAAACGACATTCGCCACACTCCTGTGCCCGCAGGCTCTGCTCTGATCCCAACAGACATCTGCTCCGGACTTTGACAAATGGTGTTGCAATCACGCCAGAGCGTCAACAGGGTATTTCATTAAACGGCATAACTATTTAATTTATTCCACTTAACAGAATTTATAGAATAAAATTTTTAGAATTCTTCAGTTATTTGAAATGATCAAGACCTCAACAGGATCCGGTGTACTGGAAAGGGCTTTTGCCATCATTGGCCATTTGTCCCATGCGCAACGCGAGGGTGCGCGCGTGACGCAAATTGCCAAAGACATCGGGCTGACGCAAGCCACCGTTCACCGCACTTTGCAAGCCCTGATTGCCCAGAATGTGGTGGAGCAAGATGAGCGGACGAAACACTACCGGCTGAGCATCGAATTTTTTGCATTGGCTGCGCGTGCCGGCAACCCCTCCCTGCTCCGCGACTTGTGTCGGCCAGGTCTGCTGCGCCTGTCGGCCAGTTTGGGCGACACCATGTTCTTATTGGCGCGCAGTGGTTTTGATGCGGTGTGCATTGACCGCAGCGAAGGACCTTTTCCGATTCGCTCGTTCACAGGCGATATTGGCGGTCGCGTGGCACTGGGCGTGGGGCAGGGCAGTTTGGCCATTCTGGCTTTTTTGCCGGAAGCCGAGCGCGAAGAAGTCATTCGCTTCAATGTGCCCCGCGTGCGCGAGTTGGGCACGTTCGACGAGGTGTATTTGAGGACCGAGATTGATCGGGTCAGATCACAGGGCTATGCTGACAAAAACTCGGGTTTGCTGGAGGGAATGGCCGGCGTGGCTGTACCCATTTGCGATCGTGAAGGCCGTGCTGTAGCAGCCTTGAGTGTCGGGACCATTTCGACCCGGTTGAACGAGGAGCGGTTGCTTGCGGTTGTGGATTTGCTGCGCAAGGAGGCGCAGCGCGTTTCACCGCAAATCAACCCCTTTGATCCCACATTGCGCAGGCCGCTTTCATTTCTTGCGGCCTGGATGCCCAACGGTTGACCACAGCGCAACCGTTGGAACAGCGCTTCACAGCGGTTTCTTGATCCAGTTGGCAATCTCGCCAATGATGCCCCGGCGGAAAGCCAGCACGCAGACCACAAAGATCACGCCTTGCATGATGGTGACCCATGCACCAAATTGGGCAAAATAGTTTTGCATGCTGACGATCACCGCAGCACCAGCCACAGGGCCAAACAAAGTGCCCATGCCGCCCAGCAGGGTCATCAAAACCACCTCACCCGACATGGACCAATGCACGTCGGTCAACGAGGCCAACTGGAACACCAGTGACTTGGTGGCCCCGGCGGTGCCCGCCAAAGCGCCCGAGATCACAAAAGCAATCAGCTTGAACATGTCGGTGTCGTAACCCAGCGAAATGGCGCGGTCCTGGTTTTCGCGGATGGCTTTGAGGATCTGGCCGAAGGGCGAATAAATGATGCGCCAAATCAGGGCAAAACCGGCCAGGAAAATCGCCAGCACAAACATGTACATGGCCGAGTTCTCAGACAAATCGAACACGCCAAACAGCTTGCCGCGAGGCACCGACTGGATGCCGTCTTCACCGCCTGTGAAGGGCGTTTGCAGGTAAAAGAAGAACACCATCTGCGAAAACGCCAAGGTGATCATCGCAAAGTAAATACCTTGACGGCGAATGGCCAACAGGCCCGTCACCAGCGCCAGCAAGCCAGAGCAAGCGGTGGCAAACAGCACCGCCAGCTCGGGGTTCCAGCCCCAGACTTTGGCCGCGTGGGCGGCGGCATAACCTGCGGTGCCCAAAAACATGGCGTGGCCAAACGAGAGCAGGCCGCCAAAACCAATCAGCAGGTTGAAGGCGCATGCAAACAAGGCAAAGCACATGACCTTCATCAGAAAGATGGGGTACACCCAGATTGGGGCGATGACCAGCACCATCACCATGATGGCAAAGGCCACCCACTGGTGTGTGAAAGACTGGGTCTTGAGTGAGGGAGTCGAGACAGTGGTCATGGTCTTACTTCTGGGTGCCGAACAGGCCTGCAGGCTTGATCAAAAGAACGATGGTCATGATGATGAAAATCACCGTGCTGGAGGCTTCCGGGTAGAACACTTTGGTCAAGCCTTCGATCAGGCCCAAGCCAAAACCGGTGAGGATCGCCCCCATGATGGAGCCCATTCCGCCGATCACGACCACCGCAAACACCACGATGATGATGTCGGCGCCCATGGTCGGGTTGACCTGGTAAATGGGCGCAGCCATCACACCGGCAAAAGCGGCCAAGCCCACGCCGAAGCCATAGGTCAGGGTGATCATGCGGGGCACGTTGACGCCAAAAGCCTGCACCAGGCTGGGGTTTTCAGTGGCGGCGCGCAGATAAGCGCCCAGCTTGGTCCGCTCGATCACGTACCAGGTGGACAAGCACACGACCAGCGAAGCCACGATGACCCAGGCGCGGTACTTGGGCAGGAACATGAAGCCGGTGTTGTAGGCACCCTTGAAGACCTCGGGCACCGGATAAGGCATGCCCGAAGAGCCGAATTCGTGTCGGAACAAACCCTGAATGATCAAGGCCAGACCGAAGGTGAGCAGCAGGCCATACAGGTGGTCCAGCTTGTAAAGCTGTTTGAGCATGGTGCGCTCAATCAGCATGCCTGTCGCACCCACCAGGATGGGTGTCAGGATGAGCGACACCCAGTAGTTGATGCCCAGCTTTGTCAGCGACAAATAGGCCACAAAGGCGCCCAGCATGTACTGGGCGCCGTGGGTGAAGTTGATGATGTTCAACAAGCCGAAAATCACGGCCAGGCCCAGCGAGAGCAATGCGTAAAAAGAGCCGTTGATCAGCCCGATCAGCAATTGCCCGAACAGGGCTTGCGAGGGTATGCCAAAGATTTCCATGGTGATGTATCGACTTGCTTGAACAAAGGGTTGAAATTACTTCTTGACCAACGGGCACTCGCTCTCAGCCAGGGGGCGGAAAGCCTCGTTGGCAGGAATGGTGGCCACCAGCTTGTAGTAGTCGTATGGGCCTTTTGATTCGGCAGGCTTCTTGACCTGGAACAGGTAGGCCGGGTGGATCTTGCGACCGTCAGCGCGTACGGTGCCTTTGCCAAACAAAGGATCGTCGGTGGGCAGCTCTTTCATCTTGGCGGCGACTTTGCCGCCGTCATCTGTTTTAGCGGCGTCAACAGCCTTCAGGTAGTGGATCACGCTGGAGTAAACACCGGCTTGCACCATCGATGGGTATTTGCCACCCTGGATTGCTGCAAAACGCTTGCTGAAAGCGCGGGTGTTGTCGTTCAGATCCCAGTAGAAGGTTTCGGTCAGCATCAGGCCTTGCGCGATGTTCAGACCCAGCGAGTGCACGTCAGGCAGGAACACCAGCATGCCGGCCAGGTTTTGACCGCCTTTGGTGATGCCGAATTCAGCCGCTTGCTTAATGGAGTTGGTGGTGTCACCACCTGCGTTGGCCAGGCCAATGATCTTGGCTTTGGAGGCTTGGGCTTGCAGCAGGAAAGAAGAGAAGTCTTGTGTCGGGAAAGGTGTGCGGACTTTGCCCACCACCTTGCCGCCGTTCTTGTTCACCACGGCTTCGGTGTCGCGCTCCAGGGCGTGGCCGAAAGCGTAGTCGGCGGTCAAGAAGAACCAGGTGTCACCACCGCTTTTCACAATGGCTTTGCCTGTGCCGTTGGCCAGCATCCAGGTGTCATAAGCCCAGTGGATGGTGTTGGCGTTACAGGCTTTGCCCGACAGATCGGCCGTGGCCGAGCCCGAGTTGACGTGCAGTTTGCCCTTGTCGCTGGCAATTTTGGCCACAGCTAGACCGACCGAAGATGTGGGTACGTCGGCAATCATGTCGACTTTGTCGGTGTCAAACCATTGGCGAGCCACGTTGGAGCCCACATCGGGTTTGTTTTGGTGGTCAGCGCTGACGATTTCGACTTTGAGCGTGCTCTTGGTCGCCTTGAT
>Ga0209550_10002829_pt1 | contig 16649 bp, 13 predicted proteins | sample LauGreSuBDMM15SN_2_FD_187567 | JGI IMG/M metagenome (GOLD analysis project Ga0209550, IMG submission 187567) | Freshwater lake microbial communities from Lake Michigan, USA - Su13.BD.MM15.SN (SPAdes) (version 5) | ecosystem: Environmental > Aquatic > Freshwater > Lake | place: Lake Michigan...
CTTCGCTCATCGGGCTCGGCACCCCTCCTGTCCAGGAGGGGAGTCTTGTTTTTGTTGCTCATAACACACACTTGTTTCTACTCACAAAAACGTCATAACTTTTTTTTTAGGGTCTCCCTATAAACCATTCAGGATGACAGGGGAAAGATCCATCACCATTCTCAATAGCCTGGGGTTTAAACCCCAGGCTATTGAGAAATACATTCCATATTGACTTTCAATCGATTACAAACAAGTCATTATAAGCGAAGGATGTACCTTAAACCACTTCAACTCCTTCAACCTCTTCAACTAAACTCAACCCCCAGGCTATTGAGAAGCCCTGGCTGTTCAATTTTTCATTCTTCGTTCTTCATTTTTCATTCACTTCTATTATACTTAACTTCGCGCCCCGGCCTCGTAGTACAATGGATAGTATGAGAGCCTCCGAAGCTCCAGATCCCGGTTCGATTCCAGGCGAGGCCACAAAAAACCCAATTAAAAATGGGTTTTTTTAGTTTATTGACTATCCCATGAATTATTTAGACCTATTTCTTCTCTTTCTTAATACGATTTGTAACAAACTATCATTTCATCAGGCCTTGGCTTTTTAAAAGCATATTAAACAGAAACTTAATAACTGCCCAAAAATGGATAAATTCGGCTATTCTGAAAATAGATCAACTATAACATATGCGTAAATTATTTCTCTTTGCTTTTCTTTTAATTGCAATTAATGCAAGTGGTCAAAAAACCATTCTTATTAAATGCGGTAAACTGCTTGATACCAAGAGTGGACAAGTAGCAGAGAAACAATATATTTTGGTAAAAGGAAATACCGTTGTTTCTGTGGGAGGAAATGCTGTTGCAGCAGACAGCACCATTGATTTAAGTGATTATTTCGTGATGCCGGGTTTAATAGATTGCCATACGCATGTGTTGCTTCAAGGCGATATCACCCAAGAGGATTATGATGTTCAGGTACTTAAAGAATCAATTCCTTACAGAACAATTCGTGGTATCAAAGCAGCGGAACGTTCATTGATGAATGGATTTACCACCATTCGTGACTTAGGAACAGAAGGTGCAGGATTTGCGGATGTGGACATCAAAAAAGCCATCAACCGCGGCATTACCAACGGCCCGCGCATGTTTGTTTCAACCTTGGCCATCAATACAACAGGTCATTATCCCATCAAAACAGGTGATTATGCTTGGGAATTGAAAATGCCAAAAGGTTTGCAGGAGATCACGGGAGCTGATGAAGGCAGAAGGGCTGTTCGTCAACAAATAGAGCAAGGAGCAGATTGGATCAAGATTTATGCAGACAGGGGATATTATAAATTGGCAGATGGGTCATACAGATCTTTGCCCAATTTCACCCTAGAAGAAATCAATGCGATAGGCGATGAAACCATCCGAAGCAGAAAAAAACTAGCAGCACATGCCATGACCAGAGACGGCATCATAACAGCAATCAATGCAGGAGCAAAATCAATAGAACATGGAAGCGGTATGGATGAAGAATGCATGAAACTTATGGCCAGCAAGGGTGTATTTTGGTGCCCTACCCTTTTTGTAAACGAATTCGTTGCCGAAGGCAGGGCCAAATTGGGAAGTCCAATTAACCTTTATTTCGCACAATCAATCCCTGAAATTTTCAAAAAAGCGATGAAAGCCGGCGTTAAATTGGCGTACGGAACAGATATAGGAGGATATGATTGGAGTTTGCCGCAAGCGAAAGACTTCACGTATTTTGTTCAATGGGGACTAACGCCCATTCAAGCAATTCAGACAGCCACCACAACAGCTGCGGAATTGTTGGAACAAGAAGGAAAGATTGGAGAGATCAAGGCTGGAACATTTGCAGACATCATAGCCTTAAAAAAAGACCCCACAAAAAACATTGAAGCGTTGCAAAAAATTGATTGGGTGATGAAGGATGGGAAGGTGTATAAGCAGTAGGGGGGGGATTTTAGGCTTCTAATGACATCTAAGAGATGTATTGAAAATCAATTTGGAATGTATTTCTCAATAGCCTGGGGTTTAAACCCCAGGCTATTGAGTATAATGGTTGGAAACAAATTAATAAATAACGTCTAAGCGATTCATTGGAAATCAACATTCTTCTTAAATAAAACCCCAAATTAATTGGGGTTTTGTATTTTGGTGCTTAGCTATAAATTAACTTATTGATAAAATATCTTCAGATTTGTTTACTATAATGAGCTCGAATTATATCTAAGTTAAACATTATTTCAATAAATACTACTAGAACGGTCACAAAATAGGTTCACAAATAGGTTATAACCCATTATCACCAATAATTTAAAACTTTTCAAAATCGCTTTTAACCAAAATTAAAGGAAAGTTGGTGCAGATATTTTTGAAAAATTAACACTGTTAATTATATTTGCAATGTAAATACTAACAGTGGGAATAGCCGAAAGAAAGGAAAAACAAAAAGAAGAAATCAGGAAAATGATTCTTGATGCATCCATGAAACTCTTTGTTGAAGAGGGTTTTGAGAAGGTGTCTATCAGAAGGATTGCAGACATCATAGAGTACTCCCCCACTACCATCTATTTGTATTTTAAGGATAAAAATGAGATTTTATTCTATCTAAACCAGGCAGGGTTTATCAAATTACTTGAGCTCAATGGTTCGCTGTTGCTCATAGAAAATCCACTCTTAAGATTGCATAAGATGGGAGAGAACTACATCAGGTTTGGGTTGGAATATCCGGAATACTATGATTTGATGTTCATCCAACCTGCACCTATGGAGAAGCTGGCTGAATTGAATCTTGGTGAATGGAAAAATGCAGATCTAACCAGAGAAATGCTAAAATCCATGGTAGCTGAATGTATGTCAAAAGGAATTATAAAAAATCATGATGTAACTATAGTAGCGATGGCATTCTGGGGTCTTGTCCATGGTTTGGTATCATTATCAATTAGAAGAAGATTCGAAAAAATGGTTGATCCTGAAGAAGTAATTAAAACAATGCATGGCTCACTTAATTGGATGATGAGTTTGTTTGAAGAAAATATTGAATCAAAAACATTGGAAATAAAATGAAAAAAAACACTCAAATTATAGCCCTATTGTTGTCATTTGGATTGTCGTTTACAAAGGTATCTTCACAAGAAAACATCCTTCAGCAATACATTGATTCTGCATTGAAGAACAACATTGCACTCCAACAAAAAAATATTTCGATTGAAAAGGCAATGTACAGTTTAAAAACAGCGAAAGCCTTGTTTCAACCAACCTTAGCTGTTCAGGGAAGCTACCAAACAGGTGAAGGGGGCAGGAGCATATCTTTCCCCGTAGGGGATTTGTTAAATCCAGTTTATGCTACCCTCAATAAACTTACTTCCTCCAATAATTTTCCACAGATCAACAATGTGGAAACAAACTTCTTTCCCAGCAATTTTTATGACTTGAAAGTGAATTCGGTGATGCCGATATACAACAAGGATATTCAATTCAACAAACAAATTCAAGAACAACAACTGGAGATTCAAAAAACAGATGCGGAAGCATACAAAAGAGAACTCATAAAAAATATCAAAACAGCATTCTACAATTACCATGCAGCGCTGCGTGCGGTAAAAATTTATGAAAATGCTGCTGAATTAGCAAACGAAGGAAAGAAAGTAAATGAAAAATTGTTGGCCAATGGAAAGGGTTTGCCAGCATATATACTCAGAGCAGAAAGCGAAATCAGTCAGCTATCTGCCCAAATTAATGATGGCGAAAAGCAGGTGGAAGCAGCAAAAATGTACATGAATTTTCTGATGAACCGAGATCTTGATAAAAATGTGGACACCGCGTTAAATCAGTCATTAGAGTTTCAGCAAATAAAACAATCAAATGCAGTCGGAACAAGTGTTTCAGGGCGTGAGGAATTAAAATTATTGTCAGGCCTCGTTGATTTAAACAATACTGTATTGCAAATGAACAAAGCCTTTTGGTACCCAAAACTGAATGGCTACCTCAACCTAGGTTCACAATCCAACAACTGGAAATTCAACCAACAATCAACTTATTACCTAGGTGGACTTCAATTAGACATCCCAATATTCAATGGAAAAAGAAACCAATACAAAATAAGGCAAGCTGAGTTAGAAAAACAATCGGCAACCAACAACTTAAAGCAGGCCACACAACAAATAAGTTTAAGCGCTAAAATGGCTCAAAACAACCTCACTGCATCATTGGTAAATTATACTTCGGCACAAAAACAAATGGAAGCAGCATCTGCTTATCAACGATTGATAGAAAGGGGATACAGAGAAGGCGTCAATACTTACATCGAAACATTAGATGCTAGAAATCAACTCATCAATGCCAGTTTATTGATCAATATTAACGAATTTAAAGTACTTATTGCAGCAGCTGAACTTGAAAGAGAAACGGCATCATATCAAATTCAATCTAAATAAGATGAACATCAAAATCAAACAAATTGGCTTTGCGGTATTCATGGGTGCTTGTATGTTTTCTTGCAAGGAAAAAACAGTAGAAACAGTGGTTTCTCTTCAAGATACGATACCAGTCAAAACCATTGAGATAACATCAACCACGATGCAGTTTCCTGTAGAAACATCCGGACAGTTTACAACAGAGGATGAAACATATTTGTCATTTAAAACGGGTGGTATCATTAAGAAAACCTACGTAAAGGAAGGCGATGCGGTGAAAAAAGGACAATTGCTGGCGAGTTTGGATATGACTGAAATTCAAGCCCAGGTGCAACAAGCGAAAATTGGGTTTGAAAAAGCGCAGCGTGACAACCAAAGAGCCGGTAATTTATACCGAGACAGCGTAGCAACGTTGGAACAGTTACAGAACAGCAAAACAGCGTTGGACTTGTCACAACAACAATTGAATGCCGCAACATTTAATGCTCAATACTCAGAAATTAGGGCAGGTAAAGATGGGTATATATTGAGGAAACTAGTCAATGATGGACAAGTAATAGGACCGGGAACACCTGCATTTCAGGTAAATGGAGCAGGAGATCAAGATTGGGTATTAAAAGTTGCGGTGAGCAACAAAGATTGGGGCAACATAGAAAAAGGCGATAAGGCCTTCATCCTTCAAAATTCAGGAATAAAAATTCCCGGGAAAGTGGTTAATAAGTCGGAGGGAACAGATCCTATAACCGGAACCATGTGGGTTACAGTTAAACCAACTTCAACCATGCCTGAAAAAATAGCAACAGGGAGTTTTGGGAAAGCATCGATTATCCCATCGAAATCAACTACCGGTTGGATGATACCATACGATGCAGTGCTGGATGGCAACTCGAATGATGGATTTGTATTCATCACCAAAGACAATAAAATAGCAGAAAAAATAAATATCAAAATTGGAGAAATTACCAACAATGGTGTGCTGGTTACAAGTGGATTGGAAGGGATAAGTGCCATTATTATTTCAGGCAATGCCTATTTAAACGAAGGCTCACCAATTAAGATCATCAAGTAATTCCAAAAAATCATGAAAATTTCAAATTACGCGGTAAAAAATTACCAGTTTACGTTGATCATGTTTTTGATGGTAATAGTGCTTGGTGTAACCACCATCATGGATATGCCCAGGGCTGAAGATCCAGACATGAATTCACCACAATACCCCATCATTATTGTGTATCCTGGAACGAGTCCGAGCGACATGGAAGAGCTTGTGATCAATCCAATTGAAAAAAGAATCTATGGTTTAGAAAATATAAAAAGGCTTAGATCAACTATCAGTGATGGGTTGGCAGTGATCAATGTTGAATATAAATTTGGCAGCGATGTTGATGAAAAATACAGCGAATTGATTAGGGAAATCAACAGCATCAGGAATGATTTACCCAAAGAAATTACAAAAATTGAAGTACAAAAAATATCACCAACTACGGTGAATGTTTTACAGATAGCGTTGGTTTCAGACAATGCCAACAAGGTTGCGCTAAAGCAGGCTGCGGAAGGGTTACAGGAAGATCTCGAAAAAATAACAAGCTTAAAAAATGTTGAAATATTTGGCTTGCCAGAACAAGTCATCAAGATAGATTTACAGATAGAGAAGCTTGCACAGATGAACATCAGTACAGATATGGTGATGAATGCCATCAAAAGTGAAATGGCGAATATCCCGGGAGGAAGTATTGTAGAAAACAGCAAGACATACAATATAAAAACCAGTGGTAACTATCAAAACATTGAAGAGATCAAACAAACGGTAATATTCAGCTATCAAGGAAAAAATGTTTTGCTAAAAGATGTTGCGGCAATCAAGGTTGACTTTGCAGAAGCGAAACACATAACAAGGTTGAATGGACATCGCTGTGTATTTGTAGTGGCGGCACAGAAAGAGGGTGGGAATATATCAAAGACACAAAAAATTTACTTGCCCATTATCGAACAATACAAGACGAAGCTGCCCAAGAACATAGACATGGTGGTGCATTTCGATCAGGCGGTGAATGTAAACAATAGGTTGGGCGGATTAGCAAAAGACTTTTTAATTGCAATTCTCTTGGTAGCCATAACCTTGCTGCCATTGGGTTTGCGTGCAGCTTCAGTGGTGATGATATCAATACCCTTATCACTTTCAATCGGCATTGTTATCCTCAATTTATTTGGTTTCAATTTAAACCAACTGAGTATTGTAGGCTTTGTAGTAGCACTGGGGTTATTGGTAGATGATAGCATCGTGGTAGTAGAAAATATTGAACGTTGGTTAAGGGAAGGATATACAAAAAGAGAAGCAACCCTCAAGGCAACAAACCAAATAGGGAAGGCAGTTTTGGGATGCACCGTAACCTTGATCATTGCGTTTATGCCGCTAGTTTTTTTACCAGAATCATCAGGTGAATTTATCAGAAGTTTACCGTTAGCAGTTATCTTTTCGATTTTAGCATCGTTGTTGGTATCACTAACTGTTGTGCCATTTTTATCGAGCAGGATTTTAAAACAACATACAGGAAATCCGGAAGGAAATTTATTTCTACGCCTATTGAAAAAGGGTATTCATAAAAGTTATGCTCCCATTTTAGAGAAGGCTTTAAAGAAACCGATTTTAACGGTGGTGCTCGCAGGATTGGTTTTTGTCGGATCGTTACAACTCTTTCCTGTTATAGGTTTCAGCTTGTTTCCAGCCTCTGAAAAACCTCAGTTCATCATTAATATTATCAGTCCACTCCAATCCAACATAACATATACCGACAGCATTACGAAGCAAATAGAAAAGGAGCTTAGAAAATACCCTGAGGTAGAATATGTTTCGGGAAATGTAGGAAAAGGAAATCCGCGTATGTACTACAACGTTATCCCTGCCAATGAAAAATCAGATTTTGCACAGCTGTTCATCCAACTAAAAAATAACATCTCTCCTAAAAGAAAATTAGAAATTATTGAGCATTTAAGAAAAAACTGGACTCCTTACTTGGGTGCGAAAGTTGAGGTAAAAGACTTTGAACAAGGTCCACCTGTTGTAGCACCAGTTGAGGTAAGGCTTTTGGGAGAAAACCTAGATACGCTTAGAAGCTTGGCCATGCGGGTTGAGGAAATGTTGAACAGAACAGAAGGAACGATTTACACCAATAACCCAGTTAAGAATTTGAAATCTGATATCAAAGTTGAGATCAACAAAGAAAAAGCTAGTATGTTGGGGGTTCCTACTGTGAATATAGACAGAACGGTAAGAATGGCGGTGGCAGGGATTGACATGGGGAAATTGACTGATAAAAACGGAAATGATTATAACATAATGTTGTCAAAACCGCACCCTGAACATCCCACTGTAGAGGTATTTGACAACCTTTTTATCAACAATGTTGCAGGGAAAGCTGTGCCATTGTCTGATATAGCCAGTTTGCATTTAGAAACATCACCCTTGAATATCAACCATTTGAATAAGATCAGGACCGTTTCTGTTTCTTCATTCGCACAAAAGGGCTACCTGAATAACAATGTAATTGACGCGGTTATAAAGGAGATGGACAAGATGAAGTTGCCCACAGGATATAGCTATAAAATGGGAGGTGAGTTGGAAAGCAGGAATGAGTCATTTGGAGGTTTTGGCAGTATCATCATCATCACAATATTTTTCTTTATTGCAGTGCTTGTGCTAGAGTTCGGGACATTCAAAAGCACGTTGATAGTTTTGTCAGTTATACCGCTAGGCATTGTAGGTGCTGTATTGGCACTATTAATAACAGGCCAATCACTCTCTTTTGTGGCATCTATTGGCATCATCGCATTGGCAGGAATAGAAGTGAAAAATACGATTTTGTTGGTGGATTTCACAAACCAATTGAGGGCGGAGGGGATGCCATTGGACCAGGCAATTAGGGAAGCCGGTGAAGTTCGGTTCTTACCAATCATCCTCACAACACTGACTGCCATTGGAGGACTTATACCCATTGCCATTTCAACCAATCCATTAATTTCACCATTGGCGATCGTGATGATAGGAGGATTGATTAGTTCAACGTTGTTATCTAGGGTTGTAACGCCGGTGGTTTATAAGTTAATGCCTCCTAAAGTTTAAAGTTTTTGGTTTAAAGTTTATGAAGGAATAGTTTAAAGTTTTTGGTTTAAAGTTTATGAAGGAATAGTTTAAAAGTTTTTGGTTTAAAGTTTATGAAGGAATAGTTTAAAAGTTTTTGGTTTTAAGTTTCGAGATGATTTCTTAGTAAAGAAACTTTAAACGAAAAACCTTAAACTAAACATTATTCCTTGAGCAACCTAACCACCTTCACATCCCCATTGTCGTGAATGGATGTTAGAAAATATACCCCAGTTTTCAGTTGACTGACATCAACCTTGTTGTTGCCAGTTTTGAGAGGAAATCTCTGAATGACCCTGCCTGTCAAATCGCTGATTCGACCATGTTCAACAGATATGCTGTTGCATTCTACATTGATAACAGATTTTGCAGGGTTAGGTGAAATAACCACCACATATTTTTCATCTTGTTTAACTGCCTTAACCCAAGAGTAAGAAAAATTACCATCAAAGTCTTGTTGTTTGATGCGATAAAATGTAGCTGCTTTGTTGCTTATAAAATGTGAAAAACTGTATTGTTCAATTCCTTGGTTATTGATTGATCTTGATGATACAAAACCAAGTTGTCTCCAATTAGATTGATCTACGCTGCTTTCAATATAAAAACCTTTGTTGCCAAACTGGTTAGACACCTGCCAATTTAAAAAAGCCTGATCCTTATTATTTGCTTGAACATTGAAATTAATCCAGTTTAAAGGCAAGATTGTTATTACTGTTAATGGAAAATTACAAGAGGTCAAGTCTGACATGTTAGCGAGAGCTCCCTTGTGGGTAAAAGTCAACGTAGCTGGATTAAATAAATACAAATTGCTTTGTGTAGAAATGAATATCTGCCCTGTTGCATTAAACGCGATACCATAAGCGCCGTTGCCGTCTGGTGTACTTGTTGTGGTTGACAAAATCCTTACAACAGAAAGTGCGCTTATGTTCGCAGTAGTGATTGGACCAGGGATTTTATACAATCCTATTTTCCCACTCCCTGAAACTACAAACCATAAATTTCCTTGGCCATCAAAAGCCATATCGCCTGAATCATATGTCCTAAAAACAGCATCTACGTCATTTCCGTCCTGATCAACAAATGTACTTGTAATCAAAGACCAAGTATTGGTGCTAATAGTGTAACAATAAAAATTACTATTTATATCTATACAATAATATTTACCATCTACCGTGATGCTGGCTCTGTAAACATTTTCTGTAGGACCGTTTGTCTCAGAAAGATTACCATATACATCATTAACTGGATCGTAAGAAACAAATGTGCCACTATTTCCATTGTCTGGATTTTTCAAATAATAATAAAATTTTCCAGTAGTGCTTGCGTATCCTAAACCGTTTGAACTATTCGGTTTGGAAGGATTCGTTATGTTGATGTCTGTACCCACTGCAGCATTGCTTACAGTTATTGGATAAATTTTCCCGTTGAAATCAAGCCCATAAATAACATTGGCAGGGTCGGAACAGACCTGTGAATATCCACTGGAGTAGAGGATAATTGATAGAGAGGTTAATAGCGCAACCAAAAGCAAGTGCTTTGGGGTCATGCCCAGTTTAGTTTTCATTAGAGTAGGATTTAGGGTATAAAAATTAAACATTGCTGTTTAATTGGTACTAATTAACTGACAATCAATTGATTTTAACAATATGGAAGTACAAGAAATATAATTTCTGGTATAATAGATTGTTTAAATGGACGGATTATCATTTCTTAAACGATAGTTAATATTGTGTTATTGTATTTTTTTAGGAATTTATCAACATTTAAGTATTAACCGATGGGGATTTTACGTTTTTAATACTTTTAGGCAATTTTATAAGTCAATTGGATTCGAAAAGGAAGGTAAGGTTGAGTTCCTTCGGTGCGATTATAATGACGTCTTTGTAATTCGTTGAAAGCCAGTATGTTAACGTGCAGATTATTGTCCAATCAAAGACTCCCCTTCTGGACAGGAGGGGAGTCTTTGATGAGGGAAAACCTACATTTTAACATGCTGACTTACAATGAATTACAAAGACGTCATTATAAGCGAAGCGAAAGAACCAATTACTCTACCGTTTGCTAATCTTATTCATGCTGATAGACCTCTGCCTTGTGCATTTGAAACGATCTACATCTTCAGACCTCTTTGCAAGGTGCTTCATGCTAACACCGCTGTTGACTCTTTTACGCCAAAGGTTAAAGCTAGAACGCTTCAACTCTTTACGCATCAATGCGATTACTTCTGCCTCTGTAATACCAAACTGAATTTTAATGGCTTCAAATGGAGTGCGGTCTTCCCATGCCATCTCTATAATCCTGTCTAAATCAACAATGTCCATTTTGCTTATTTACGCTTTATGTAATGTAACATTTAAAGCACAAAATGGTTGAAAAATGGTCTACTTGTTCCTCATCTTTTCTGAAGACTCCTTATTTTCTACAAAAAGAGTAAAGCCATGCATCATTTCATCCAACTGCTTTCTTGTATTCAATTCCCCGTTTATAATTAGCGCAATAATTCCTTTTGTTGCTGAAATATTTTTAAGCGGGTTTTCTTTTAACAGCAACAAATCTACTATCTTGAAGATAAATACATGAAGCATTTCATATTAAATATCTAAATTAAAAATCTGATGAAGCCCATTGTACAGATATCACTTGACCTTACAAATATTGACGAAGCGTTAGAAACAGCTGCCATGGCGATGCGTGCGGGGGTTGACTGGCTTGAAGCAGGAACCCCGTTGATCTTGGCAGAAGGCTTAAATGGAGTGAGAAAACTTCGTGAAGCATTTCCAGGAATTCCAATTGTTGCCGACCTCAAAACAATGGATGGTGGCTATCTGGAAGCTGAAATGATGGCGAAAGCTGGTGCAACTCATGTTGTAGTTATGGCAAGAGCACACGAAGAAACCATCAAATGTGTGGTTAAGGCGGGGCTTGACTTTGGCGTAAAAGTGATGGGTGACAATCTTGGTTGTCCAGACATGGTTGGTGCTGCAAAATGGTTGGAAGACTTAGGCTGTGACTATGTAATTCACCATATTGGGTATGATGAAAGAAGGGGGTTAGCAGCACAAGGATTTCGCATGCCTAGTCCATTAGATCAATTAAAAGAAGTTGTGGATGCTGTAAGAATACCAGTACAAGCAGTCGGTGGCTTATCCCTTGAGCAAGCAATTCAATGTCCCTCTTATGGTGCTCCATTGGTGGTTTTAGGAGCACCGCTTACAATAGATGCCGATGCATTTAAAACAGCGGATGGAAACCTAGAAGCATCGCTTCGGATGATATGTCAAAAAATTCATGCCTTTGGCGATGTTGCCATCAAAGGCAATCATAAATAATCAATATTGAAAACATGCAAAAACTTCATGCTGCCGTAGTTAACTATGCACCAGAAAAAGGATCTGTTGAAATTCGGGAAATTGAAAAACCACTTATCGGAGAAGAAGACGTTCTCCTTGAGGTGATGAATGTAGGCGTTTGCGGCAGCGATCTGCACCAGTGGACGGCAGACCATAGCTGGCCGGTGAACTATCCTGTTGTATTGGGACATGAATTTGGTGGAATAATTGCAGAAATGGGGAGCCGTGTTTCAGGATGGAAAGAAGGCGATAGGGTTGTAAGTGAAACTGCCGCCATCATCAATGCAAACAGTCCAATGTCTAAGATAGGCTTGTACAACCTCGACCCTGACAGGAAAGGATTTGGGTATGGCGTGAATGGAGCCATGACCAAGTATGTTAGCGTTCCAGCGAGATGTCTCCACCATATACCAGATGCACTTTCATTTGAGCACGCTTGTTTGACAGAACCCTGCTGTGTAGCGTACAATGCTGTGGTGAACAACTCGCACATAAAACCGGGCGATCGGGTGGTTGTATTAGGTCCAGGCACCATCGGCATTCTTTGCGCAGCCATGGCCAGGTTATGTGGTGCAGAGGTGGCCATTGTTGGTTTGGAAACAGACAGACACCGATTGAATATTGCAAAGCAATATGGATGTGAAGCCATTGTAGGCGACGCAACTGCATGGGCCAAAGAGCGTGACGGATTAGGCGCGGATTTCATCATAGACGCGGCAGGGGCCAGCATTACCCTTCAAATTGCATTGCAATTGGTGAGGCCCAATGGCCATATCACCAAAGTAGGCTGGGGACCACAGCCACTGGGCTTTTCATTAGACCCGCTGGTGCAGAAAAATGTAACGCTAAAAGGAAGTTTTAGCCACAACTGGCCCATTTGGGAAAAAGTAATTGGTTTATTGACCTCCGGTATGCTTGACGTAAAACCGATTATTGGAGGTGTATGGCCAATCTCACAGTGGCATGAAGCATTTGAAAAAATGCACAATGGAGAAGTTGTAAAAAGTATCCTAAAACCCTAATTATATGAGGTTGCAAAATAAAGTAATCATCATAACAGGAAGTACAACCGGCATTGGCAAAGCAATTGCCATAAAGTGTGTAGCAGAAGGTGCCAAGGTTGTTATTCATGGATTGGAAGAGGCATGGGGCAAAGAGGTTGTGGAGCAATTAGGAACTGAGAATGCCGTATTGCATATTGATGACCTTGCCAATGATGGTGCAGCTGAACGCCTTATCGATGTTGCGCTTCGCACATTTGGAAAGTTGGATTCCATCGTAAACAATGCCGCTATCGTTGCCTCTTCAAACTTAGAAACGACTGACAAGGCATTTATGCAAAGACTCTTGAATGTCAATACCATTGCTCCATTTCTATTGATAAAAGCAGCGCTCCCCCACCTCACAGAACAACATGGATGTGTGTTGAATATCGGGTCTGTCAATGCCTACAGCGGCGAGCCAAATCTGCTTGCATACAGTGTTTCAAAAGGGGCGCTCATGACGTTGACAAGAAATTTAGGGGATACCCTTCACAGGGAAAATGGAGTAAGGGTGAATCAAATTAATCCAGGTTGGGTGTTAACGGAAACAGAACGGGAAAGAAAAAAGCAACACGGATTGGCAGAAGATTGGTATGCAGATTTACCGGCTGTTTATGCCCCTGCAGGCAGAATCTTGTGGCCGCACGAAATTGCTGCAGCCGCCATCTATTGGTTGGCAGACGAAAGTGGCCCCATCAGTGGACAAGTGGTTGACCTAGAGCAACATCCTTTTATCGGGCGAAACCCACCCAAGGACTCATCCACCATTCAATCTCCCAATAAAAAATAATTCATGCCCAAATTAGCAGTTTTTCCTAAAGCATTTATGCATCAATTGTGCAAAGATGGAACCATGCATGTTAGAGAATGGATCGAGTTGGCCTGCAATTTGGATATAGAGGGTTTGGAATGGTATGCAGGATTTTTGGAGATGAATGATGAGCGAAATTGGAAATCATTCAAGCAGCAAGTTGAAGACCATGGCAAGAGCATTCCAATGATGTGCTGTTCACCAGATTTTACACACCCCGACAAAGACTTTCGTGATGCAGAAATCAAAAAACAAAAGCATTGGATTGACATGACGCATGCGTTGGGAGGAAGTTATTGCAGGGTATTATCCGGACAACGAAGACCTGAGCTAACAATGGATGAAGGAATTAGATTTGCTGCTGAATGCATTTATGAATGCTTGCCGTATGCAGCAGAAAGAAACATCACGTTGGTAATAGAAAATCATTACAAGGATGACTTCTGGACCTATCCTGAATTTGCACAAAAAATGGATGTATTCTGCAAGTTGGTAGACAGCATCAATCATCCAAATTTTGGGGTGAACTATGATCCTAGCAATACTTATTTGGCTGGAGAGGATCCAATAGAATTGCTGAAACGGGTTTCCAACAGAGTCGTAACCATGCATGCCAGCGACCGATATTTAAAAGAAGGCACGATCGAGGATTTAAGAAATGAAGAAGGTGGATCCGCAGGCTATGCGAAAAGACTTAGTCATGGTGAAATCGGCAAGGGCTTAAATGATTATGATGCAATTTTTACTGAATTGAAAAGGGTTGGATTCGATAATTGGATCAGCATAGAAGACGGCGTGGATGGCATGGAACAGCTGGAGAGAAGTGTGACTTTTCTACGAAATAAAATTCCAGTTTATTGGCCATAAAAGTTGAAGCTATTTATTAAAATGCTCCCATACCATTTTAGACAACGCTCTTGTTAGCTGCCATGCTTCATTGTTATGCTCCCAACTGATGTCTTTGTTGTTTTTTGTGAACACGCTGAATATATAGGGACGCTTTCCTTTTACATACAAGACCTCACTTCTGCTGGCATTAACTGCTCCATTTTTTGACGCCACATACACATCAGGAGGCAATGAAGAAAGCGCCTCCTCATCCCAATACTGACGCCCCATGATGCGAAGCATCATATCTGATATTTCACGATTGATTATTTTACCATCAACAATGTCCTCAAAAACTGAAGCCATTTCTGAAGGAGTTGTTTGTCCCCACCCATAAATAGTCCTATCCACTTCCCTACCAGTCGTTCTACTGTTGACCCTAGTGCGAGAATACCCAAGGCTGTCCATCAGGTTGTTTATAGTTTTACCAGTGCCGGCAATGGCTTGCAACCAAAGGCTTGCATTGTTGTCTGAAATGGTCATCATCAACATCATCACCTTACTGAGTTCAATTTGTGATTGCGGTTTTAGGTACGAAACAATATCCTCCCCTGGATCATAATTCAAGGTATCTACCCAAGTAAGTTTTTGGTGATAATCGAGTTCTTTTTTGCTGATTTTATGCATGATGCCCATGAGGATTGGAACCTTCACAATACTGGCAGTTGGAAAGGTTGTATCCGCATTGATTGATGCTATTTTATTGCCTTTCAAGTCTTTGATGTACACACCAATTTCGCCATGAAAACCATAAACAAGCGCCTCGATTTTACGTTGAAGTTTGATGTCTTTTTTTTGACCCTGAGTTGGTAAGTGAAGAAAAAATATAAAAATGAATGCTATAAAGGACTTGAAAATATTGTTCATAATCATGTTTATTGGGTTTCAAAATACAACTAAAATTATGCAGATAAGGTTGTTTAATAAAAAATAACTGAATCAAATCTGAATTAAGCAACCATCAAAATATACATGCACAACCTTAAAAGCAAATCAAGTTTCAAGATGTAATTGTTAAGGATTGTATCTTTAAGGCAGACAATCAAAACCATTTCTGACTTATGAGATATTTTTATGCCACTATTATTTTTGCAATCATTTCAATTGATGCTAAATCTCAATCGCGCATGAACATCATTCCTGCCCCTGAAAAAGTTATTGAAAAACCGGGTAGTTTTTTGTTGAGCCCAAAGTTGAAGGTTTATGCGGCTAAGGAATTTAGAGATGTGGCCAGGATGATTTCTCCAACAATCATCCTTACAAAGCCTAGTGAAAAAAAATCAACCAACTTCATCCTGATTGAAAAAACGAATGATAAAACCAGTGATTCAGGTGCATATTCGATTGTCATAACAACAAAAAATATCCATGTAAGAAGCAACCATGTAGCAGGGGCTATTAATGGCATTACCACACTCACCCAATTGTTGCTCACGCAGAAAGTATTTGGCAGCATCCCTTGTGGGGAAATTTGTGACATACCAAGGTTTGGTTACAGGGGGATGATGTTGGATGTTTCAAGGAATTTTTATCCCCCTTCATTTATCATGAAAATGATGGAGCTGCTCAGCATCTACAAAATGAACACCCTACATTTGCACCTAACAGATGCTGCAGGGTGGAGGATTCAAATAGACAAATATCCAGCACTCACCAAACATGCTGCATGGAGGACAAAAAAGAACTGGAAAGAATGGTGGACAACGGGCATGGAATATGCCACAGAAGGCGAACCCAATTCTTATGGCGGATACTATACAAAGCAAGAAGCCATGCAAATGGTAGCTTATGCAAAGCTGCGTGGCATCACCATCATACCGGAGATAGAAATGCCAGGACATTCAGAAGAAGTGATTGCAGCATACCCACATTTGGGTTGTGATGGGGTGAAGGGTAAACAAGGCGAGTTTTGCATCGGTAATGATTCAACGTTTACTTTTATGGAAGATGTGGTAACGGAAATAATGGAAATTTTTCCTTCAGAATACATACATATAGGGGGAGATGAAG
>Ga0209550_10002830_pt1 | contig 16646 bp, 15 predicted proteins | sample LauGreSuBDMM15SN_2_FD_187567 | JGI IMG/M metagenome (GOLD analysis project Ga0209550, IMG submission 187567) | Freshwater lake microbial communities from Lake Michigan, USA - Su13.BD.MM15.SN (SPAdes) (version 5) | ecosystem: Environmental > Aquatic > Freshwater > Lake | place: Lake Michigan...
AATAACCCGACTCTGCCAAGATCTCAGCGGTATGCTGACCTAGTCGCGGCGGTGGCAAACGGATTGCGCCTGGCGACTCGCTGAACTTGATCGGCAGTCCAGCCATTGACATCATGCCTAAACCGTCTAGATTCATTTCTTGAATCATATCGCGCGCATGAACCTGTGGCTGCTGCACCACCTTATCAATCGTATTGACCGGCGAACAGGGCACTTCGTTTTCTATCAGCCGCTTTTCCCAATAGGCGAGCGGCTGCGTGCTAATAATGGACCCGATCAGCTTGATCATTAAGGTGCGATTATCAGAACGCATTTGCGGATTGATGAAACGAGGATCGTCTAGCCATTCAAGCTTGTCCAACGCTGTGCAAAGCCCCTTCCACATCCGCTGATTGAAGGCAGAAATAACAATCCACTGATCACTCGCCTGATAGGCGCGATAAGTTGGGCTCGTCAACGCGCCGCTACCACTCGGTCCAGGCACCTCGCCACTCGAAAAATAACGCGTGAAGAATTGCGCGAGCATGGCCATATGGCCTTCAAGCAGTGATGTATCCACGCGTTGCCCGCGGCCGGTGCGATGACGCGTCTCAAGCGCCATCATGACGCCAATCGCACCAAACATGCCGGCGCCGACATCCGCCACAGACATGCCCATTTTTGCTGGGCTCCCTTCGGGGTCGCCGGTGATGCTCATCGAGCCTGCATACGCCTGCATGAATAAGTCATTTGCCGGCTCTTTACTCAACGGGCCTGTCGCTCCAAAACCGCTAATAGCGCAGTACACCAAACGAGGATTCACTTTGGACAAAGATTCATAATCCAGACCTAGTCGCTCCAATGCACCAACGCGATAGTTATGCACAAGCACATCGGCTTGCTCGATGAGTTCGCGCGCGATCTTGACGCCTTCGGATGTCTTCAAATCGATGGCCATCCCGCGCTTATTCCGATTAGCCGCGGCATAGTAATAGCTCAATGAGTCATGAAAGAATGGCGACCACGCACGACTATCATCGCCAACCTCTGTTCGCTCGATCTTGATGACATCCGCGCCATAGTCCCCCAGCAGCATGCCGCAGAAGGGCCCCGCCATTGCCACGCTAATCTCGACGACCTTAATTCCTGCAAGCGGTGCTGTCATCTCTGCCTCGTCACATCCAATGTCTATAACTCATTTTTGTAACGCTCAAGCATTTCCGCGTCCGTTTCAGACGGCCCAGACATGTTCGTCTGCTCGCCAATCATCTGTCCCATCGTCGGCAGACATCCTCGATCAATTTTCTTAGATGCATCCCACAACTGCGAGCGCATAAACGCCTTCGCACAATGCAGATACGCTTGCGTCACATCAACCTGAATCACCAACTTAGGCGACTTTAAGTCAGTTGTACAAAGCCGTAAAAGCTCGTCAGCAGTCGTTAGGTATGCGTTGCCGTTCACGCGCAGCGTTTCGTCGACGCCAGGAATCATGAACAACATCCCGATCCGCCCCGTGTGGATAATATTTTCTAGCGTATCCAGTCGATTATTTCCCGGTGAATCCGGAATCAACACTTGCCCTGCTTCAGTGATCTTTACAAAACCGGGGGGGCCACCTCGTGGCGACGCATCCAAAGCATGATCCGCCCCCTGGCTTGCTAACACAACGAAAGGCGACAGCCCAATGAACTGACGGCAGTGCCCATCCAATGCAGATAACTGCTTTTTTACCGCACGCTCCTTGGGTAAAGCATATAAGGTGCGCAGTTGTTCGATCGAATGAATAGACATGGCGCTTAGTTCATCGACACCACGATTTTGCCAAAGTGTTGGTTGCCACGCATTTTTGCGAAGGCATCTGCGATCTTGTCAAAGCTATACGTGCTGTCAATGGGCAAGGCCAACTTACCCGACTCAATATGCGGCCACAGATCTCCCATCGCGCGCGAAGCAATGTCGCGCACCTCTTCAATGCTTCGAGTCCGAAACGTAACGCCCGTGTACTTAATCCGTTTGGCTGCATGCAGATCGAAGTCAAATTCTGCGAATCTTCCGGCAAGTCGCCCAACGTTTACCACGCGACCTAAGACGGCACAGGCCTCTAGATTTGGTGTGCCGAACTTACCGGACAATTGATCAACAATCAGATTCACGCCTTTTCCGCCATTCGCCTCTGTTGCGAGCGCGGGCCATGTTGGATCGCTATTATCAATCGCAAAATCAGCCCCGTATTTTTTTAGCTGCGCCAGTCGGCTAGGGTTAGACGATGTGCCAATAACAGTTTTCGCGCCCATGACCTTGGCGATTTGCATCGCCATGAGCCCGACGCCAGAGGATGCGCCTTGTATTAATACTGTCTCACCGGCGCGCATCTCACCGGCCGTGATGAGTGCGTTGTGCATCGTCAGAATTGAAATAGGCAAGGTAGTTGCTTGCTCATAAGTCATGGAAGCCGACGGGATAGGCATCACACGCCCCCAGTCCGTCACAACGTACTGCGCATAACCTCGCGTACCTGAACACATCACGCGATCGCCGGGCTTGATACCGCGTACGCGTGCGCCAACCTCTACGACTTCGCCCGCCCACTCCATGCCAGGAATCGTTCCGGGGCCCCCAACGCTGCCGTGCTGCCCGCCCGATAGCACGCCGAGGTCGGCACGATTTAGCGCATAAGCGTGGGCACGCACGAGCACCTGATCGTCATTAGGCTTGGGCATCGGCGCTTCACCAATCTCAAATCCTGTCTCGGTCAGCACAACTGCTTTCATAGCATTTCCTTTTTAAAAATAAGGGATCGCCGCGATAGGCCACGGTCACCCATGACACTGTCGCGTTATCGTGTTGCGGAGGTCAATCCACCATCAACAACGAGCGTTTGTCCATTAATGTATCGGGCTTCGTCGCTCGCAAGAAAAACAACGGCGTGTGCGACATCCCAAGATTCACCCATGTATCCTGCCGGCACTTGTTTGTGACGATGCGCAACAAATCCCTCGAAGTCGCCATTGGCATATTTGTCAGCGAGGCGTTTAACTAAGGGGGTAAACATTAAACCAGGTGCAACACAATTTAAACGTATGCCACGGTCAGCGTAGATCACTCCGGTCGTCTGCATCAGTTGCTGTAGTGCGCCTTTGCCAGCCGAATAGCCAACCTGCGGCTTGCCGATGTAACGTAAGCCAGCAACAGAAGAAATGCTCACGACAGAACCATTGCCCTGTGCCTCCATGATCGGCAATACATATTTACAAGCAAGGAACGCACCCTTGACGTTTACATCGAGCTGTTCATCAAACACAGCCTCCGACATGGTCACAGGATCGCCCGGTTCCGACCGACCTACGTTATTGACCAAGATATCGATACGACCATATTTGGCCATACAGGCATCGACAAGTTTTTTAACGTCGCCTGCTTTTGTGGCATCGGCGACCATCACGCCTGCCGATCCGCCTTCTTGTTCAATGATTTTTTGCGTTTGCGCAGCCGCCTCTAAATTGAGGTCCGAGCCAAACACCTTCGCGCCCTGGCGCGCGAGGGCTACCGCAATCGCCTTGCCGTTTCCCCACCCCTCACCGAGCGTGCCACAACCCGTGACTAATGCAACTTTGCCGTCTAGTCTGAACACGATGCCCCCAAATGATTGTTTTTATATTGAGCATCATATTACCCGCCCGAGACCAAGCGGGCAAAAGCCTTTTGAACGGCAGGCTCGGCAGCGTAAAAAACCGTCGCGCTTACGCCGCTGCGCACGACCAGTCGAGGCGCAATCAACCACGTTAGGCGGGGAACATAAATAAATTTAGCTTGTCTGATCTGATCAATCGCGATGCGTTTATTCCAGATCCATGTCTGTTCGATCACCCCATCGCGAATCGATGTGCGACTTTTAAGCATCCAAAAATAAATCAGCCCGGTCGCAAGCGCTGCGCACCCCCACACCACAGCGGCGGTATTCGTGAGCTCGGACCATTGCATCTCCTGCAGCGCAGGCATGCCGGAGAGCACGATCGCGGCGACAAATAATGTCGCCATGATTTTTATCAGCAAGGGAAAGGCAGGCCCCTCGACGGCAATGTCGTCAGCGATTCCGCCGGTAGTGACTGATTCCTCACTCATTTTGCTTGAGGGGTGTTTTTCATCAAATCGCGCATCAGGTTATTGACCGTATCCTGCTCATTCTGATCGTCTGGTTGCTGCAAATCGTTGGGAGGCACCTCGATTCTGATTGTCTTTAAATCTACCTCTATCGGCTTATCCAAAAAGACCGTCACCGTTTGGGGGAAGAAAATAACAATGACAACAAGCGTCAATTGCAACAACACCCAAGGGATCGCACCCAGATAAATGTCCTTGGATAAAACCTTGGCCGGCAACGATCCAGACTTAAACAGATTGTCAGCCGTACTCCGTAAATAGAACAGCGCGAAACCGAACGGTGGATGCATGAAGCTGGTTTGCATATTGACGCACAACAGCACGCCAAACCAAATCATGTCGATACCAAGTTTGCTCGCGACCGGCGCAAGCATGGGCAGAATAATGAAGGCGATCTCAAAGAAATCTAAGAAGAACGCTAAGAAGAAGACAAAAATATTGACGACAAACAAAAACCCTGTCTGCCCACCCGGCAAACTAGTCAACAGATGTTCGATCCAGATGGCACCGTCTACGCCCTGAAATACCAAAGAGAACACGCGCGAGCCGATCAAGATAAAAACCACCATGGCGGTGATGCGCATCGTGCCGGTCATCCCATCACGCACGACTGCCCACGACAAGCGACGATGGAACGCCGCCAGCAAAATTGCCCCAACCGCACCCATTGCTCCCGCCTCAGTCGGGGTCGCAATCGCTGTCGTCATAAAGGGTAGACCACCCATACTGCCGAGCACGGCAAAAATCAGCAGCGCCGATGGAATGATGCCACGCAGACACTTGCGCCATAACGCCCAACCATGCAAGGTGCGCGCCTCAGGAGGCAAGCCCGGCATATGATTGGGACGGAATCGTGAAAGCGCAAAGGTGTAAAGAAGAAAAATGAGTATCTGTAGGATCGAGGGCCCCCACGCGCCTTTATACATATCACCGACGGAGCGACCTAACTGATCCGCCATCACCACAAGCACCAGGGAGGGCGGCACGAGCTGCGTGATCGTGCCGGAGGCGGCCAATACGCCCGTGGCGTAGCGCATGTTGTAGCCATAGCGCATCATCACCGGCAACGAGATCATCGCCATCGCGATGACCTGTCCGGCGACCGTCCCCGTGACCGCTCCTAAAATAAATCCCACGAGAATGACAGAGTACCCAACACCGCCACGAATGGGGCCAAACAGTTGTCCCATTGAATCGAGCATATCTTCGGCGAGTCCGCACTTTTCGAGCACCGCCCCCATTAAGGTAAAAAATGGGATGGCTAGCAACAGATCGTTAGACAAAATACTGAAAATGTTCAGCGGCAAGTTGTACATAAAGGCGGCGGGAAACCATCCCATCTGAATGGCAATAAAGCCACTGAGCAACCCCAGAGCAGACAACGAGAACGCAACAGGAAATCCAATCAACATGATCAGAATCAGCCCCATGAACATCACGGGTGCGAAATTTTCCATGCTCATTGGAGTGGCCTCTCATAGGTCAGATCCATCTGATAGGCGCCCATTAACCAGCCGACGCGCTTAATCAGTTCAGCAATGCCTTGCAATGCCATCAACGCAAAGCCCAGCGGCAATAACATCATCACAGGCCAGCGAATGAGGCCTCCGGCATTCCCGGAAATTTCACCTGAAACATACATCCCCACAAACAGCGGCCAGGAGAGGTACGCAAATAAGAGCATCGCAGGCATCAGAAAGAACGTGAGCCCAAATAAGTCGATCCAGACGCGGCTCTTACTTTTTAATGTTCCGTAAATCACATCGACACGGACATGCTCATTGACGCGCAAGACTTGTGCGGCACCAAGCATCACGCAGGCGGCGAATAGATACCATTGGATCTCGAGCCACCCATTTGAGCTGTAAGAAAACGTGTAGCGCATGACGGCATTGCCTGCGCTGATCAAGCTGCAAAGCAAGACCGCCCATTTAGCGAATACTGCAAAGAAATCGCTCACCCGATCGATCAGGCGCGCCAGAACCAGTAACTGAGTCATTCTTGTATCCCTGAGCGTTGAGCTACGCCATCACAACAAGGCGCGAGCTGAAGGCTAACGTCAGATCATAACGAAATGTGCAAGACGAAACCCTACTTTGAATTGGGTTTTAGAGATCAACGAGCCCGTGGTTTACCCTTAGAGGCGGAGAGGATCCTCGGCTATCGCGCATCGGAGAGCCAACGCTCAGTCAGGCGCACAAAATAACTCGCACCCACCGGGATAATTGCATCGTTGAAATCATAGGAAGTGTTGTGTACGACACAGGAGCCCTCCCCATGTCCGTCCAAACGATGCTTGCCTTCGCCATTACCGATAAAGGCATAACAGCCTGGCTTGACCAACAGCATATGCGCAAAATCTTCTCCTGCCATCACTCCGGGATACTGATCGTTGACCATATCCGGCCCCACGATCTCTCGCATAATCTGTGCAGCAAAATCCGCCTCGTTTGCATGATTGACCACGGGCGGTGATGCGCGCCTGAAAAAAATATCTGCCTCACACTCATGGGCCAGGGCCGTCTGCGTGGCGAGCGTACGTAGTCGCTCTTCCAAGCGATCGAGTGCCGACACCGAAAACGTGCGGATCGTGCCGCCCACGGATGCGGAATTTGGGATGACGTTCGGGGCCGAAGAGCCTTCAAGTTGCGTCACTGCCAATAGCGCGCGCTCAGTGCCAGGGATTACCTTTGCGACGAGACCCTGCAACGCCGTGGCCAACGACAAGACAGGAGTGATCGGATCGGTCCCAGTATGCGGCAGCGATGCGTGCGTCCCCTGTCCCTTGATGGTGATTTTAAATGTACTGCTTGAGGCCATGAGCGGGCCGCGGTTCAAGGCAAATCCACCAACCGACCCAATCGACCAATTATGTAAACCAAAAATAGCTTCGCAAGGAAAACGCTCAAACAAACCATCATCGATCATTTTCTTGGCGCCGGCCTTGCCCATCTCCTCTGCTGGCTGAAAAACAAAATGCACCGTACCGTCAAAGTTACGCGTTTGCGACAGATGCCAAGCCGCAGCAAGAAGCATGGTGGTGTGCCCATCATGACCACAGGCGTGCATCTTGCCGTCATTCGTCGATCGATGTTCAAACTGATTCAACTCTTGCAGCGGCAGTGCATCCATATCCGCACGCAAACCGATCGTGCGCTTGCTGCTCCCCGCCTTCAGCACCCCCACAACGCCCGTACCGGCGATGCCGCGGTGTACCTCGATGCCCCATTCTTTTAATAGACCGGCCACAATCTCAGACGTACGGTGCTCGTCAAAGCCAAGTTCTGGATGCGCGTGGATATCACGGCGAATGTTGATAAAGCGGCTGTAGTCTGCAAAAGCGTCATTGACTTTCATAGTGTGGCGACCATTAGATGCGTTAATAAAAAATTAGATAATGAATAAAGCGTGTTCACGATTCAGCAGATTTTTTGTGTGCGGCAAGTGCCATCAACCGCCGATCACGCCAAAGTCGTCGCGCCAGCAGTTGTTCTTTGGGCAGCCGTGCACGACGTTGGGCTTCAAGTTTTTGGATGACCTCTTCGGACCAGTGGTCTGTGGAGGTTTGCTCAAGAGACATCGCCTGATACATTTCATCAAATCGATGCGCGTAATCAGCTAGTCCCTCAGGTGCGTTGAGATCGATCGTCTCAAACGGCCCCATGAACGACCAGCGCAAGCCCAAGCCTTCTTTGACCGTGACATCTAATCCTTCGGCGTCAACATAGCCGTTTTCTACCAATCGGAACGCCTCGCGCAACAGCGCACCTTGCAAACGATTGAGAACAAAACCCTTGAGTTCCTTCAGAATTTTGACAGGCTTTTGACCGACACCTTCCATCACGTCCCATGCACGTTGCACCACTGCGGCATCCGTCCAGGGCGCACCGCATATTTCAACAACAGGCACTAGATACGGCGGATTAACCGGATGGGCAATCAAGCATCGTGCACGCCCCGCCAGCCCTTGCGTAAAGGCAGAGGCGGGAATGCTAGATGTTGAGCTTGCCAAAACAGCCGTCGGGGCGGCGAGCGCATCCATCTTTGCGAAGATTTCTTTTTTCATGTCGAGTCGCTCCGGCAGACTCTCTTGTACGTATTGCGCACCAGCCAAGGCCTCTTCTAGCGTCGCCACGCTCTTGATGCGCGCCGTCAAACCTGCCGGATCCGTAATAAGCCCAGCCGCATGTAAGTCGGCTACTTGCTTTGCGATCAACGTCTGCGCATGCGTGACTGCCGCCGGGTCACCGTCCCACATGTTGACTTGATGCCCACCGCGCGCAAAAACGATTGCCCATGCTTGGCCCACCAGGCCCGAACCTACGATTGCAATATTCATCTCTATTCCTTGCTAAAGTCACTGGCGCATTGCGCCGCAACATTGAAGCGTGCCGAGTTAGAACAGCTTAACAAGTTACCTGATCGAGCACCAGCACATGCCCCGCATCTAAGGGGTGCGGGAGCACCGCCATCTCCAGACCAAAGGTCTTCTTGAGCGCCTGGGGCGTCAAAGCGAATTGTGGTGCGCCCTGGGACTCGACACGCCCATCTGCAAGTAGTACCAAACGATCACACCATCGTGCAGCGAGATTAATATCGTGCAGCGCAACAAGCACACCTGCTTTGTGTTGTGCGGCGAACAATCTTAGACAGCGCATCAACTCAATCTGGTGTCGCGCATCCAAGCTCGCCGCGGGTTCATCAAGAAGAATAAAAGGCTTTTCGCCGCTTGCGGCGATGGCCAAGCCTTGAACCAATACACGAGCAAGCTGTACCCGCTGCTGCTCGCCGCCGGACAACGCTAGATAGTGCCGCGGCCCTAGACCGGTTAGGTCCGTCCAACTCAGCCCCTGCAGCACCCAAGCCTCGACGGCTGCGGGGCTCGCCTCGGCAAACGGATAGGCCCCCATTTCGACAACTTCTGCCACCGTCATATCAAAGGTCAGGCTCGGCTTTTGTGGCAAGACCGCTCGCCGACGAGACAGCTCTGTCGTATCCAGCTCGTCCAGATGACAGCCCGCGAGTGTAATCTGCCCCGCAGTGGCAGGAATCTCACCGGCGATAGCGTCAATCAGTGTCGATTTCCCTACGCCGTTTTCCCCTAAGAGGCCAACGATCTCCCCAGGCGCCACTGCAAGGCTGATGTCATCGAGCACGAGGCGCCCAGCACGCAATAGCCTTACAGTCTGTAGGTTTATGGTCATGGGCTCGCCATCTCATCTATTAGTACGGGTAATTCGGTGCTTTGCAATTTCACGCCATTTAGGTACATTCGAGTTGTAAATCTGCCGGCCTATTTTGGTCGTAACAATTAAAAAGCGGGAGACAAGCATGGCAACTGTAAATTTGAGTGTAAACGGCAAGTCACACAAAGTCGAAATTGACGACGACACGCCGCTGCTTTACGCACTGCGCGATCACCTTGAAGTCAACGGACCTAAATTTGGCTGCGGACTCGGGCAATGTGGTGCCTGTACGGTTGTTGTAGATGGGCAAGCCGTGCGTTCGTGCGTGACACCGACGACAGCCATGCAAGGCAAGAACATCACCACGCTTGAAGGTTTAGGCAGCTCAAAAAAACCCGGCAAATTGCAGCAAGCCTTCATTGATGAGCAGGCCGTGCAGTGCGGCTACTGCATCAATGGCATGATCATGACCGCGAGCGCGTTTCTCGCCACCAATAAAAAACCTACAGACGCGCAAATTAACGAGGCACTCGCGGGAAATCTGTGTCGTTGTGGCACCCATCAGCGGATTGTGGCGGCAGTCAAACGCTACATCGCTACTGCCTGATCTCAACCCACAACTATTTATTCACAGGTGAACTCATGAACGCATTCACACGACGCGAATTTTTGAAAGCCAGCGGTGCTGGTATGTTGGTTGTTAGTTTCTCGATGGGCGCGAAGCCCGCTGCCGCAAACTACGGCCTGCTCCCCCCTAAGAGTGTAGCGAAGGATGTGCTGGACTCGTGGTTATCGATTGGCCGTGACGGTCAGGTCACCGTCTTTGTCGGCAAAGTTGACTTGGGCACTGGCACCAAGACAGCGCTCTCACAAATTGCCGCCGAAGAGCTGTCTGTTCCATTCGGAAAAATTTCTATGATCATGGGCGATACCGCCACAACGCCTGATCAGTGGTTAACGGGTGGTGCGATCACGCTGTCTCAAGGAGGCAGTGAACTGCGCATCGCTGCGGCCAACGCGCGCATCGCGTTGCTTGCACGCGCGGCTGAAAAACTGAACGTACCTGCCACTGAGCTCACGGTGAAAGATGGCATGATCACTGCCGCGTCTAAGCCAGGACAAAGTCTCTCGTATGGAGACGTCATTGGCGAGGGCTTTAAGCTTAAAGTTGACCCGAAGGCGCCTGTTAAGTCGCACAAAGAATATACGCTTGTCGGCAAATCTATCCAGCGCGTGGATATCCCCGACAAGGTATCGGGCGAACATCTTTTTGTGCATGATTTCCGCTTACCGGGCATGCTCCATGCTCGCGTGATTCGACCACTTGCAATGGGCGCAAATCTTGTGAGCTTTGACGACACCGATGCAAAAAAGCTGAAGGGTTACGTGCAGACAGTTCGTCAGGGCAACTTCTTAGCAGTCGTCTGCAAAGACGAGTGGAGTGCGGTGAAAGCCGCTAAGGCCGTCAAAACAACCTGGTCTGCGGGTCGTGAGCTCCCACCCCAAGCGAAGCTATACGAGCACTGGCGCCAGCTGCCCGTTGCAAAAACCGATGTCACACAAAATGTCGGGAATATCGATGCCGCCCTCGCAGGCGGTGCCAAGCGTATCAAAGCCACCTATAACTTTGCTGTGCAAACACATGCATCGTCAGGACCCTCCTGTGCGGTTGCGGACTTTCGCGATGGAAAAATGACGCTCTGGTCGGCGTCGCAAGCCACGCATTCGATGCAAGACGAAATCGCAACGTTGACCAAGCTACCCAAAGATTCCATTCGCCTGGTATACCTCGACGGCTCAGGGTGCTATGGCCGCAACGGGCATGAAGACGCCACAGCTGATGCGGCACTGATCGCACAGATCATCAAAAAACCTGTCCGCGTTCAATGGATGCGTCACGATGAAACTGCGTTAGCACCCAAGAGTCCACCACGGTCTATGGACTTCGAGGCGAGCTTTGACGCACAGGGCAATGTGACTGGCTGGCAAAGTGATTTCTATATCGCCTTAAACCATATTGCAGCGTTTAAGCCTTTAGATTTTCCTTTGCTTGCCACTGCTGAAACGGGTAATCCCCGCCCCGGCAACTGGGTCGGCTTCTTGTTCCAAAACTCCGCGGCTCCCTACGCGCTGCCTAACATCAAGGTCACGACAAAACATATCGAGCAGTCGATCTTCCGTGCCTCACACTTGCGCAGCCCGGGTCGTATCGAAAACAGCTTTGCCAACGAGTCCTTCATGGACGAACTGGCCGCAGCCGCAAAAGCGGACCCTGCTCAATTCCGCCTCAAACACCTTTCAGATCCTCGTGCGGTAGACGTGATTAAGGCCGTGCTGAAGGACTCTGGCTGGCAAGCTCGCCCAAGCCCGAATCCAGCGAGTGCGCAAGGTAACATCGCCAAGGGTCGAGGCATTTCCTATGTCCGCTATAACAACGCGATCACCTACGTTGCGACCGTGGCGGATGTGGAAGTAAACCGTACAACGGGTCAGATTAAAGTGACACGCGTCTGTGTCGCGCACGACTGCGGACAAATTATCAATCCGGATGGCGTGATCAATCAGGTCGAAGGCGGTGTGATCCAAACCGTCAGCCGTACGCTAATGGAAGAAGTGAAATGGACCGGCAATACGGTGACGAGTGTTGATTGGACGAGCTACCCGATCTTGCGCTTCCCGGATGTTCCCAAAGTCGTCACCACACTGATTGATCGACCAGGCCAACCCGTGTGGGGCGCGGGCGAACAAGCACCGACAACCGTTCCTGCAGCGATCGCGAACGCAGTCTATGACGCAATTGGTGTGAGACTGCGCACCATTCCGTTTACGCCTGAGTCCGTGAAGCTCGCAATCAGTCAAGCACCAAAAGTCGGGTAAGTTTTTCTGTAGTCTCTGGTAAAAAAAACAGCCCTCTTTGGAGGGCTGTTTTACCTTAAGATGAACGCTTTAGGAGGCGACCGGAAGCGTCTTTGCCATTGGCGCTAACTTCTCAACACTCGCATACCAAGCCGCAAGCTTAGGGTGACCTACACGCCAAGGTTCATTGGCAAATCGAAAATCAAGATAACCGAGTGCGCACGCCACAGCGATCTCACCGATCGTTGCTAACTGAACAAGCGAGGAAGCTTCGGCCTCGAGCACGTCAAGCGCACGAGCCACCTTTCCTTGCTGTAGCAAGATGTAGCCAATGCGCCCTTCGTCTTGAGGCAACGCGATTTCTCGGCGACGTGGCTGGCTCGCATCCAGAATGCCATCACCAATCGCTTGTAGGCGCAGCGCCTTCCAGCGCGCGGGACCGGCGGCAGGAAATAAAGGAGCCGCAGCGCCAAGGCTGTCGATGTATTCACAAATGACGGGGCTATCAAACATTGCCACACCCTCGTTAGTGACAAGGGTGGGAATCTTTCCCAGCGGGTTTGAGTCCGACAGCACCGGATCCGTTGTTGAAATTGACCATTTTTCAAAGGTCCCCTCGAGGCCGCGTGCGATCGCACAAGCGATCACTTTACGAACATAGGGACTTGCTCCAGATACCGTGATTTTCATAAACCGATCCATTAAAAATAAGTGACGAGGAATAAGCTTGCACAGTTGTACTATAAATCGTACCTGCACAAATTAACGTGCAAACGCACCTAGGTCGCTGTTGCTTTGCAGCATTTTTGGATCTTACTGCCCACGCACGTATCGTCTGTAGTAAATTTTCACTATCTGCTGTCGGTGCATTGACGCATCATCGCTAACAAGTTAACCGAGCACACCATGGCCACCGCTATCAATCTGCATGACTTTCGCGCAATGGCGCAACGTCGCCTACCGAAAATCGCCTTCGATTTCATCGACGGTGGTGCCGACGACGAGACGGGTCTCGTGCGCAATCGAAATGCTTTTCAGGACTATCAGTTGATCCCAAGGTATTTAGCGGATATCACCAAAATCAATCAGACGACAAGCCTGTTCGGGCGTGAGTACGCAAGCCCGGTTGGCATTTCCCCAACGGGTATGGCGGGGCTGTTTCGCACAGGCGCAGATGCCATGCTTGCGGCCGCCGCAAAAAAAGCCAACGTGCCGTTTTTGCTGTCGAGCGCAAGTAACTTCAGACTGGAAGATGCCGCCAAACTCGCACCAGACAACGTTTGGTTTCAGATGTATGCCACTAGTGATGCGCGTATCAATCACGATCTGGTTCAACGTGCAAAAAATGCAGGCCTGGGTGTACTGGCGATTACGGTGGACGTACCTGTCAATTCAAATCGAGAACGCAACAAGCGTAACGGCTTTACTAGACCGTTCCGAATGACACCCGCCATCATGCTAGATGCAATGACCAAGCCAAGCTGGGTCCTTGAGTACCTCAAAGCTGGTGGTATGCCTTTGATGAGCAATTGGCAACCTTATGCCCCGGAAGGCGCTTCAGCCAACGAGGTCGCTGACTTATACGGGACGTTGACGCCCGCGCCGATGACCAACTGGGATACCGTCGCGCGCATTCGCGAACAGTGGTCAGGACCGCTCATCATCAAGGGATTGCTACACGCCGACGATGCGCTCAAGGCCGCGGAGCTCGGCCTCGATGGGATCGTTGTCTCTAACCACGGTGCTCGACAACTCGATGTGGCGCCTTCGCCGATCACCATGTTCCCGTCGATCAAAGCAGCAGTAGGCGACAAGATGACACTCATGCTCGAAAGCGGTGTGCGTCGTGGCTCGGACATCGTGATTGCAAAGTGTCTCGGGGCACAATTCTGTTTTTTTGGTCGCCCAACGCTGTATGCTGTCGCCGCGCTAGGTCAAGAAGGTGCGGACCAAGTCTTTGCGATCGTGCGTCGTGAGCTGCAAGCGATACTCACTCAGATCGGCTGTCAAAACTTTGACGATCTAAATGAGCGTTTTCTCTTGCGCGCGGGACAACAACCTTAGATTACGTCCACAACCGCGTTGCCCATTACCCGACCTTGCTCAACGGCCTCGTGGGCCGCAACAATCTCATCGAGCTTAAAGCGCGCACCTATCGCGTGCGTAAGCTTGCCTGACTGCAGCAAACCACATAACCCCATGACAGCGTTTGCACGCTCCGCTGGCGTGAGTTCATACACGAGAAAGAACTGCAGGCTTAGGCTTGTTGTAAGACAAAGGCGGAAAGGAATGGATGGTGGCTCAACCTTATTAGAGCCAAAACAGGCAACCGTCCCGTGGGCAGCTAACGCACCGTCGCGAACCAAGTCTGTCGTGGTCGAAAAATCCATATCAATGATCGCATCAGCACCTCGACCTTCCGTCAGAGCCTTTACCCTTTCGGCTACGTTCTCTGTTTTGTAATGGATCGTTTCGCTTGCACCACCTGCCCGCGCGTGTTTAGCTTTTGTATCCGAGCTCACCGTGCCAATCACACGAGCTCCTCTCAGTGCAGCCATCTGTACTGCATAATGCCCGACTGAGGAGGCCGCTCCAATCACCAATACGGTCTTGCCTGCGATGTCGCCGCAGCGTCGCACGGCCTCATAAGCAGTTAAGCCTGGAATCCCCATGCACGCAGCCCCATCGAAGCTGACATGATCAGGCAGTTTGACAGCCTGTGCCTGGGGTAAGCAAACATATTGCGCCGCAGTACCCAAGGGACGCTGATACTGCGCGTTCCAAGTCCATACGCGCTCGCCGATCCGCGAGGCAGATACTCCGGCACCGACTGCGTCGACCACCCCACCCGCATCGCTATGCGGAATTATTTTGGGATCATTGATGGGCCGATTGCGACGCGATTTCACATCAGACGGATTCACGCCCGACACGTGTATCTTGACGCGAACTTCTCCAGGACCGGGCTCGGGGGTGGGAATCTCGCCCAACATTAAGACGTCTTTTGCTTCACCATTTTTTTCGTACCATGCTGCTTTCATTTCGCGCTCCCGCCTATTCCAAGAGTTAACTTATCATAGTATTGTGTGTTACCGCTACCTAGAGAAATAATCAAATGCAATCCATCGTCGCGTTGCTAGCCAAGCTCTTATGCTTTCTAAGTTTTTTTATCCTCCCTCATGCCTGGGCGGCCTACCCTGAAAAACCCGTCACATTGGTCGTGCCCTTCGCCCCAGGTGGGTCCAATGACATCGTTGCGCGCCAGCTCGCCAAACAACTCACTGCACAGTGGGGCCAACCCGTCATCATTGAAAACAAGCCGGGCGCCGGTACGGCAATCGGTGCCGCCTATGTCGCCAAGCAACGCAATGATGGCTACACCCTTCTGGTTGCCTCTTCAACTTTTACGATGGCACCTGCAGTGGTCAACAACTTGCCGTTTGATCCTGTGAAAGACTTCACACCGATCGCCATGATTGGCGAGGTGCCACTCGCGCTTGCCGCGAAACCCAAGTCACCAGGCAAAGATGCAAAAGAATATTTCGATTACTTAAGAACGACACCGAACTTGAACTACGGGGCGACTGGGGTCGGCAGTATCCAGCATTTCGCAGGCGTCATGCTCAGCCAAGCGCTCGGCAATAACATGAGTGCTGTGCAATACAAGGGCGGAAGTCCTGCCATGACCGACACCATGGGCGGACATATTGAATTTTCAATTGGCAGCATGACGCAGGTGCTTCCGCAGATCCGAAATGGCACCTTGCGCGGTGTCGCCGTCACAAGTTCTCAGCGCTCCGCCGCAGCGCCTGACATGCCAACGTTTCAAGAAGCGGGCATCAAGGGCTATGACATTCAACAATGGTGGGGCTTGCTCGGCCCGGCCAATGTTGATCCTGCCATACAGCAGCTCATTAATAGCGCGGTGAATAAGGCATTGGCTTCCAAAGACGTCATAGAGTTTCTTGCTGCGGATGGTGGCACGCCAAAGCCGATGACCGTGGCAGACTTCAGAAAACTAGTCCACGATGGGCTCCTTCGTTGGGCGACGGTCGCAAAACAAACTGGCATCACAGCACAATAACTTTCGCTCTTTGAGACCTCTATGACATTGATCATTGAACCGATCCGGAAAGAGTTTAGTGCTGAAATATCCGGCATCGATCTGAGTCAACCTACGACGGCAGCCATTAAGCGACAGCTTAATTCAGCACTCGCACAATATGCGGTGTTGATATTTCGTAAACAAAAGTTGACGCCGCCTCAGTTTATGGTTGCGGCCGAAATCTTTGGCGAACTGATGGATCAACAGCTAAAAAAATATGTCCTCCCAGACTATCCAATGGTTGGGTGCAATTCAACAGACGATCTGCCTAGAAAGAATGGGAAGCTTCAAGTGCGCGGAGAGAACTACCACACGGACCACTCTAATGACCGTTGCCCGCCAAAAGCGACAACGCT
>Ga0209550_10002832_pt1 | contig 16640 bp, 14 predicted proteins | sample LauGreSuBDMM15SN_2_FD_187567 | JGI IMG/M metagenome (GOLD analysis project Ga0209550, IMG submission 187567) | Freshwater lake microbial communities from Lake Michigan, USA - Su13.BD.MM15.SN (SPAdes) (version 5) | ecosystem: Environmental > Aquatic > Freshwater > Lake | place: Lake Michigan...
TGCTACTTCTCTATTCTCCATATCTTTTAGGCTTTGAGGAACAATAGATGCTTTAGCGCTCAATTGACGTAATGACATTTGCAATGCAGTTCGCAATGTATGTATCCAACCTTTAGATGGTACGTTAGTATCCTTTAAAACCTGTAAAGGCAATAGTTTTTTATCTATTTGCCGTACAATTAAATACTGTTTCTTGTTTTTCATCAGTTCATAAACTTTAAATTATATTACAAAAATAAGCCCTTAGACTTAAATAAAAAAATTAATTTAAGTTTATAGGCTTAAAATATTTATTTTTTATCAGCCTATGGCACCATTAAAAAAGAAATTGTATCTCAGGCAAATATCAAGATTAACGAATAAATCAACGAATAACATCTTAAATGTATAATCAACCGCACTTAAGCTTCAAATGATATCATTTTTTAAATAAAGTTATTTAAAAGTTATATTCCTTTGAAAATGAGTGGTTTTTATATTAAATGTAATATGTTAAAATTATTTTGCTATTTTTGTTTTTACATAACAAAGATGCAAAACATTAAACAATGAATAAATTTAAACAAATCCTACTAGTTTTCATCGCTTTTAAAATAACCGTTCTATTGGCTAGTTTGTTATACGAACACTTACCATTACAATTATTACACTTTGAACACCAGGCTACAGAAGACATTCAATTTAATGATATTTATTACGCTACTAAACTATTTAAAAATTCTGAACTTGAAGATAAAGAAGTTGTATTGATTAACACAGGAAGTATAACTAATGATAGTTTGTTTAGAAAAAAAATAACCGCGTTAATTAATAAAGTTGCTGAAAAAAAACCAAAAAAAATTGGTCTTGATATATATTTTTCTACACGCAAAGACTCGTCAATTGACAGTGATTTGTCCGAAGCTATTCTGAAAAACGATATAATAACAGTTGTTGACTTCAAATCAAAAAATAAAAATATATTTTCTTTTAATAATAAAAGTCTAATGAATCTTCCCGGTAAAAACGAGGAGTCAAAGAGAGAGTACTATAATTATCAAATAATAGACAACGATACAATTCCTTCATTTGCTGCAAAATTGTGTAATACAAAATCAAAAGATACTATAAGCTATTTAAAATATTGTACTGAAGATACAGGATATTTCAATATTTTAAATAAAAACGAAAAAATAAATCCGATAAATTTCCCTGCAATAGAAGCAAGTGATTTTTTCGATGAAAAAAATCAAAATCAAATAACAGAAATAATTAAAAATAAAATTATAATCATAGGTCATTTGGGAACAGGAAACATGCATAACCCATACGATGTTGAGGATAAATTTAGGGTCCCAACAGACAAGACATTGTTTAACAGGAATCTAACCATGCCAGGGAGTGTTATTCATGCGAATGCAGTTCAAATGATGAAAAATAAGGATAATCTATTTATTATTGATGGATGGTCATTTGAAATAATTTCTTCTTTATTATTAATATGTTTCTTAGTGTTATTTAATTTTATAAATCATAGATATCACTTAGGTAAACTTTTAAATGTGTTAATAATTTTGGGAACAACAATTCCTATTATATATATATCTTGTGTTTATCTAATGGATGTAGGAATTTATTATAAGGTTGGTGGTCTTTTTGCACAAATAGTTTTTTTAGAGGAATTTATCGAAATCTATGAAGGATTTGAAAAAAAATTTAATAAAAATAATAATCATGAATAAAGTAAAACAAAAATTAGTCCTATTAGTTATATTTATTAGTATTAGTATTAATGCTCAAGAAAATATATCAATTGTTGTACTAAAAGGAATGGCTTTTACTCAAAATAGTAAAACGGAGAGTATTAAAATTAATAGAGCGAAAAAAATGACTATTCCAATCAATTCGGTTGTTATTTTTTCTAAAGGAACCTCTGCTATTATATTTAATTCAAATTCTAAAATTGAGGTTGAAAGCAGTAATGAAAAAAAACTAAGTTATAATGAAATCAACACTTTGTTAAAAAAAAATAAACCAAGTACATTAACTAAAAATTTTATAGCCTATTTAGACAAAATGTATGTCGATTTTGAAGAGCATAATAATTCATATGGATCTTCAGTTGGAGGGGTATCTAGGGGAGTTGAAGATGAAAATTTAGCTTACTTACCTATTGACGAAACCATTATTTTATCCGATTTTTTAGTGCTTTCGTTTGGCAGTAAAGATACCAAACTAACCTCCAATATTGTAGTAACAAACACTACTACAAACGAGGTAGTTTATAATGAAAAGCCAAAAATAAATGAAGTAAAATTAAATGGTTTAAAACCTGGACATTACACCTGGTCTTATAAATTTGAATATAATGGAAGTAAATTCACCTCTCAACCACCAAATACTTTTATTATACCAACGAGTTTAGAGAAGGCATCAATACTAAAAGATATCGAAGATTTTAAAGCTAATCTTAACGATTGTAGCAAATCTGAAACTTGTTTAAGTGATAGCACTAAAGAACTTTTATTGAATGATTTTTTAGAAAAGAATTTATATTATGTAAATAGATAATTCATGAAACTATTTTTTACGATAGCTATTTCATTTTTTCTCACAACATCTGTCATTTCACAAACTAAGTTTGATGAAATGAAAAATCAATACGATGAATTTAGAAAAGAAGAAAAACAAGATAGTGCCTTAGCTGTTGCTAAAAGAATTAATAAATGGGCTTTTGAAATTGAAAAAGACACTAGCTTACATTATGCTGTGAGTTTTAGGTATATAGGGAATTGTTTTCTAGAAAAACAAGTTAATGATTCAGCAATTTTTTATTATAACCGTTCCTTAGATTTATTAAAATTACAAAAAAGAGAAATCCACAAAGAATACGCATCATGTTTAAATAATTTAGGTGTATTGTATTGGAAAGAAAATTCAGATTTTCAATCAGCTATAAGTCTCTTAAAGGACGCCTTAGAAATTAGAAGGAGCATACATCTTCCTGAAAATCCAAATTATATTCAAAGTTTAGAAAATTTAGGAGATTTATATGCTGATATGGGAAACTTAAAAGCAGCATATCCTTTGTATAAAGAAATTACTATAATAAATAAAAATAAATTTGGTTTAGATTATACAAATTATGGTGAAAGTATAAATAATCTATCAATACTGTTAAATAAAATGGGAGATTATAAAGCAACTTTACCTTTATTTAATGAAATTCTTGAAATAACAAAAAAAGAATACGGTGTTGATAGTATAAATTATGCTATTTGTTTAAATAATTTAGGAATGGCATATAGTGACCTAGAAAATTTTGAACAAGCTATTTTTTTGATAAATAAAGCTCTTAAAATAATAGAAAAACAAGCAGGGAAGAATAAGGATTATTATATGTGTTTTCACAATTTAGCAATATTATATGAGCAAAATAATAGTTACAGTAATGCAAAAAATATGTTTGATGAAGTCATTAAATATTATGAAATAGAATATGGAATAAATCATCCAAAATATGCTGATTGCTTAAATAATTTATCTATATTAACTCAAAAAATGGGCGATTATAAAGTAGCTTTGACTTTATGTGAAAAAGCCCTTCAAATTAGAGAAAAAGTATTTGGTGTTAAAAATCCTGATTATGCTAATTCATTAATTAATTTAGCGTCTTTACACATTGATCTTGGAGATTATAAATCTGCATTAGAATTCTCAAAAAGTAGTATTAAAATCATTGAAGAAACAATAGGGAAAAATAGCCTATCGTACGCTAACAAATTAATTACAATAGGAAAAATTTATTTTAATTTGGATAACTATGAAGATGCATTGTTAGTATATAAAGAAGCGGAGAAAATTATTCTTAATTCAGATGAAATATATAAAATAGAATATGCTGCTGTTTTAAATTATATTGGTGTTATGTATTACAACATAAATAATATTAAAGAAGCCAAAGATTATTTCAATAAATCAATTTTGATTTATAAAGATATAGGGGGGAACACAAAAAAATCTTTAAGTTATTCACTGGTATTATGTAATTTGGGAAGTTTATATATTAATCAAGGAGAATATGTATTAGCAAACGAATTATTAAAAAGAGCATTAAATCTTAATAAGAATAACAATCTTAATTATAAAGATAATAATTATTCGTTAGTATTGAATAATCTAGCTAACTTATATTCAAAAACTAAGAAAATAAAAAAAGCATCTTATTATTACAAGACAAGTCTTACCTTACTTAATAAGAAAATATCAACAGATTTTGAGTGGTTAAATGATAATTCAACTAAAATTTATTGGATTCAAAACGCTGCACTTTATAATAAATTTGATGAATTTACTAGTTCTTATTACAATACGATAACTGAATTAACGGAACTAAGTTATAATAATAATTTAATTACTAAAGGAAAGTTACTAGAATCCAAATTAATAAAAGACAATGTTATCGCTAGTCCCACTAATATTGAGGTTGACTCATTATATAATCAATTAGCTTTTATTAGAAAAAAAATGGCTAAAATAGAAGACTCAGATAGTGCTAACCAATACAAAAAATTAGATGCTGAAGCTAATGATTTGGATGCTAAACTTTCCAGATTGTGGTCCGATTACGCACAACAAAAGAAGAACTTATCTATTACTTGGAACCAAGTTCAAGAAAATTTATCGAGTGATGAAGCTGCTATAGAATTTGTTAGATATAAAGCAGAAAAAGATTCTTTGTATCATTATAATGCACTAATCATTCGAAAAAATGATGTGAATCCGATACTAGTTAAATTGTGTACCGAAAAGCAATTACAGAAAATTAATCCTAAAGAAGGATTTAGCTCCTTCTATCCATTGGTTTGGGCACCACTAGAAGAATATATTAAAAATATAAAAACTATTTATTATAGCCCTATAGGGTTATTGAATACGATTCCTTTTTCTGCATTATATTCAAAAAAAGAAGAAGGTGAAGTGGTTACTTTTGATAAAAAAACAAAACAAATGGTAACTACTACAGAACCAGATGCTGATTTTTTAATGAACAAATATACCTTACATCAGCTTACTTCCACGAGATATTTAGCTATGGGACTTAAGGATAAAGCATTAGAAAAAGTTGAGAGTTCAATTACTTTAGTAGGTGGAGTGAATTATGATTATTTGCCAGGGGATAAAATAGAAATTAATAAAGAAACTGAGTATGCTTCAAGAGGAGCTAATTCAATAAATCCGTTGAAATACCTGGAAGGTACAAAGACAGAAGTAGAAACCATATATAAAACCTTGAAATTAAATGGTTGGAAAACTTCATTATTAAAACAGAACGATGCAACAGAAGAAAATATTGAAAAATTAGAAAATCAAAATGCAAAAGGGGTTTTACATATAGCCACGCATGGTTTTGCCTTTGAAGACGCAAGAGGTACTTCTACAACAATAGATCATGCAAGTATTAAATATAATTTATCATATAATCCCGACTCTATGAAACGTTGTGGTTTAATTTTCGCTGGTGGCAATTGGGCTTGGATTGGAAGTGATGAATTTACCAAGCGCAACCCCGATGCAGAAGATGGGATTGTAACCGCTGCTCAGGTTGCTTTACTTAATCTTAAAAAAACTAAACTTGTAGTGCTCTCTGCTTGTGAAACGGGTCTTGGTAAAATAGTAGAAGGTAACGAAGGTGTATTTGGACTTAAAAGAGCATTTAAATTGGCTGGAGTTGAACAAATCATCGTTAGTTTGTGGGAAGTGGCAGACAAAGAAACTATGGAATTAATGACACTTTTCTATGAGGATCTTGTTAAAACACAAAACGCAATATTTTCTTTTGAAAAAGCACAAAAAATCATGAAAGATATCTATCCTACTAGACCAGATTTATGGGCAGGATTTGTGTTGGTGAGATAAATTAAAATAAATTCTTTAAACTTGCAAATAATTTAACAAAATAACTATTAAAATCATGAAAAAAATAATAACCTTTATTACAATATTTTTATCAATAAGTTCGAATGCACAAAGTGTTAAAAGAGTACCAGGATGTCTTTTTAAAGAAGATAAAAACAGTAAAGAATTTACTATTCCAAAAACGAGAGGAATATCAGATAGTCCAAGTTCATTTTCATTAAAAAAATACTATCCACCAATAGGAAATCAAGGTCGGTTCGGTACTTGTACTGCTTGGGCAACTACTTACGCCAGTTTTACAGCACTAAATAATATTAAAAATAATAAATTAGGCAGTTCACTTAAAGAGGTTGATTGTTTCTCACCTCAATTAACTTATGATTTAATTAAATTTGATTATGACAAAACATGTGGAGATGGTTCATATATAGGAACTGCTCTAAAGATGTTAAAAAGAGTTGGTTCGGTTAAATTAAGTGAATATCCATATAATTGCAATACATTAATAGATGGTAATGGAATTGAAAGATTAAGATCATCTAATTTTGGCAATTATAAATTTAATGAAATATTAACTTCAGCTAGCAAAAATAGATTAGAGGATTTTATTGAATTAGGAAATAATAATGTGACTGACAAAATTAAATATGCACTTAATAATAGATTTCCTGTAGTAATAGGTGTAAGTGATTTTAAAGATATAGAGACAAATCAAGGAAATGATACTTGGATTCCAGAAGTAAGTGATTTTTCGCTCGGAGGACATGCTATGAGTGTGGTATCATATGATGACAACAAAAATGGTGGATCATTTGAATTAATGAACAGTTGGGGAAATGAATGGGGAAAATCCGGTTATTGTTGGATTAGATACACAGATTTTGAAAGAATAATAAGAAATGCATATGCTCTAACTTCAATTGATATTAATAAAGGGAAAAATGAATTTTATGATTTTAATGTGGATATTAAACTAATTGGAGATGATTCTAAAATTTTTTCATTTAAAAGCGATTCATTGCACTATGATATTGATGATTTTTATTTAGGAACAATTGATAAATCATCCTATGCTTTTTTATATGAAGAAAAAATAAAAAAATTTCAAATAGCTTTAAATTCAAATAGTAATCTTTATTTTTATTTAATTTCTAAATCTCCTAGTGAAAATATTAGCTTAGATTATCCGGTGAATTCATCTGGTAATAATTTTTTAAGTGACCAAAATTCAGGGATAATAATTCCTAAAGACGCACGATCCTATTTTAATATTGATAATTTTGGCAGTTACTATAATAAAGATTTTTTATTATTGTTTTCAAAAAAGCCTTTAAATATTGAAGCAATAATTAATTCAAATAAAAATGTTAAATTTTTTGATTTAAAATCATTTGTTAAAGACGTTTTCAATGATAACGTCGTTCTTAGTGATTTAACAATGATTAATAACAATGATTGGTTTTCTGATGAAAACAATAAAATGAATGTAAACGTATCAAATGATATTAATTATATACTTCCTATTATTATAAATTTAAAGACTAAATCCATTGAAGAAGAAGAAATAATTGATGATGGAATAATTGAGAAGCCAAAGAAAAAAATTAATAACAAATAGTTTTTTTTTTAATTAAATAATGTTTTAAATGTCAATATTAATTGGAATAATAATCATAGCATTTATAATTGGGCTATTATCACGAAAAAAAGGTGATGGTTTTTTAGGTACATTAAGCTCTGGATGTGGAGTAATTATTTTAATAACATTTTTGATTATTGTTTTATTGTTTGTTGTTATGACGCAAACTAAATAACATTTAAAATTTGATAGCTAATTTAAGAGTTATAGAATTAAAATAGAAGTGAAAAAACATGAAAAATTATAAATTAACATTCTTACTATTACTACTTTTTTTTAGTTGTAAAAACTCAAACTTAGACAGCGGAAATAATGTAAATGGAGTTAATTCTACTAATTCGCCAGACGCATCACCCGAAGAGCAATACTCACCACCACGACCTTCCAAAGAAATTGAATGGTCGGACGGAAATACCTATACCTACGATTACACGGAAGAGATTGAAACAAAGGATTCCATTGGAAATGTTGCTGAAGTTTATACCATTTATAAAAGAAATAAACCTGCAAATGTAAATTGTGAAACCAAAGAATGCCGTTGGTGTAGAAAAAAAATATATGCCGAAAACTATTCTATTGAAGAAATACCGGATGTAAATGCGTTTCGAGGGAAAGGAAATTACGGCGCTCTCTATTCATTTTTTGGTTATCTTATTAGTCATCCCTCTTGTTTTGATTCAAACAATAAAAGAATTAGAACTGAATGGAGAGTGAATTGTGACTATGGGGGGGTTGATGATTTTTGTAGTATGAAATGTCAAAGTGAATATAGTAGAAGATAAAAACATAAAAAAATATAATGCTTAAAATCATTAGAAATGTTATTCAATACATTGCGGTTTCATTAGCTATTATTGTAATTTTATTCATTTTATATTTTAAAATCACGGCACCTGAAGGTTGTATTGTTCTGCAACATTATTATTTTGGAAATGGAAAAAAATTAGAGTTAAAATCGGATTACCTACCTTATTCGCCAGTTATAATTAAACATTTAAAAAGAATGCCAATAGGTCAAGATAAAACAATTAGATTTTGTCAAAAAGAAGATTGGCGATTATCCTATGCTTTGAACCCATTTCATTTAGTTAAGAAACGGAATGGTTTTGTAATTTATCAATATATACAGTTTGATACAAAAGGAGGTGTTTTCACAGAAATTAATTTTCATATCTTTAAACTAAAGGTAAAAGATAATTGGGTTCATATATTAAAAACAACTCCATTTATGTTACATTTCAAATACATTAAGCAGTAACACTGGATATGCGAAAAGAATCTATAAGTTCGGTCTTTAAATATATGGAGGGAATAGGTAAAAATTGTAAAAAGGAATAAGTTTGAAAAAGTATATTTTAATTCTGTTTTTAATTTTTATTGGTTTGACAAGCTTTTATTTTTTAAAACCTATTACGAAAATTAATATTCAACCATTGGGAGAAGTTTCCCCCGAATATATTTCGTTAGTCAAAAAATCAGTTAAAACTTTTTACGGATATGATTGTGAGGTTTTGCCACCAAAAACGATAACCAATGATATGTTAAGTCCTGTAAAAAAACGTATTGACGCTAACAAAGCACTAAGAAACAATCTTTCATTCAATAACTTAATAATCATCACAGAAAAAGACATTTGTCATAATAAAAACAAAGACAATCCTGAGTGGGGTATATTTGGTTTGGGTTTAAGACCGGGAAAAACTTGTATTGTGTCAACTTTCAGATTACATAAAGACGTTTCTAAACAAAAAACCTATGAAAGGCTTAAAAAAGTAGCACTTCACGAAATAGGACATAATTTAGGATTAGAACATTGCACTAATACCAAAGAATGTATGATGAATGATGCTAACGGAACGATTCAGCAGGTTGATAATGAAAAAGTGTGGTTTTGTGAAAAATGTATGAAACAGATAAAAAAATAACTTAAACATCAAACCGATGAAACTTATAGTATTATTATTCAATTTGTTATTTTTAGGAACACCGTCATCTACAAGTATTGTAAATAAAGCAATAGCAATTCATAAACAATATAAAGTAACCAACGACAAATATGTAGTGATGGTTGATTATTCTAAATCAATTGACGAAGAAAGACTTTATATTGTCAATACCAAAACAGCTAAAATTGAAATGTCTTCAATTGTGAGTCACGGAGTTTTTAGTGGTAAAGAATATGCTACTGATTTTAGTCATGTAAAAGATTCATATAAGTCAAGTTTAGGAGCTTATCTTACCGAGAATACCTATTATGGTCATTTTGGGTATTCTCTATATTTAAAGGGTTTAGATAAAACAAATTCTCTTGCTAAAAAGAGAAAAATCATTTTTCATTCCTCAAAAATAATGCACACAAAATGGTCTTTTGGTTGCTTTTCTTTACCTGAAAAAAATACAAGAAAAATAATAGATATGATTAAGGGTGGGTGTTTAGTGTATGCTTATAAATAAAAGACTATTAACATTAATAGTCAAATGATTTACTGTTATTTTTTCCAAATAAATCTAAAATAGTATCTAAATTGATAAGAACTATTTTAGATTTATTATTTCTTTTTATCCCGAATCACCCATAAATGCAATTTAAAATTAAAACTAATAATAATGAAACCATTTAGTCTTTTACTGATGTGTCTGTTTAGTTTTAATTACTAAGCATATGTTATTACTTAAGTCTTCAGAAAATTTAGCACTTAGTTATAAATAATTCATTTACTCTTGAGCACTATTCATATATCCTTCGACTACTTCTATTTTTTATTTATTTACAATATTTATCGATAATTTGAACGACCTTTTTATCGCCTAATTTTTTAGCTTTTTCCCAATCTAGACATGCTTCCTTTGGTTTTTTTATTAATAATTTAGCATTGCCTCTAAAAAAATATGATTCACTATCATTAGAATCAATTTCAATTGCAGATGTAAAATCCTTTATGGCTTCACTATAATTCTTTAAATTATAGTTAGTCAAACCTCTATTACTGTAACCAATTTTTGATTTAGGATTTAATAACAAACCCTTTGTTAAGTCAGAAATTGCAGCACTATAATCATTTATGCTATTTTTTGAATTTCCTCTATTTATGTATGCTTTGCTATAACTTGAGTCTATTTTAATTGTATTACTAAAATCAGAAATAGCACCAATGAAATCTTCTAAATCATCTTTTGCACTTCCTCTCATATAATAGGAATCAGCTAAATTAGTTTTAAGAGATATTGATTTTGTAAAATCAAATATTGCTCCTTGATAATCTTGTAATAAATATTTAGATAGTCCTCTATTATAAAATGCACTTCCATAGTCTTGACTTAATTCAATTGCTTTGTCATAATCTAGAATTGAACCACGGTAGTTATTTATTTTAAATTTAACAACTCCCCTATTGTAATAATAAAATGAAACTGGTTCTAACAAAATAGCATGAGTAAAATCATCTATGGAACCTTTAAAATCTAAAATTTCAGATTTCACACATGCCCTGTTATAATAAAAATAAGAGTAAGGTTTTAATTCTATTGCTTTTGTATAATCATCTATCGCACCTTGATAGTCTTTCTTTTTATATTTATTCACTGCATAATAAAAATAATCTTCGTGAGTAAAATCAGATTTTTTTTGAATATAATTAAAGGAAGAATCACTACTAGCATTATTAAAACCATTTACAATTGATTTTAATCTTTTTGATTTTGAAGGATGGTCTGAAGTTGAATCATCTTCATCGTTTGTTAGTAAATTAACTACTTCTGATGTTTGTGATAAATTAGCTCCAAGTCTTGCTAATATAAAGCCCGCAAATTCGTCAGCCTCTAACTCTTGTAATCTTTTTATTTCTAATGTTAATATTTTTTTTTCGTTAGATTCTAACAAATGCCTATTTAAATGATGTCCCACCTCGTGGGCTAAAATAAAAGTGTTTGCCCAATAACTATTAGCAGTGTTTATAGTTTGATTAATAAATTCCTTGTTGAATAAAATAAACCTCAACCCTCTATAAGAAATTGCTAGAGCATTATGAACATTTTCATTTGATTTAACGACAAATCGATTAGGATTACCAACTATACCAAGTATTTTTTTTAATTCTCCGTCAGCAATTGAATCATTTTTGAAATTATTATTTTCAATGTCAATATAAATTCCTTTACCATAATCAAAATTATAATTATCTAAAGTTTGACCAAAAGAAAAAATGGGCGCAATAAAAAAAAATATTATAAATTTTCTCATCATTTATTTACAATACTTACTTAGAAAATCATTGGCGTCCATTTCACCTAATTCTCTTGCTCGTTTCCAATCAGAACAAGCATTTTTTCTTTGGTTTAAATTAAAATTTGCAACACCTCGATTATAATAAGCTAGTCCAAACTCAGGATTTAACGCTATCGCTTTATTTAAATCTTGAATAGCAGCTTTAGCATCATGCATACTATTTTTTGCATTTCCTCTACTGTTGAATGCTTCAAAATATTTTGGATTTAAAGCTATTGCTTTTGTAAAATCAGTAATTGCTCCAACATAATCATTAGATTTAGACTTTGATAAACCCATATTGTAAAACTCTACTGAAGTTTGGCCAAAAGAATTTATTCCAAAAATTAACATCAAAATTATTAGTGCTTTTTTCATATTTAATATTATTTAATTTTATTGGTTATTAGCGTATTCTTCTGCAATTTTAGCACTTTGTGCAGCATTATTCATATACTCTTCGGCAGTATTCATGTAATCCTCAGCAGTATTCATATATACTTCAGCATTATTCATATAATTCTGCGCATCAGTAGCATAATCACCAGCCTCATCCACAGATCCGCTAGCTTCTTCAGCGGACGTATTAGCTTCATCAGCAAATCCGCTTGCTTCATTTACTTTTAAATGTCTTTTATTTTTAATTTTACTTTTTTGAACATTAAATCTATTTTCATTCGTATTTGAATTGATATGATTTTCAAAAATAATAAACATATAAATATTAGAAAATAATGAAAGAATTAACATTAGAATAATTAAATTTTGTTTGTTAACTAAAAATTTAAGTTTCGTCATTTTATCTAATATGGTTGGGTAAAAACTCTTTCTAATCAAATTCCATAAATCAGGGTCTTTTAATTGTAATAGCGTATTTATTTCAGGGATATAATGAATATGGGTAATGTAAAACATACTGTATACACTGAATTTCGAATTAATACTATCCTGAGATAAAATTTTTTCAATAATTGAATCCAAGTTTTCGTCCTTTGTTGCTTGTACCATTTTTTATTTATTTAAAGTTTATTATACCATCAAATCTAGATATTACTTATTTTAATGAAGCACATTCCATTAATATTCAATAAATCCTATGTAAAAATTTATAAAGTTTATATTTTTTAAAGTCTCAATGAATTCGTTATCACTTACATTAAATAATAATCTAAAAACATTTTTATCATTTCTTATATATATTTTTTTGTATACTTCTTGATTTGCAGTAATTTCAAAAGCGTGAATTTTATTTGAACGGTTGTTATTTAACAACAAATATAATTTTTGAGCTTTTCTGACGCAATTTGGTTCCCTTGACCAAATTCCATTCGAATTAATATTTGACCAATTGGTGTTATTGGAATTTAAATTTAAATTTAGCTTCTTATTTACTTCTTTAATAGCTTTGTCTTTTGTCATTTTATTAAATTTGAATTTATGTAGTTAGATTATTGTTGATAGCATTTAATAATTTTTTTGCACTACTATCGTCAGGCGACAATTTTAAACAGGCAATTAAATCCTCTTTTGCTCTTTCATCTTGATTTAACACATATTGATAATATACGGTTGCTCTTTGATAATAACTATCTGAAATTTTATAAAACGATTCTATTTCATTATTAAAATAGATAGCCATATCAAAAGCCCTAATTAATTCCGAATCAATTTCATTCAACATCATTTTACAAATACCTAAATAGTGATATAAATAAGATTGATTCCTATTAGGGTTTACCGATATTGCCATAGAGAAATCCTCTTTAGCTTCTTTAATCTGATCCAAGTGAAAGTACCATCTAGCTCGTATAGCATATAAATTTTCTAAGTCTATAGTTGCTGCATTTTCCTCTAATGCATAAGATACAGGTGAGACACCTTTTATCAATGGTATTCTGTTTATCATAGTAGTTAAAATATGGATTGCTTTATATGGATCAGCTTCTGTTTGTAAACTTTCATCTAAATCAAATAACTCTTGAATATCTACTTTTTCAGATTCGATTAAAAACCCATGTCTTTCTGTTTCTGAAACCACATTATCATCATAAAAGTTATACTTTTTTGTTTGATATGTACTCTCTTCTTCATTATTAGTTAGTTCATTAAAAAAATTATCTTCACTATTAATCTCTAATGTTGTTGCTCCTTCTTCTATTTGTTCTTTTACTCCTTTTAACAATAAAACCCCTAAAACCTCACCGTTTTTTGGTTCAAAATCAGGATGTTCTTCACATAATTCAAAATAAAGTGGTAAAAAAAACTCTTCCCCAAGTTGTAAAACCAAACTTAATTGAATTTTCAAAAATATCAATTCAGGTTTTGATATTGGTGACTTGATTTTATCAATTGTATCAAATTTTTCAATCCAATTAGAGACTTGTTTTAAATGTAATTCTAATTCTGGACGCTGAAATGATTTTCTATTAATTGAATCTTTAATTTTTGCAAAATCTTTTGTTGTAATCGGTTTGATATTCATCAATAATTCAAATGCTTCTTCATTATCAGGGTCAATATCATCAATTATATCTTGTAAACATTCAATTGCTTCATCTCTATTTCCTTGTTTTATCAAAGACTTAGCTTTGTTTAAGCACTTTTCCGCTCTTTCCGATGTCACCTCATTTTTTACTTTTTTTAATTCTTCAACAGATATTGGAGCGACACTCATCAAAAGTTCTATTGCTTCATCATCTTCACGGAAGAAACCAAGAACCTTTTTTAAATCTTCAACAGCCTCATTTCTGTTTTCTAATTTTAGATGAATTTTTGCTCTAGTTAAATAATGTTCTGATGTCTCTGAATCATTTTCTAAATCAATTTCGATGCAAAGAGTACTACTTGCCATCGCTAATTTATACTCACAAGACAACAGATAACCATTTGCTAAAGTGTCCAAATACGGAGGATAATTTGGAATCAAATCTAGGGCTTTTTTAACTGAGTCGATACCCTCAATATATTTATTGTCATCATAAAACTCATATGCTTTATCATTAAATAAGTTTGCTTGTTCTGCTAATGTATATTGATTTTTAATTATATCTGAAAATTTTTGCTCTGAAGTTTTTTGCTTTTTAAAGAAATCAAATAATCCCATTTAATTAATGTTTTTTAGTTTATAAAATACTATCTCATGCTTCTCGTAATCAGATTGTAAGTACTTACGTCGAATTTTTTATAAAAATAGTAAAATTCTTGTAACTAAAAAGTTTGAATCATCACCACATAATCTGAAAACACTTTTATTTTGTCAACTTGGGACAATGAGCTTGTTTTTTTTCTTTTGCCTTTTTGAGTAGTTACTGGAACCAAATCGACGATGTTCTTTAGTAGTACTGATTTTATGGCGTAATTCACATTTTCACTGTCGTATTTTTCTTTATTTAGTCTAGACACAATAATACCGACAACATTTCCTAAATCATCAAAAAGAGGTCCTCCACTATTTCCGCTTTGTATTGGTGTTGTCACTTGGTATTTAGTAACATCTTCATTAATACCTGTTAAAGAACTAATTTTACCATCTGTAAATTTCACTGTTTCTCCCATAACATCCGCTAAGGGATAGCCCAAAGAAAAAACTTCATTTCCTACAGTAATTGTCTCTGAAGCCAATTGATATGGCAGTATTGGTAAAGGCACAAAAGTACTATCGGTAATTTTTATAACCGCCAAATCATTTGTTTTATCTGTTTGAAAAACAGTTGCTTTAAATTTTTTCTTTATCCCATTTTGTTTGCATAAAACCCAAATTTCTGATGCATCTTGAATTACATGATAGTTTGTGGCAATGAATCCCTCATTGTTTACATAAAAACCAGTTCCGCTTCCATTCCAATTGAACTTTCCTGTTTCCAGGCCGTTCTCAACTGATTCGTATGTTTCTGTATCCTTGAAAACAAAACTCTTTACTATTATCGATGGGGAATCAACCTTTTCCTCATTTAATATTAAGATTTTAAAGGCACTTCCCTCCCATTCTTTTAATTTCTGGGTTTCCACTAAAACACCATTAATTGAATAGTAAATAGCATCCTCTTTTTTTGTTATTTTTAGTACGTTTTCACCTCCAACTTCAGTATTAATTGAAGTAGTCTTTTCAAACTTGCTGTTTAAATACAAATTGTCTTCTAAATTTTCAATGGAGTAAGTCCCTTCATTGGATATCAAGAATCGGTTGGAGGTGTTTTCAATTTGATTTTCATTCCATGAAATGCCATATTTCATCTTGGTATTATCTGTGTTTTTAAAGGTAACTTCTAAGGAAATATCATCGTAATTTTTCCATGATACATTTAAATTTATATTAAAGTTCTTATTGTTCTTCTCTTTTGAAAAAGCAACCTCAATACCTTCTTTGATTTCTTTGAAGTAGGAATCGTCACTTGCAGACCAATCACTTTGAATTTCAGACTTTATAAAATAATTTGAAATTACTGCCTTACATTTTTTATATTCATTGCATACGTGACATATTGGTTCCCGAGTACCATTGGTAAATTTTACTATACTTTTAATTGAACCATCTTGGTAATTTGTTAACCAGTTGCCGTTTTTCCAACCGTCAACCAAAATGCCCTTTTCGTAGATTTTCTTATTGTCGAAGTAACTGATATAACTGCCGTTTTCCTTTCCATTTACATAAGTTTCTTCATAATTTCTCTCTTTGTTTTCTTTATTATAAACCCAGACACCGTTTTTCTTCCCATTCAAATAATCACCTTCAGAGCTAACGTTTCCATTTTTATAATAGATTATTGACTTGCCATTTAATGAATCCTTTTCATAATGATAAAGTGACTTAATCATTTTATCATCATCATAATAAATCCA
>Ga0209550_10002833_pt1 | contig 16640 bp, 9 predicted proteins | sample LauGreSuBDMM15SN_2_FD_187567 | JGI IMG/M metagenome (GOLD analysis project Ga0209550, IMG submission 187567) | Freshwater lake microbial communities from Lake Michigan, USA - Su13.BD.MM15.SN (SPAdes) (version 5) | ecosystem: Environmental > Aquatic > Freshwater > Lake | place: Lake Michigan, USA...
TGTGCCCGCTACGTCGTTCGAAATGGTGTTGAGGGCGTGCCCCAGCCGGCGGGTCTACGGACTCACGGCGACTCCGAAGCGGAAGGACCGGTTGGAGAAATTGCTCTTCGCCCAATGCGGGCCGATCCGGCACACGCTGGTTGATGCTCCGACGGATGAAGTGCGGACTGTCAAAGTTCGCCGCACGACTGTGGTATTCCCCTCCGACGCCGGGCCGCGGCCCCCCATCCATCTCGTGTGGGAGGCGTTGGTGCAGGATGAAAGCCGGATCAAGGTAATCGTCGCCGATCTGTTGTCGTGCGCGGCGTCGGGCCGTTCTCCACTCGTGCTGGCGGACCGCAAGGTCTACCTGGAACGGTTGCAGGCGGCGTTCACCGCGGAGGTCACCGGCGTGACGTGTCATCGACTGGACGGCCAGATGGGAAAGAAAGCCCGGAACGAAGTGCTGCGGCAGATTGATGAGCACTACAATGAGCGGAAACCGTTCGTGCTGTTCGCCACGGCGTCGCTGATCGGCGAGGGATTCGACCTTCCGCGTTTGGATACTTTGGTGTTGGCGATGCCGCTTTCGTTCAAAGGGCGGCTGGTGCAATACGCCGGCCGACTTCACCGGCGGCATGAGGCCAAAGGCGCTGCGCTGATCTTCGACTATCTCGACGACAACCACGCGATCACGAGCGCGATGTTCCGCCGCCGCCTGGCTGGCTACAATGAACTGGGCTACCGCATCGAACTGCCGCAGACTGGTGCCCCAACATGGTTCGGAGAAAGACCGGGTGAAATGGTGAGCACGAAATAGACCTCGCCCGGACCTCGGATCATCTTTAGAGTTCGCATTGACCGATGATCGACCGACGCTTTTCCGAAATCGACCGATCAGAAAGAACCGCGCGGGCTCAAATCAAACCATCACGGACTGACGGAAGCGGGAAAGCGCGAGGGCGGCAGTTCTCATTCCGCCGAGTCAATATGATGGGAAAATTCTATTTTTGACCGAACTGCGGAGCGCATCCGCAACCCACGATCCTCGCGCTCTTTCCCGATTCGCTTCAGCGAAGTTCGCATCCACGCCGGTGGATGGCTGCCCGACATGGATCAAACCACGAACTTTTGAAGCGAATCGGGAGTTTTCAGAGGAGGTTCTCCTCGGAGAGCGTTGATCTGAGTCAAAGTCCGGTCGCCATGGCAGCTGAGACAACGCTGAATCTCGTGATCGATTCGCTTCATTCGCTTCAACCGCCATGGATGCGAACTATTAAAGCGAATCAAAAGCCAAAACTATGTGAGATTGTTGATTCGCCTTCGGCGCCTCACGGCTGAAATTCCCCCGGGCGTAGTCTCAACAGAAACTCTTCAGTCGGCAGGCAGAGGATGTCGTCACGCTTGAAGCGCTCCTTCCCCCGGTAAATGAGGTAGCGTTGGCTTTGCGGATAGTCGTCGGCAAAATTTTTGAGCGCCCGCAGGTCATCGGAGCGCACCTGCGTCGAGTTCTTCACCTCGACCGCATAAAGTCCCGAGTCGCCGTAAACCACGAAATCAACCTCCACCTGCGAGCGGGTCTGCCAGTAGTGCAGTTGGTGGTTGCCCGTAGAATAGTCGCACCATGCGCGCAGGTGCTGGGCGACGAGTCCCTCAAGCGCCAGCCCGTCAATTTCCTGCGGCGCATCCAGGGGACCGCTGGGTCGGTTGGCGCGAAACACCCCGGCGTCGAAGTAGTAAAATTTCGGGTGCGTCGCCAATTCCCGTTTCGCGCGTTTCGTAAACACGGGCAGACGGAACCCCAGCAGCAAGTCCTCCAGAATCTCCAGATAGCCCTCGACCGTCTTCCGGCTCACCTGGCAGTCGCGGGAGACGTTGCTGAGATTGAGCACGCTGGCGTGTGAAAAACTCATCGCCTCAAGAAACCGCGCGAACGAGCCGACATTGCGCACAAGTCCCTCCATCTGCACTTCCTCTCGCAAATAGAGCCCGTTGTAGGCCTTCAAAATATCCGCAGGGTTGTCGGCGGCCCACACCAGCGGTAGCATCCCTTGGCGCAAGGCCGCGGTCAGCGAGAACCGTTTACCCAATTCCGCTGCCAAGTATGGATGCATATTTTTTTGCGCCGCCCGCCCGCCCAGCAAATTAACACCCTGCCGGCGCAGTTTGCGGGCGCTTGATCCTGTCAGGATGAATTGCTGACCGGTCTTGCGCTCGATCAAAAGATGCACGACCTCCAGCAAGGCCGGCAGTTTTTGCACTTCATCAATGATGACCTGGGGCTTGTCCCGGTTGCCTTCCACCAATTCAGTCAGCCGCTCCGGCCGGGCGGACAACAGTCGCAGTGTCTCCGGGTCGAGCAGGTCAATCCGCAGCGCCTTGGGATAGTGATGGGTGGACCAAAGTGTCTTGCCCGTGCCACGCGGGCCAAGCAGGAAGAAGTGATCGCGACTCGGCGTGAAGATTCGCGGGATAAATGCCATTCTGAGGCGCAAAATGGCGGAACTGATGCCGATTTCAAGAGACTTCGGCGCGTAGTGTCCAAAAACTCGAACGGGTGTAGATGATAGCCGTGGTGGGGTAGGGGAGCAGCAGGTATGGATGAGTATGCCGTTGCCGGTGCATTTTTTGATGGTGATTTTCGCCGGCTGGGTAAATCGCAAGCAGCAAGCAGCAATCGAGTATCTCCAAGCCGAAAACGAGGTGCTCAAGTCGCAACTCAAAGGGCGGCGGCTGCGACTCACCGACGATGATCGACGGAAATTAGCCGTGAAGGGTAAAGCACTCGGCCGAAAATTGCTATCCGAGGTGGCGTGCATCGTGACGCCGGACACAATTCCGGCGTGGCATCGGCGAGCGTGCGCAAATACTCGACGAGGCCTCTCGGCCTTGAGCCCTAGAGGCTGTCATGGAACCCAATTTGGAGGAGATGGTAGAATGGAGGGATGGCGAAAGAGCGGAAGGGATATGCCTTCAGTTCAATTCGCTCAGGCTATTCGCTCAGGCCCGTCCCTCCGGTCGTGAGATCCAGCAGCAACTGCACGACGGCCTATTTCCCGCAGCTATCCAGCCGCACGAAATTCTCCGCGAAGTCCACCTCGGCCCCATCCCGGAGATTGGCGAGAATTTCCTAGGTGGCCGATTCGCCCGATGACGCACCCGCATGCCCGCGCGCCATGCGCGCCCGAGATGAGAACGCTACCCAACCACTACTTTGCCACTACTCCGCCACCACAAGACTACCACTGGCTGCCCGACATGGATTCGAACCATGACTGGGTGAGTCAAAGTCACCTGTGCTACCATTACACCATCAGGCAAGAAAGTGCGGAGGGCATACCGTGCGGCGTTCGCGCTGCTGGTCAAGGGCGGAAACGCCCTTCTCTCATTTTCCCGTTTTTTGCGGAGCGCCGCGCGCGGACGAAAAAAAGCCCGCCCACGCGGGGCGGGCAGGCGGGACGTTGCTTGATGGAAGGTGCGCTTACCGTTTGGCACCGGTGCGACCCAGCGTGTAGGTGAAGAACACACCGCGGCCATCGCCGGGAATCTTGTTCGCGCGCAGATAGTCGAGGTCGAACACGTTGTTCACGTTAATGGCGAACGTGTGGTCGAAGCGGGTGTTGCTGCTGGCTAGGCGATAGCGGGCACCAAAATTCCACAGCGTGTAAGAGGGAATGCGCATGCGCCATTGGTTGGTGGAGCGCGTCACGACGACGATGCCTCCGACGCGGCCCATCGTGTCACCAGCGTTGGGCGCTTCCGTGGGGGTCGAGTCGACGAAGGTGACGCCGAGGTTGGTTGAGAAACCGCGCAGTTTGGGATTGGCGGGGGTGTATTTGACATAGGCGCCGCCGTTTTCAGGGGAAATGCCGTTGACGCGGCGTCCGATGGCTTGGGGGAAGGCGCTGCCAAAATCGGTATACATGGAGTAAACGTGGCCCCAGCTTCCGCCGACGTTGAATTCGTTGGAAATGGTGTAGTTCACGTCCATTTCGTAGCCGCGCACGAGTTGGTTGCCCTCGCGGCGAGTGGCGTTGACGTACGAGCCTGAACCGGGAGGCGTTTCGATCGATTCGGTCACCGAGACGTTGTTACGGATGGCGTAGAAACCGCTGACGGTGAAGTTCAGGCGGTCGTTCAGGAGCGCGCCTTTGAAGCCGTAGTCGTAGCCTTTGGCGGTCTCAGCAACGTAGTCGGGTAGGGCGACGGTCGGGGTGGCGTCGGATTGGGGCACAAAGAAGCTTTCGCTGTAGTTGGCGAAAACGCGGAGGTTTTGGGTCAGCTTGTAGTTCACCCCGAGGTTGGGCTTGACCCCGGAATCCATGCTCTTGTCGAGTTGTTGTCCGGGCAGAAAGCCGGCGGGAGGAGCGGTGAAATCGCGGTGGCGGAAGCGGACGGAATCATAGCGGACGCCAGCATAACTCAGGAGGCGGCCGTCGAACAAAGCGGTCTGTTGGCGAATCAAGCCGCCGATGACGGACACGCGTTGTTTTCGGATCCGCGTGGAGATGCCCTTGGAGCCGTCGAACGTCTTGGTGAAGTAGTTGATCGGGCTGATGGGAGTGAGGGTCTTGGGGTCGAGGGTGGTGGTCCGCTGGGCGACGTTCCATGCGACGAGATCGGGGTCGGTGGCGGCAGCGTAGCTGCGGGCTGGGTCCCACCGGTAGTAGTCGTTGAAGTCGATGGCGGCGAGGGTGCGGTGCTCGATCTTGCGGTTGTTGGTCCAGTAGTGGGCGAGAATATCGCTTTGGATACCGCCACCGTCTTCGACGATTTGGCCTTTCGAGGGGACGGCGCCACGGGCGACGGTGATCGGGGGAACGATTCCCGTGGCCGCCGCTGGGGCAGGATTGATATTCACGGTAGGCCAGCCGTTGTTTTGGTTATAGTCCCACCGGCGAGCCAAGTAGTAGTTGCCGGAGGCGCGCACGCTGAACACGTCGTTCAGGCGCTTGTCGTAATTTGCCGTGTAGCTGGTGGCTCCGCGGGTGAGTTCGCTGACCGGGCCGAAGGCGTTGTAGCCGGCGAGACCTTTGGCGTAACCGACGATCTCGTCGTCGGTGGTGACGGCAGTGCCCTTCTGATCGCTGATGAGCGGGGAGGCCGTGTTCGGGGAGTGACGGATCTGCAACAGGTATTCGGCCGAGAGGAGCAGGTTGCCGCCGTTGTCGAAGGTGTGCTTCACTGCCGCGTAATATTCGAGGTTGCGGTTGCGCGCGTAGTCTTGGCCGAAATCGCGCTGATATTGGCTCAACGTGAGAATGTAAGACGTCTTGCCGAGGGCGTCGATGGGTACGGGGCCGGTGGCTTCGAGGGTGACGCGTTGGGTTCCGTAGTCGCCGACGTTGTAGCTGAATTTCTCGGACTGGCGGTCCTTCGGCGCCTTGGAGATCATGTTGACCATACCGCCGGGAGACGTGCGGCCGTAAATGGCAGCGTTGGAGCCCTTGATAATTTCCATCCGGTCGATGTTGCTCGAGCCGTAGCGGCCGAGGCGGAAAAAGCCGTCGCGGAGCTGATACGTGGATTGGAAGCCGCGGAGGTTGAAATTACCGCCGATGTCGAGGCCGGTAAAGCTGCCGATCTGGACGATGTTGTCGGCGAGTTCGAAGATGCCGAAGTCTTCGAGGAACTCGCTCGTGAGCATGTTCACGGTGTAGGGCAGATCGACGATCTTGGTGGCGATGCGGGAGCCGGTCATCGTCTCGGAGGGCGCGTAGCCGCGGTTGGGGTCGGCGCTGACGGAGAACTCCGAGAGTCGCAGCACCTCGCTATCGGGTTTGGCGGTCGCTGCGGCTGCCGAGGGTGCCGTTTGGGCGCTGAGGGTGGCGCTGAGGGTGGCGCTGAGTGCGAGGCCGGCGAGCAGGGTCGCGAGGGCTCGGAGTGGGTTGGTCGGTGCAGGGTTCATTGGTAGGTAGGGTTTGGGTGCGGGGGCGAGTACCTTAGGACGTCACACGAATGTTGCAAGGTGGAGTCCTTAACCAGCAGACGATTTCCGTTGGTAATGGGCAACGAAAGATGGGCAACGAAAGAGGCCGCGTCCGCTTGGTCTCCGCGGCGGTCACGCGTCAGGCGGAACGGCGACACTCTTGCCGCGGTGCTTTTCATGCAACGGCGGCTTCCCCACGGCCGCTGCGTCCGCCTGACGGCCACGCGCTCGCGTCAGGCCCGGCGGCGTTTCCAGCGGTCGAGGAGGACTGCGCCGAGGAGGATGAGACCGCGGGCGACGTATTGGTAGCCGGGCGGGATATTGAGGAGGTTCATCGCGTTTTGAACGATGCCCATGATGAGCACGCCCGCGACGACGAAGGTCATGCTGCCGACGCCGCCGGTGAGCGAGACGCCGCCGAGCACGCAGGCGGAGATCACGTCGAGTTCGAAGCCCACCGAGGTGTTGGGCTGGCCGCTCGTCAGACGGGAAGCGAGGACGATGCCGGCGAAGGCGGCCATCACGCCTTGGGCGGTGAAGATGATGATTTTGACGCGGTCCACGGCGATCCCGGCCAGGTGGGCAGCCTCGGCGTTGCCGCCGACGGCGAGCGTGTCGCGGCCAAAGACGGTGCGCTGCAGAATAAAGCCGAAGACGAGGAAGCACCCGAGGGTAATCCAGATGGGAGCGACGACGCCGAGGAAGCGCGCGTTGCCGAGCTCGAAGAAGTTCTCGTTGACGATGCCCACGGCTTTGTAGTCGGAGATGATCAGGCCGAAGCCGCGCACGATCTGCATGGAGGCGAGCGTGGTGATGAGCGCGTTGATGCGGAGTTTGGCGACGACGTAGCCGTTGACGAAGCCGGAGACGGCGCCACACGCCAGTCCGGCGACCACACCGAGCAAGATGCTATCGGTACGGTTCATCACGAGCGCGGCCACCACACCGGCGCAGGCGACGACGGAGCTGATCGAGAGGTCGAAGTCACCGGCGGCGAGGCAGAACAGCATTGTGCAGGCGACCATGCCCGTCATCGAGACCGCGAGGGCGAGGCCCTGCAGGTTGCGCCAAGAGAGGAAGTTTTCCACGAAGAGCGAGCAGCCGAGAAACAGGATCGCGAGGACGACGAGCATGCCGGCTTTGTCGAAGAAATCGGCGAACGCGGAGCGCGGGGCAGGGAGGGCGGAGGCGGACGACATGGCGGGAAAACTTAGGAGGCGAGGGGGCTCTCGAGCGGGAGGGCTAGTGTGAGGAGTTTTTCCTCGGTGGCGTCGGCGCGGTCGAGGATGGCGGCGATCTTGCCCTGGCGCATCACGGCGATGCGATCGGACACGCCGAGGACTTCGGGGAGTTCGCTGGAGACGACGATCACGCAGACGCCACGGCGCGCGAGGTCCTGGATGATCGTGTAGATCTCGCCTTTCGCGCCGACGTCGATGCCACGCGTGGGTTCGTCGAGGAGGATGACGTTGACTGGCTCGGAGAGCCAGCGGCCGAGGATGACTTTCTGTTGGTTGCCGCCTGAGAGATGGCGGATGAGCTGGAGCACGGAGGGTGTTTTCACGCGGAGCTGCGCGGTGCGCTCGCGAGCGTTGGCCTGCTCCCACGCCTCGTTGATGAAGAGGCCGGCACGGGCTCGGCGGCGACGCGCGCTGAGGTTCGTGTTCTCGAGGACGGAGAGGATGGGGATGATGCCTTCCTTCTTGCGGTCCTCGGGGCAGAGCACGACGCCGGCGGCGATGGCGTCGCGGGGTGAATTGAAGGCGAGTTCGCGATGCGCGAGGGTGATGCGGCCGGAGGTTTTGGGCGTGGCGCCGAACAGGAGTTTCAGCAATTCGCTGCGGCCGGCCCCGATGAGGCCGAAGAGTCCGAAGATCTCGCCGGCGGCGGCGGCGAACGAGAGGGGCTCGGCGAGACCGGGGCCGCAGAGGTTCTCGACGACGAGGCCGGTGTCGGCCCGGGGGCGCGGCGCGTAGTTGTAAATGTCGGCGAGCTTCCGGCCGACCATGCGTTGGACGACGGTGTCGCGGGTGAGCGAGGCGAGTTCGGCGGTTTCGACGTGGCGGCCGTCGCGGAGGATGGTGAGGCGGTCGCAGAGTGCGAAGATCTCCTCCATGCGATGCGACACGTAGAGGATCGCGCAGCCGCGCGTGCGGAGCTCGCGGATGATGGTGAACAGGCGGCGCACCTCGCGGTCGGAGAGGCTGCTGGTGGGTTCGTCGAAAGCGATGAGGCGGGCGCCGCGCGTGAGGGCCTTGGCGATTTCGACCATCTGGCGCTGGCCGAGGGACAGTTGGCCGAGTTTCGTCGCCGGATCGATGTCCTCGCCGATGAGTTCGAGCTGCCGGCGGGCGGCCTCGGCGAGGGCACGGCGGTCGACGATACCGAATTTTTGCGGGAGGTGGCCGAGGAAAAGATTCTCCGCGACACTCATTTCAGGAACGAGGTGGAGCTCCTGATAAATGACGGCGACGCCGGCGGCGAGGGCGTCGGCGGTACCGCGAAATGAGACCGGGTGGCTGTCGATGGCGAGCGAGCCGCCCGACGGGAGGTAGGCGCCGCTGAGGATTTTGAGGAGTGTGGATTTACCCGCGCCGTTCTCGCCCATGAGGGCGTGGATCGAGCCGGCGCGCACCTCGAAGGAGACGTCGTCGAGCGCCTTCACACCCGGGAATGCCATCGAGACGTGATCGAAGGCGAGGGCGGGAGGCATGGGAGAGGGGCGAGTTCAACCCTGCTCTCACGAGCAGGGTGACGCGGGGGCAGGTGCCGACGGACTCAGTCGCGAACGCCCTGTTCTTTGAGGACTTGGCGGAAATTTTCGCGGGTGATGAGGACGCCGACGGTGCGGGTATCGAGGGCGGGCTCTTTACCATCCTTGATCCACTGAAACATCATCTTGGCGGTTTCGTAGCCGTGGCTTTTGGCGGAGAGCAGCATCGAACCGAAGAACGGCGTAGGCTTGGCCTTCTCGAGTTCGACGATGCAATCGGTGCCGTTGATGCCGACGGCGACGGCGGTATCGGCCGTGAAGCCTCGGCCCTCGAGAGCACGGACGCCGCCGAGGACGAGGTTGTCGTTGGAGCCACAGACGAGCCAGTGCTTCACGTTGGGCTGCTGGGTGAGAAGGATGTTGGCGGCGTCGAGCGAGCCGGGAATATCGGTGGTGCGGACCGGGGCCTTGAAGATGCGGTTTTGCGGGAGGCCGGCGCCGAGGAGCGACGAGATCGCGCCGTCCGTGCGGGCCTTGGCGGTGGCGAGCTCGTCATAAGTGACGGCGCACAAGGCGGTGTCGGCCGGTGTCCAGCCGCGTCTCTTCATCTCAGCGGCAAGGGTCTTGCCCACGTCTTCGCCGATCTTTCCGGCCGAGATACCGAGGTAGTGCACCTTGGTCATAGGCTGACCGTTGGCGCCGATGAACTGATCGTCGACGGCGAGGAGCTTGAGGCCGGCCCCGCGGGCCTTGGCGACGATGGCGGGCCCGAGGCGGGTGTCGGGTGTACAAATAATGAGACCCTGCGCGCCGCCCGCGGCGAGGTTGTCGATGGCCGAGAGCGTTTTTTCGCCGTCGATCGCGCCAATCTTGACGAGGGTGAAGCCGAATTCCTTCGCCGCCTGTTCGGCGAACGTCCACTCAAGCTGGAACCACGGCTCCTCGGGTTGCTTCACCAAGAATCCGATCTTGATGGCGGGTGCGGCGTGGGCGGCGAGAGCCAGCACCGTGAGCGCGGCCAAGGCACGAAAGGTCAGGAGAAGAGGGAATTTCATGGTAACGAGGGGAACGGTGAAGCCAGCTGACAAGAGCGAGCGGGCGATGGGGGTGGCAACTGTGAAAATGGTGCGACCTCGGCGCTGGAACGAGCGGTGCGGGCGCGGGTGTTTAATTGCTCGGCAGGCGCGTGCACCGCAGATTTTATCCGCGCCGCTGCCGGCGGATATGCCAATGAATTTCAAGGTTGGCGAAGAGCTTGCCAAGCTCGACGCCGCGGGCTGAATTTGGCGTCTCTATGCTCGTCCATACTGTTTATTTCTGGCTTCGCTCAGACCTCACCGCCGCCCAGCTCGCCGATTTCCGCAAGGGAGTCGAGTCGCTCGGTTCGATCAAATCCGTCGAAAAGTGCTATGTCGGTACACCTGCTGGTACGGTCAAGCGCCCGATCATTGACGACTCGTATTCGTTTGGACTCACGGTGGTCGTAAAGGACCTCGCGGGGCACGATTTTTATCAGGTCGATCCGATCCACTTGGCGTTTATCGCGACCTTCAAGAGTTTCTGGACGAAGGTGCAGATCTACGACGCGCTGTAATTGCCGACGGTTGGTGGCCCTTTCCTCGGTTCGCCTCCGGCTAAAATCAACGGGTTCTGCTCCTGGAATTCGGAGCAGAGGCGTCAAATAAAACCGGGAGCCCCCGACCCGAGTCGCCTGCTGGCTTGGCCAAAGCGACCGAGGGCGGTGACCGGCGTCGTTATTTTTTCACTACAAAGGGCGCGAAGAACCCGGCTTGGGTAGCGGGGAAGCGGCCTTTGATGTGGACGCCGTCGTCCTCGTGTTCCTGCTCGTGGATGTGGCCGAGTTTGTGGAGCCGGGCGACGACGTCGTAGCGGCTGTGCGGGATGATGAGTTCGGTCTCGGCGAGGGAATCGGCGATGAGTTCCACACAGCGTGCTTCGAGCGTGTCGAGGCCTGCCTTGGTGTGGGCGCTCACCAACAATGCATCGGGCACGAGACGGTGGGCGCGTTGGAGCATCGCCGCATCCGCGAGGTCGATTTTATTGAAAACGGTGACGATGGTCTGGTCGCCGGCACCGAGTTCACCGAGCACGCTGAGCGTGGTTTGGTGGTGTTCCTCGAAATTCGGATTGGAGACGTCGAGCACGTGAACCAGAAAATCGGCGACGATCACTTCTTCGAGGGTGGCCTTGAAAGCCTCGACGAGACCGTGCGGGAGGCGACGGATGAAGCCGACGGTGTCGGTGACGAGGAGCTTTTGATTGCCGCGGAGGACCAGCTGGCGCGTGGTCGGGTCGAGGGTGGCGAAGAGTTTGTCGGCCGCGAGGACGTGCGCGCCGGTGAGGGAGTTGAGCAACGTGGATTTACCGGCGTTGGTGTAGCCGACGATGGCGCAGGTCGGGATGGGGACGCGCTGGCGTTTGGTGCGTTGCACGCTGCGTTGGAGCACGACGCTCCGCAGCTCGGCCTTCAGGTGCGTGATGCGATCACGCACTGTGCGGCGATCGTTCTCCAGCTGCGTTTCACCTTCGCCGCCCAAGCCGCCCTTGCCACGCTGCCGCGAAAGATGGGTCCACGCGCGCGTGAGGCGTGGCAGTGAGTACTGCATCCGGGCGAGGGCAACTTGGAGCGTGGCCTCGCGCGTGTGAGCGCGGTCGGCGAAGATTTCTAAAATGACTTCTTGGCGGTCGATCACGGCGAGGCCGGAGAGTTCCTCCCAGTTGCGTTGTTGCGCGGGTGAGAGGGCCTCGTCGAAAACGATGACGTCGGCGCCGTCGGCCTTGGCCTGTTCGACGAGTTCCTTGGCCTTGCCGGTGCCGAGGAGGAGGGCGGGGGTGGCGCGGCGAAGATTGACGAGTTCGGTACGTGCGACGGTGAGACGGAGATTTTCAACGAGCTCGGTGAGCTCAAGGAGCAGTTCGGCGCCTTCGCCATCCTTCATCTCGGTCGTTTGGACGCCCACGAGAAAGGCGCGTTCGAGTTTGGCGGGGCGTTTGTCTTCGAGGAAATCGGCCATGTAAGAGGGCGGAGCGTGGGTGTAGGCAAGGTGGAGGTCAAATGGGGAGGAGCGCGTTCTAGCCGCCGGCTCCGCTGGCTTCGTAAAATCGAGCCGGACTGTGGTCCAGGTCGGATGGGCTCTGGGGCTGCCGCTAACGCCCACTTTTGGATTTCAGACGTTAGCCTCGCACTTGCTCGCCCCGTTGTTTTGAGTGCTGCGCATCCGGAGCTCCGCCTCGTCCGAAGCGGGTTCCCTCCGGCTGTTTTGCTTCAACCCACCGTCCCTATGGTTCACCCTCCCCGATCTCACGTGTCTCGTTGCCTGCTGCCGTGGCTGCTGGGCCTGATGCTTTCTTTTGCTGGCTTAACCGTCTCGGCGGCTGTGGCCGAAGCGCGGCCGAACATTCTCTTCATTATTTTCGATGACTGGGGTTGGCAACACGCCGGAGCCTACGGTTCGAAGTGGGTGAAGACGCCGCACTTTGATCGCGTGGCGCGCGAGGGCGTGCTGTTCAAGAATGCGTTTACATCGAATCCGAAGTGCAGCCCGTGCCGCGCGACTATCCTCACTGGGCGCAACAGTTGGCAACTGAAGGAGGCGGTCTCGCACAACGGACTTTTTCCTGAGGGCTTCGAAGTGTATCCAGATTTATTGGAGCGGTCGGGCTACACGGTCGGGCTGACGGGTAAAGGCTGGGGGCCGGGCGATTTCAAGACGCAGGCGAAACGCACCCGCAATCCCGCCGGCCCGAGCTTTGACGGTCAGGTGAATGCACCGGTCGCTGCCGGGATCAACCGGAACGACTACGGGAAAAATTTCGACGCCTTCTTGCAGCAGCGAGAGGCCGGGAAGCCGTTTTGTTTTTGGATGGGGTTTCACGAGCCGCATCGAGTCTACGAGCCGAACTCGGGGGTGCGACTCGGGAAAAAACTGCCTGACGTCACGGTGCCGTCCTATTTGCCGGATACGGCGATCGTGCGGGGGGACCTCGCCGACTACGCCATCGAGGTCGAGTGGGCCGACGCGTTCATCGGCAAAGCGCTCGCGTCGCTGGAGGCCCGCGGCGAGCTGGAGAACACGCTGGTCATCGTGACATCCGACCACGGGATGCCGTTTCCTTATGTGAAAGGCCAGATTCACGCGGATGGTTTCCGTCTGCCGCTCGCGATGCGTTGGGGCAAAGCGATCAAACCCGGACGCGTGGTGGAGGACTTCATCAATGTGCGCGACTTTGCTCCGACGTACCTAGAAATCGCCGGGCTCGCGCCGCATCCGCAGATTACCGGCCGGAGCCTCGCGACGATATTGCGTTCGCCACAGTCAGGCTGGATCGAGAACCGCAGCGAAATGCTCGTCGGCAAGGAGCGCCACGATCTCGGGCGGCCCAACGATCTGGGGTATCCCGTGCGCGCGCTCCAGACGAAGGATTTTCTCTACGTCCATAATTTCCATCCCGACCGCTGGCCGGTTGGAAATCCGGAGACGGATTTCGGCAACTGCGACCCCAGTCCGACGAAGGAATTGCTCAAGACTCTGGGTGGTCACTTTTACGAGCTGTCCTTTGGCAAGCGGCAGCCGGACGAACTCTACGATTTGCGGCGCGATCCCGAGGGCGTGATTAACCTCGCGCACGACCTCGTTTACGCGGGCACGTTGCAGACGATGCGCGCCCGCATGATGACGCTGCTCGTCGAGGAAAAGGATCCCCGGGCGTTGGGCAACGGCGCGATCTTCGATACCTACCGTTACACGTCCGGCCGTCAAAAAGCCTACGACACGTGGCTGAAGGCGCAGGAGGAGAAAATCGCGGGCACGGCACCGACCGCGCCTGGGCCTGCAGAGAACGCAAAAAAGGGCGGAAAGAAAAAGCAGGCCACGGCGAAGGAAAACTGAGGCACGGGTGCGCGAAACCGCCCCAGATCTTCCGTATCCGAGAAAGTGATATCTGCGAAGGCCCGCGCACCCACGTTGACCACTGAGCGGTCGAATCTGACGTTTTGGAAAGCCGGCGTTGGTGAGGCTGAACGTAGGGCGGAAAGAGCCGGAGGGGATCGCGGTGATTCTCAGCGCCGAACGGGTGCGGTTAACGCGGATTGACGGTTTCGCCGGCCGGCTGAGTGCCGATGGGGCCGACGCCGCTGAAGCTCAGGACCGCGCGGTTTTGAGCGCGGGATTCCGCGAGCGAGATGGTAAAGGTGGCCTCCCAGTCGTTGTGCTCTTCGGCGTCGATGAGGACTTGGGCGACGAGCCACTGTTTACCACCGTCGGCGGTGGGCGCTGCGTTGTCTTCGGACCAATGCGTGTGTTTCGCGCTGCGGCCTTCGGGGTCGAGCCGGAAACGGGTGCGGGCGTCGAAGTAGACGGCGAACGCGGCCTCAAGTTTGCGGGCTTCGGCGGAGATGGGGTCGTTGTCCGCGGGTGCGGCGGCTTCGCCGGTGCGCAGGCGGGAGAGGGCGCTGTCGAATTCGCGGGCGGCGATGTCTTGCAGGAAACCGAAGATCGCGGTGCGCACAAGGCGGCGGAAGGCGGGTGCGTCGCGCGTAATGTCGAAGCTGGCGGGGCGCGCCGGCTTGTCGGTGTCGCTCGTGGCGGCGGCGACGAAGTCGGGATTCTTGAGGCGCTCCCATTCTTCGAGGAGGCTGGAGTCGATGCCGCGGATGAGTTCGCGGAAGTAGTCTTCCATTTCGATGACCTCTTCGGTCTTTGCGTTCTCGGGGACGGTTTGGCTGAGGACTTTCCAGACCTGCGAGAGATGGCGGAGGAGGAGGCCCTCGGAGCGCTCGAGCCCGTAGTCCTTCACGTAGTCGGAGAACGAGCGGTAGCGCTCGAACATTTCGCGCGCGATGGACTTGGGACGGACGTTCTCCTGGTTGATCCACGGATGCGCAGCGGCGAAGGCGTTGAACGTCTCGTAGAGGAATTCGCGGAGCGGCTTCGGGTGCTCGATGCCTTCAAGTTTTTCCATGCGCTCCTCGTAGGGGACGCCGGCTTCTTTCAATTCCATGATTTTTTCGCCCTTCAGTTTGTCGATCTGGCGGCGGAGAATCTGGTCAGGGTCTTCGACGATGGACTCGCAGAGCGTCAGCACGTCGAACGGGTAGTCAGGATTCGGTGCGCGGGTCTCGGGACGGTTCTCCGGACTCGTCTCCTGGCCCGTGGGCGCGGGATCATGGAGCGACTCGGAGGAAGCCTCGGCAATACGGGGCGGGCGACCCGCGCCACTGGTTAGGAGCGGAAGCGTGTCGATGAGGTAGAGCGAGAGGGCTTGGTGGAGGGAGAAATCGTCTTGGAGCTCGAGGTTGACGCGGAGTTTGCGAGTGGGTGCGTCGGCTTGCTGGCGCTCGCCGCTACGGGGTAGACCGGAGGGGTCGGCTTGCTGGCGCTCGCCGCTACGGGGGAGGAACTCGACGATCTGGCGGTCGACGAGGGCGCGAAAGAGTTGCCACGCGCGGGTGCGCAGGGCGCGCTTCTTGTGCGGCGTTTCGTGACAATCGGTGATGAGCTGACGCATCGCGCGGCAACCGTCCGAATCGCGACTCAAGACGAGCAGCAACATGCCGTGGGAAATATCGAAGCGCGAGACGAGGCCCTCGGACGGAGCAGTCTGGAGACGTTCGAAGGTTTTGATGTCCCAGCCGACGCTGCCCTCGGGGGCACGCTGCTTCACGAGTTTTTTCTGCTTCTTCGGATCACCGGCGGCTTTTTCTTCGGCGCGCTTGTTCTCGATCATGTATTCCGGCGCTTGAGCGATGACGTAGCCTTTGTCGTCGTAGCCCTTGCGGCCGGCGCGGCCGGCGACCTGGCGGAAATCGCGCACGGTGAGGACGGCGGCCTTCTTGCCGTCATATTTCCAGAGTTGAGTGAAGACGACGGTACGGATCGGGACGTTGATGCCAACGCCGAGGGTGTCGGTGCCGCAGATGAGTTTGAGCAGGCCTTTTTGCGCGAGCTGCTCGACGAGGATACGATATTTAGGGAGGAGCCCGGCGTGGTGAACGCCGATGCCGTGACGGAGCCAGCGGCGCACTTCCTTGCCGTAGGGGCTGTTGAAACGGACGCCTTCGAGGGCGGCTTGCAGCGTGGCTTTTTCCTCCTTTGAGCAGACGTTGAGGCTCATCATGCTTTGCGCGGCTTCGCTGGCGGAGCGCTGCGTAAAGTAAACGAGATAGACCGGGGCACGTTTGGCTTCGAGGAGGGCGGCGATGCGTTCGGTGAGCGGCGTCTCGCTGTATTCGAATTCCAATGGCACAGGGCGGCGGTCACTCCGAACGGTGACGCTCGGGGCGCCGGTCACGCGGGTCATTTCTTTTTCAAAAAATTCCGTGGCGCCGAGGGTGGCGGACATGAGGAGGAACCGCGTCCCCGGCATAGTGAGGAGAGGGACTTGCCACGCGTAGCCGCGCTCGGCGTCGGAGTAGTAGTGGAACTCGTCCATGATCACAGCGCGCACATCGCTTGTGGCACCGCGTTGGAGCGCGATATTGGCGAGGATTTCGGCCGTGCAGCAGAGGATGGGCGCCCGAGGATTTACGGAGGCGTCGCCGGTCATCATGCCGACGTGCTCGGGACCGAAATCGCGGCACAGTGAGAGAAATTTTTCGTTCACCAGCGCCTTGATCGGGCAGGTGTAGACGGAGCGTTCGCCGGCGCACAGGGCCTTGAAGTGGAGGGCGGCGGCGACGAGCGATTTGCCGGAGCCCGTGGGGGTGTTGAGGACGACGTTGTGGCCGGCGAAGAGCTCGAGGATCGCCTCCTCCTGCTCGGGGTAGAGTTCGAGTCCACGCGCGGCGGCGACCGCGAGGAAGCGGTCCATCACAACATCCGCGGAAGGCGATCCGGAGAGGGGCGCGAGGGGAGCGGTGGGAGGAGCAGACGAAGCCATGAAGGCCAACAAGGGGCCGTCGCGCCGACCAAGAGTCAATGCGGGCCGCAGGCGTCGCTGTTCAAGGGCGGTGTGACGCGGGCGTTCACGGTGGTCGAGGTTTTCGCGGACACCGTGTGC